>Ga0316189_10001289_pt1 | contig 24965 bp, 11 predicted proteins | sample LowCovwburrow_MG_FD_204930 | JGI IMG/M metagenome (GOLD analysis project Ga0316189, IMG submission 204930) | Coastal sediment microbial communities from Maine, United States - Lowes Cove worm burrow | ecosystem: Environmental > Aquatic > Marine > Coastal > Sediment | place: USA: Maine... | reverse complement strand
GATTGGCATAACGGTCGTGGGAATCACGCACCTGGGTGCGCTTACCAAATAGTGAATCGGCTTCGTCAAAAAACAGGATCCAGTTTTTGTGTTCCGCTTTGTCAAAGAGTGTGGCAAGGTTTTTCTCCGTTTCACCGATATATTTGGAGATCACTATGGCCAGATCGACTTTATAAACCTCATGCCCCGTAACCTGGCCCAGCAAACTGGCGGTCAGGGTCTTGCCGGTGCCGGGTGGCCCATAAAACAGACTGCGCATGCCGGGTCGTAATTTTTTACGCATGCCCCATTGCTCCATCAAAATCTCTGCATACTCGATCCAATGCTGTAGTTCCAGGACCTGGTCCATGGTCATCTTGGGTAACACCAGGTCGTCCCACTCCATTTCGGTCACAAGATGCCGGGCCGGAAATTGCAAACTCATCCGCGGGGCTCGAACTTTGCCGGTTAAGAAGAGTTCGGCATGTTCCGAGTCGAGGACCAGGCGGCCGCTCATAGGGGGTTCGTTGGTCGCCGGCGCATCGAGATAAACAATACCTTTTTTTACAAGATGATGATCACCTTTTAGCTGTGTCTGCCAGTAAAGGCGCTGCGAAATATCATTGCCAGCGAGCAGAAACAATGCGGTTTCACCAGTAGGTAAAAAACCGCGATGCTGTTTGCCACGGATACCGCCGAGTTGCGGGTAGTCGCCCGCACCGGGGATCGCGCCTTGAATCACTTGGTCGAACAGTTCCGCTCTGAGATAGGGTGTCAGTGTGAGTAACAACAAATATTGGGATTCGGTATCGAGCTCATGTTCATGGATAAACCGGCCCAATGGTATATCGTCATCAACAGGAGGTAAGGGATCAGGTATAAAAATATCCGAATTGTTATCACTATGACCAAAACAGGTTTGTAATCGGCGAGTCAAGGAATTTTCTACCCTGTCCAGTAACTCATCAATATACATATGATCGGATGTCTGTTGCGATAGCCTTTCTGTCTCCATGGTATCCATTAGTTTACATTCTGTTTTATTACAAATTATCTCGATTTTACCTATTCCACGCCTGGATTTAGGCTAGAGTAATTGCCTAACATTCGTGGCAGAGTAAACTTATTTTTTACGCAACCCGAACTTAAGTCCGTTAACCTTTGCAGAATTAGTCGTAAGTTCGTACACATTCTGTTCGTACGCCAGGCCCAAAGGTGCGATCTCGATACTATCGTAAGTTACCTTCGCACCTTTATCTTGAGATAGATAAGTTGCACCGGGGATGGAGATATTGTCCTTGCCTTTGGCTCCACCGCCCACGGACATCGTCGCTTGCGGCACACCTTTATTAATGTAGTCAGCTTTGATATGGACGTCTTCAATGGTGTCTTTACCCTTGTCAAAAGTAAAAGAGCCGGCTTTGTACTCGGTAACCAGGGCATTAATGACCTCTTGCGGCCGCAGCGAAACGTCCGCAATTACATTCACGCCCTCGATGTTTTCTAGCACAGTATTTTTCAGATGTTCGGCTTCTCGAACCAAGTTCGATTTAATAAACAGTACGAGTTCGTTAACCGCTTCGCCAATTCCCTGCTCATTGATTTCAGAGGACGATTTGTAGATGCCTTGGGCAAGTTCTTCCAAGCGTTTTTGGTCAACTTGGCCACCGGCGGAAACCAAGGTTGGGGTGACGTATTGCAAGTATTCTATGATGCCGTAGAGGCTGTAGAAATCCGCCTTAGTGGGATGTCGGTATTGCAATTCACATATGCCGATACCGATCGAATCAAAGGAAGTCACGTCAAGTGCCCAATAACCTTCGATATTTAAATTAATACCGTACAACGAGCTGTCGGTATCCAGCTTGCCGGCCCACATATCAATATCGCGCAGCAATAACGAAACAACGCCATAGGCGTTGCCTTTGGCAATATTGTCCACATCAGCTTTAGCGGTGGGTGCCGTGAAGAAACGCAACCACCAGCGTTTCAGTCCTTCGCCAATGGCTTTCATTTCCTCGCTGCGCCAGAACGGCAAGCGGACAGTCGTCTTAATAAGTGAAAAAATGACGGACTTAATGCCGTCGATAACTTTCTGATCAATTTGAATATATTCTTCGCCCTTGTAGCTCTCGACATTAACTGGAATCTCGGTGCCGAATATTTTAATTGAGCCGTTTATTTTACCCGAGATTGCATCGAGGTACTTCTTAGTCATCGAGGCCTTGGCTTCAGCTTTAGCACCGGCGATCATTTTAGCCTTATGATCTTCGTAGGCCTTGCGAGCAGCTACAAATTCATCTGCCACAATGTCCCACTCGGGATTGTCGATCGCGTCGTGGCCGTAGGGAATAGTGGAGGGTGTTCGAAGCATTTTCGAATGTGCCGCGTCACGCGCTTTTTCCAATTTGATTAATTTGCGCTGGTCTGGAGTGAGTGAAGCTTCTACCTTCGCACTGGCGATGCTAACCATTTTCGCCCGCTGGTCGTCGTACAGCTTTTTAGCTTCCAGATATTTATCGAGGGCTTCGCGATGTTTGGGATTGTACCGGGTGCCGCGTCCATGGCCGGTCGATACAGGGATTTTTTGTAGCTCTTTGTTGGCTTTCTCTTTGGCCTTGCGCAGTTCTCGAAGTTTCTCTCGATCCGCTTTCTCCTCAGGGGTGTCGGTGGGTTTTTTCTCTTCGGTTTTTTTGACCGAATCTTGGATTTCGAGTTTTACGTTTTTGAATTCTATCGGTACGCTTTGTTCGATAAAGCCGACAAACGCGTCATAGGGCTCGGCGAAAGTCAAAGTGGTAAAGTCGCCGTCGCCCAACTCGATGTTGCCGTCGACGACAATATCGCAGCTGATTTTAGTGTAATCGCTCTTGGTTTTCTGACTGGGACGGCGCAAAGTGACATTTTTGATCGTTGGTTTAACGACGGTAATACGCATGCGGTTCTCGCTATCGATAGCAATTTTAAGCTCTTGGATAACGATGGCTTCTTTATCGGGCAGGGTAATAAAGTTCTCTGATTTGCTTTTTTTGCCGGTAGTAACGAGGTCGATATCAATTTTGCCGCCGCGGATATCTTTGATGGCAATTTCTTTGGACTTGTCGGCGTTGAGTTTAACTTCAGCGGATTCAGCACCCAGTGCTTCGGGGCCCAGTTTGACCTTGGTGGTGCTGGTCTCGGTGCCGAGTTTTTCTATACTGGTAATGGTAATTTCGCCGGCGGCCAAGCCAGTTGCATCAATGATTATATTCTTGTCAGCGCCCACCGTAACCGTGACTTTCTCTGCCTGAACCGCTTTCCTGTCGGCGCTGTTGACTTCGGTGGTGGTAACGGCGCCCGTTTTGGGATCTTTCTGACTGATGGTAAATTTCGGGAAGTCGCCGGATATTTTGCCCAGTTCGAGGCTAATATTGCCGTCCTTGCCGTAATTAAAGCCAAGGGAGGCGATATCGATATTGAGGGCGGAACGTCCAGTGCCTTCGTCTTTTTCGGCTAAGAAACTACCATTCTCCAGCTCAGCAGAGATGCTATCGAAATGGGCCGAAATAATTTCGTCTTCTTCGGCAGCCGCCTTCAACCAGCCGCCTTCCTTGTCGAAGACGTCAAAGGCCTTCCGACTGGAGAATCTGAAGCCGCCGCCTTTCACATTTGGGATATTCAGAGGTTTATTAGGATCAAATACGACGTCGATGCCTTTTTCGCTGTTGTGGTATTCGAGGCCGTAAACTTTGAACAACGCTACCTGTAGAGCATCCAGGTAGACTTCGTATTTAACCTTGCCCTCATTGGGAATTATTAGGTATGCACGCAGTTTGACATCCACATCCTTGAGCACCGAGGTGGTGGCTCGACTCTTCGCCTTAGGAAGATCAATAACGTGGTCGCCTTTCTCAAAATGCAATTCGGGGACTTTAATAAATTTTAGGGGTAAGCGGATTTTGTAGAAGCCGGGTTCTTCCTCTTTGCCTTCCACATAATCGATACTAATGGGAATATTTTTCTTGCCCTTGATATCGATGGTTCCCTTGGTCTTGCCTTCTCTATAGGTGCCTTTAATATCGGCGCCCCCAAGCCTGGTGCGACCGAAGAATTTAAAAAATTCCTTAAGTGTGTACCGCCGATCGTCGCGTTTGAGGGCTTCGAGTTTCAGGGCGTCAAATTTGCCTCTGTGAATGGCAATGGATTTTAGTACGCTGCCGCGCGCCGATTTTTCTTTGTAGCGAATACCGCCAAGATCACTCTCACCGAGATGCACGGACGCGCTTTCGTCGATGGCGCTTAACTCTGTACCGCCTTTGTTCAGGGTAATGCGCAGGCCTTTGATATCGAGATTGTCGATGCTGACCTTGTCTTTTTTCGGTAGGGTAACGACTTGAATGGTTTTGGGTTTAGTCGCTTTTGCGGTTTCTTCGCCTTGGGCGGGTTCACCTTCTCGTAACGTAATGGTAAGGCCCTGGGCTTGGAGTTTACCGACATTTAGGCTGCGAATTTCGACGATAGTAGGTACAGCTGGGTTATCCTTGGTTTTATCTTTGCCGAATATTACTTTAACGTCGGCTTGTACTTTGGATAGGCGCGCGGCCTCGGAACCTTTTAGGCTCAAGATATCCATAGTAGGTGAGCGAATATCGATTGAGGGCACCCAGGCTGAAGCAATGTTCATTTTTGTGGTAATACTGTTTTCCTGCTTGTTATAGCGTAAATCCAAGGCGGGTACTTCACTGGTACCCGATTCGCGCTCTACCGTGGTGTCTACGCCAAATTCAATTTCGTTGCTGCCATCTTTTTCTTCATCTTTATTCGCGAAAGTGCCCTGCGCTTTAACGTCGATAATTTTTAGATTGATATTGCCGATTTCTGGGTCGTAGTCCCACATACGCAAGCCCCAGACCTGCACGGGAACAGTTGCAGGGAAGTCGAACAGTGGATCGGCGCTGCCCACCTTCACGATCAAACCGTCAAAAGTCGCTTTGGTGACAAACAAGTTTTTCAGTACATAGCGGTAGGGTTTGTTGGGGTCTTTATCCAGCGGGTTTTCGCCGAAATTAACGGCGGCTGATACGTAAATATTTTCCAGAACCGGATTGCCCGCCTCGACAAGCAGTGTGTCGGACTTAAAGGATAGGGCCTTGTCTTTGAGTAGTGGCAAGTGCAAGCCTCGAATACTTGCCCCAGTATCTTTACCTCGCGCCAAGACACCCAGGCCGCTGGTGGTAAACGACGCGTCCACCGCGCCAACATTTATATTTTCGATACCTTCGAATTGCGGATCAACAAAACCAACCGATTTTACTAGCTCGTTAATCAAATCGCGGACATATTCGCCGCCGTGCAGCTTAAGTCCCCGCAGGCCCACTCGGACATCGACGCTTTTATACTTGGCTTCAAAGGCTTCCATGCGCTTGCGCGATTCCAAGCGCTTTATCGCATTGCGGGAATCTTCGACAATTTTCTTATCTTCAAAGTATTGGTTGTCGATATAGTTCAAATCGGCTTGCAGTTGCGCGCGCTCGGCCCACAAAATTCGAAAGGGCATGGGATCATACAAGGGATTTTCTTTTTTCGCCCTCTCATAATCTTTTTGCAGTTGTTCTCGGTGTTGGCGTAGTCCCTTATAAATATCGCTGATACGGTTTTTCTCCTGTTCGCGGCTCTCTCGATTGACCCCTTTTTCTACCGCGGTCTTCATCAGCGCTTCTTTTTCAATCTCCAGCGCCTTAATTTTTTCCGCAAGATCACTTTCGGCGATCTCGGCTTTCATTTCGAGTATCTTCTCGTCGATGGAACGGATACGGCCCCTGAGATTAAAAAGCGCGTCTGTGGTCCAGAACTTGTTCTCTTCAATCCGTATGCCTTGCCTGACCAGTTCGCCACTTTTCTTCTCTTTTTCAATGGTAACGTCGTCCAAGAAACCTGCCGTGGTATCGTAAATATCGCGAACCTTCAAACTGGTAAAGGTAACGCTGGCATCGAGCGCAGAGAAGTCGTTTTTCAGTACTTCACCTAAGGCGTTTTTATATTGATGCGCCCTGGTGCCTTTAAACTCTTCAATCATACTCATGACGGAATAGGGCAAGAGTTTAAGCACATTGGGAAGTAGCCCGATAAGGGCGTTCAGCATAAAGTCAGCATTTTTCAGCAGGCCCAACCATAGACCTTCGGCCGCGTCTAGATTGTTTTGCGCGAGTTTGATACGGAAGCCTTTGACGCCAATTTGGCCAATTACCAGCGTATTGCCAGGCGCCACCATCTCAAGTTGGTTAAGGAACAGGTTGGCAATATCGATGCGCAAATCAATGCTGTTATCGGGCTCAGAAGTATCTTTCTCCCAGGCTAGTTTTAAGGCAAGTCCTTGGATGACTCCACGGCCGCTGCGGTATAAGGTTCCTGCGCTAAATAAGTTGAGCCCTTCAATGGGCAGGTTGGAGGCAAAAATATTCGCCTCGCGAATATCGTTGCGAATGCTGGCGAAGATCTCGCCACGTCGGTCTTTGCCTTGGGTTTTCTCAAGATTGGGCAACAGTGTTGAGGCGTCGGGGTCGGCTTTGATGGCGTGTTCCAACCACTTGGTGTTATAATAGGTATCGTTTTGATAGGCGGTATTGTCAAAGCGCATGCCGCCCAAGGAACCTTTTTGGTCCGCGCTAACCTGCAGCTCTCTGACGTCGAAGGTGCCTCTCTGTTCACCAACAACTTTGCCAGAGCGGCCCCCAAACAGTGTTTTCTTAATCACATACCAAGTACGCGACTTGTTGTACTTGGCGAATTTATCTTGGTCGGGGTGGTAGTTGTAGTTGTCGTTAGCAACGAAGCCATAATTTTCTAGTACCGTTAGTACAGCACCTGAAAGTTTTTCAGAGGAATCCTTTTCACGGACAATCTTACTGACGTCGTCTTCTATTCCACCGCGCACAGCCACGGAAAGTAATATCGCTAAATGGCGATGATCATAAAAATTCTTACTATCTCGCAATTGGTCGAGAAGACGGGTGGCGTCGTCTTTACCTGTGCCGGTCGGGTCGTAAATGCTTTTTTTGGTTTTACTATCGATACCGCGATCGAAACCAAATTTTCGGCGTGCTAAATCTTCATAGTAGAGGGCACTGCTCATCAGCAATACATGGTCGATGGTCATGCGGTCGGCGAAAGGTGCCTCACCCCAATTCCAGGGAAAGAAGGCAAAATCCCAATTATGCGGCAGAGCCTTGTAAAGTTTTTTATACTTTTTCTTATAAAATTTTTGTGCGTCTTTATCTGTTTCTAAATTGCCGGCAAACACAGCTGTTTCAAAGAAGGCATTTCGCTGTTCCTCCGGAAGTTTTCTGAGAATTTTGTAGATTTCTTGAGCCTTTTTACGATCGACCTCATTGGTATCGGTCAGTTTTTCGATATTTTCTTTAGAGATACCGGTAAAGGGATCGAATTTCTTTTTCGCGACTTTGAACAGACCTAGCCTTTTATATTTGTCGTAGAATTTTATCTTCTGCTCTACGCTGGGTGCCAGTAGGTGGATAACGTTGAATTCTGGATTAACCGCATAGTTCTGGTAATTTTTCCGGGCGCGGATTATTTTCACCAGATTTGTAATGGTTAAAATAATATCGACACCGGTATACGGTGAGATATGGCCCAGCAAGTAGTCGAATAACGACATAAAGTCGGAATACAGAGTCTGTTTTTCGCTGTCGCTCTGGTACCAATTATCGATAATTTTGAAGCTTATCTTGGGTGGGCGTTGTTTTAATTCTTCCGCTGAGTAAACTTCTGCAATGGTGTTTCCAGGCAAGTTTTTCAGAAAGAGAAAGCGTATCTCGGGATTATCCATCAGCCATTTCTTCTTATCTTCGTCATCCCAATTGACGTGATAACTTAGTCTAAGGTAAGCACTTGCATACTTACCTTTTAAAAGCTTTTCTCTTAATTCCTCAACGATGTTGGAGGGGCCAGGCGCAACTTTGCGTTGCACTACGCCGGTTTGTTGGCCTACATGTGCAAGCTCATGGGCGAGCAAACGCTGGCCTTCGAGGCTCCCGGATTGATACTGGCCATGGCCAAATACAATGTGATTGCTGCTGGTATAGGCCTTGGCGTTAATAGATTCGGCGGACTCAGCGGCTTTAGTATCGGTGTGGATGCGCACGTGAGAAAAATCTTGTCCAAAACGATTCTCCATCATCTCTTTGGTGCGCGGCTCTAACGGTTCGCCGCGGCCGGACTTAACTTCTTCGTATACCGGTTGGGATGCGTAGGCCTGATTGCCACTGTCGTTGCTGTTTTCTTTGCGTTGTATTGTAGTTTGTTGCTGACGACGGCTGGGATTGAAAAGTTTAGGCAACCTCAGAACGTCGACGGTAAGGAAGACACCGTGGCCTTTGGGTAAATTGGCGTCCAACTGGCTCGGTAGTGATCGCATCAGCCACATTGGCGGCTCGCCGCTGGTGGGATCGCTAATCAACATTGGTGTTGGCGGTAGGGTTTGATTGTAGAAACCTGAGAGGTTGACAATACCGCCACCAAATTTCAGTTTGATATTGCCGCCCGTGACGGGCGCGAATCCCGAAGCCTTACTATAAGCGCTTTCGATACCGACACCAAGACTGATTTTGGGAAGATCCCATTTGTTCTGTGCCAGTTTAAACCATTCATCGAAACTGAATTCAGTTTCAAACGTATAGGGCGCGTTATCTGCTGTAGGCAGCTTGTATTTAAACGACGATACTGGGAAGTATTCGGAATAGGGAAGCAGGCTCAAAGGTAAGAGCAGGTTCTTACCTTGTAGAAAACCCCTGGTGTCTGCCCGAAAACGCGGGTCGATCGCAAAGGCTGTGCCCAACATACCCACACTGCTTAAACCAAAGCCTATAACACCGACTTTAAGTTCAGTGGGCTGACTTTCCCAGAGCTTATACTTAAGTGCCTTTGTCTGTTCCTCTTTCCAGCCCTCAAATCCAGGTTGCTCTTTAAGCTTTTCATACATAATTGAAGCTCCCTGAGTCAACACCTCCCCTGTTTGGTCTTTCTCTTGACGTTTTATCTGTTGTGGTGCAGGCGAAGAGAAAAAGGGCGTACTCCGAGCGGACGAGAATGGACTCGAAGATGACATCACGCGATCAGCGATTTGGTCGGCCTCATGTTCATGGTGATCGTTGGCGGCGTCAACCTTGAGTTTTGGCTGAAAGAAACTTGTCTCGGAACCGGTAGGATTGAAGAAGGAACCTGAACTTCGCTGCGGTCCAGAGCTTTTTTTTTCACGTGCTTTCGCTGACAGATTCATTGTAATAGAGGGCTAAGCCGATAAAGGCTCCCGAGGTCCTTATCGTTCTATTGGTTGGCCTTGGTTCGATAGCGTTAATTGTTAATTCTGGCTGGCAGGTTTGGAGATTGATTATGGCCATATTGAAAAAATCCCGTCTCGCAATTGCATCCAGATCAATAAACTCGGAGTCATCGATAATTTTAAAGTGAGGCTTTCCTTCGTTCTGGGTATTGAAGACCCTGCAATAGGTGCCGCGGGAGGTTTCGGCGCTTTTTTTAGCGAGTCTAAACATGAACGATTCCGTTAATCATGCCATCGCTTTGCGCAGCCCGTCAAGCAACTTGGCAAGGCCCGGTGTCAGCATGTTGAAATCCCGGGCCGCTACTGCCAAGAGCCACTCATTTGATTTTTAATGCACTAGGGCCTACGCAACAGCCAAAGCACGACGATAATAATAATGATAACAATGATGATAATCAACAATAACCAAAACCACGGAAATTCGTTGCCGTCTTCGCCAAATTCCTCCAATGGGCCGCTGTGAATGCTCTCACCCAGGAGCGTGATGTCGACGTTTTGGTTGGGATCACCTTCCACCACAAAAGTATAGCGACCGTCCTGGTGGTCGGTGACATTCGCCACGCCCAGATCGCTGCCGTTGAACGCAAAGGCGTGTTGTTGCCCGGGGCCGATAAGTTTGCCCACGTTACTGATCGGTTTCATGGTTATCGTAGTGGTGGTACCGCCGATGCTGTTGGCGATGTTGGAACCTTCCATATCCAGATCGCCGAAGCGGACATAAACGCTCTGTGCCGCCAAGCGTTGGATTTTATCAGTATCCGGACTGTCGTAACTCACGGTATAGAGAATTTGATAAACACCGGAAGTATCCCCCGGATTGTAACTGGCGGAATACCGCCCGTTACCTTCATGATTCAACGTCAACTGTTGTTCAGTGGGCAATAACTGTTGAATGAAATTGGGATCGTTCTCCAGTAAATGTATGTATTTCTGATAACCTGCGGTCCCGGCATCTTGCGCACTGCTGGGGTCGATGCTTTCACCGTAGTTGGCGAGCAAATCGCCAAGGTCGTCGCCGGGTTTTAATACAAACGCTGAAACGGTAGCGGCATCAATGGGATCGCCCATCCAGCTCAAGTCCATCTGCGGTTGGAAATCCTGTGTCACTCTGGGTGCTTTTGGCACAACCCGCCAGGCCATATCCAATGCATGGTCGTCGGCAAAAATGACGGCCTTAAACGAAATATCCCTGATATTGGGAGCTTTGACCATCGTGACGCTGTAACTGCCCTCAGAATTAATGTCGGTCAGGCTACTCCCGTCAGGCGCGGAAAAGTCGGTTTTTAGCGTGACGCTGTTGCCAAAGTTCCCGACGATAGTGGGCGAAAAATAGGGTGTGATATCATCCCCATCTTTCCCAATGCGAATGCCTGCCAGCAGTGTTGCTAACTGTGGTGTCTCAAAGCGACTGCTGTAGGAAATTTGAAACACCAAGCGCCCAAGCCGCTTGTTGAGCTCAAAACCGGGCAAGCTCACCGGGCTGGTACCCGTCAGCTCGCCCTTTGCAAAGACGACCATTTGCGGGCTGTTGTCGGACAAGACAGGTGCAATGGCGTTGTCGAAAGCGGCCTCCACATCACCGAGAGCGCTGCCGTCAGCGAAGGTGAAATCCGTGCTGTTGCCGGTAATTAGACTATAGCCGTTATGCTCGGCCGCCAGGTTCATCAAAGTGGTTAGGTAATTGCCGCTGGGTTGACCGATACCAATGGTGACAATATTGATATCTGTGGGGATCTCCGTGCAATCGGGTCCAGCGGCGGCACACCCGCTTTTGGCATTGGCATTCAAAAAGCGACCATTTTCATCGATATAGGGAGGAACGTTTTGCTCACCGTCGGTGAACAATAGAATTGCCCGCGGATGGCTGGGGTCGGTGAACTTGGTTATCGCGTTTTGCACGCCTTGACCCATTGCCGTCGAGCCACCGGGTGATTGGGAGGAGAGCTCATTTTCAATTTGCGTCGGCAAGTTACCGGTGATGGTCTCCAGACCACTGGTGAAGGAGGTATTGGTTATGACACTGCCACTAAACAAAGTGATACCCAATTCGCTGCCGGAGGCTTCCCCGGCATCCACGAAGTGAGGAGAAAAATTATTGACGCTCAATTCCAGTGCGTTCCAGCGATCTGTGGCAGGAGCGCTGATATTCGTGCTGCCGCCCATACTGCCTGAACGATCGAGCACCAAAACAGTTTGGAATGGTTCGACAAAATCCACCAAATAATCACGAGTGCAACCGGTCACGCCGACGGCGGCCTCGAGCGTCATGGAAAACCCGCCGTCGCCGGAAGCGGGTGTGCCCGTCAACGTCACTTGTGAACCGGGAGCGGCGGCTGGCAGCGTAACAATCGCCCCGTTACAGTCCACGGGATTAGCACCTGAACAAGCCACCCCGCCAAACCCCGTTGGCAGGGACGAAAAGCTCCATGTCAAATTACCCGTCGGCGCATTGGTTGCACCGATATTCACTGCAAGTGCGTTGCCAAGAGGCGCGTAGATAGTTGCACTCGCATTATTACAGGGTTGAGTTAAATCAATATCCTGTGCGCTGACTCGGTTGATGGAAAGCACACAGAGCATCGTGCATGCCAATGCTATAGACAATTTACCGAGTGTTGTTCGTCTGTCTATCATCTTCGTTGTCATAGTTGCCCCCTTATTTTCAGGTAATTAAATTCAGGGAATAGGTTTCTAACCCCGATAATCGGAAATAAGTCGGGATAAGTGATATCGCCGCATAACCGCTGTCGGTCGATCGGTTCCGCTATAAAAAGGCTAATGGTTCAATTGTTACCAGGTAACGTGCAGTGTTCCATTCATCCAAACCATTTGGATCACACCAACGCCCCAGGGTAATTTGTCGAGCAGTATATCCTGCGCCCGTTTCTTTATGGTTAATCGCCAGCCGCCGTCGACGGTTTTCAATTTGCCGTTGCACCAGAAAAACTGTTGCCTTAAAAATTGCACCGATTGACTCTTGAGTGCGCTCCAATGATGAAGTACCGCACCCAGCAATTCATCACACCCTTTCCGCTGTTCATCGGCGATTTCCCAGGGCAGCAACGCGTGTTCCCAGGGCATGGCGCACAACAATTTGGGCAACAGCAAATCATATTCTTCAATGTCAAGATTGCCAAAGGCAAGGTAAGCAAGCATGTGAACGGCGATGTGGCGACATTCCTCACTACGAAAATCATTTTCTTTCAGCAAGGACTGTTCACGGAACAGCTCCTGAAGAAATGGATGAATAATGACCGCACCTGCAGCCGCAACATTGATCGGGCTTTCAACCGTTTTGACTTTGTTTTTAATCGATTTTGAAACGGCAGTGACCTCTTTTTCAGAAACCAGACTGACCTCAACAAGTGTCGACGGTTCATCGGGTTTCTTAAAATCCTGTTCTGTCCGAGGCATGATACGGATCAGCTTATCGAAGGATTCTCCGGCCACCAAGCGACGGAGCAAACGCTCCTTGTTGCGTTCATCTACTTCCCATTGGTGGTCAACTTCCAGCAAAGAGTCGATCCATGTCCGCCATGGTTCCGGTAGCGTTGCAATCGCCTGACGTAACTGCTCATCCTGCTGAAATAATTTCAATACCCGCCTGCCGCCTTTACTTCCAGCACCGACCACTGTGCGCAGTACAAACAACTCCCGCAAGCACTTCATCAGCACCTTGGCTTGCTGTTCTGCCGCTGCCACTTGAAACAGCCTCGACCAGCAATAGTATCGCCAGGCTTGGAAGAGAGTGTCGTCGCTTGGTATCGAAACAAAAAACATCACAATTCTGGCGAGATGGTTCAATGCATAGACTGCACTGAAACACTGTTCGAGATGTTCGTCTTCACAAAAGACAATCAAACGCCGGCGAGCCTGATCGTCCTTGTCAATGACATCGCCCAAAACCCGCCATTGCACCGGAGAGAAACGGCTAACGGCTTCCCGTAATGCCGCTGCCGCCTGCCTCGCACCCCACCAGGGCAGACGTCCGTGATTGATGAAAAACAAAAACTGTTTAAAAAGAATTTCCGCACCTTGAAAATCATCCTCGGTGCGTGCATCTTGTACCTGTGTATCATTAGTGCGCTGGAATAAATGCTGCTGCAGTTGGGTAACAAAACCTGTACAAAAGGCTTTTTGCCAATTTGTAGAATAAAGGTCGCCCAAATTGATCACGACCTTATCAAATTTTATCACCTGGCCATCCCGGGTGACCTCGTCAAATACTGATTCCATTTGCGGCAGCAATTGTTGTCTTGCAAACCGCGCCAGTTGGTCTTCCAGCTGGCGAGGCTCGGCGACATCGACCCAATCCAGGGTGATCAGTTGTTGCTGAATTCGATGTGGCTGGTTAGCCATTGACAATCGCATTCAAGGAATCAATGAGTTCACTTTGGGTGTTGCTCAACGTCGCCACGCCAGTGCCGGGTGTCAATATGCCTGCCAACCAAGCGAAATAGCGTTCTTCAAAACTGTCGAAACTGCCTGGATCATCGGCGGTACCCGGCAGTTGCTGATCCACCCAATACAGCGTCGGCAGAATATGGGCCGGGCAGTGCTGCTCAACGACACGCTGCACGTATTTGCGGGACTCTTTATCACGAAAGCGATGGGGCCTAACTGTTTCCCGCGGTGCATTCTCCACTGGTAGGGCAAAGTCGCGCGCATACCCCGAGGAAAACACCAGAGACATGCGATGGCTGTATGGGTCGCTCGCGTGCTCGCTTTCGCTGGTTGGGATGGCAAGAAAAGGATCGCCGTTTTCCTGCGGCCGCAACAAAATGTGCTCGACGAGATGAAAACCCTCCGTGCTGAACAAGTCCCGCAAATGCATCACGGTTCGCTGAATAGCTTGTTCCGCCAATTCGGTTGTCGCCAACGGCGCAATGGATAGAGCGATAGTCTCACCGGCTGTGGTGCGTAAATCTACATTATAGGTGTCGGGGCCCGCCGGTAAAACGTGGTAACTCCATGGGTGAATGCCGTGGCGTTGAACTTGTTCGATAGCCTCCTGGGCGAGTTCCGTAGCAGCCGCCTCTTGAGCAGTGGGGTCGACAATTTCCGGTGGTGCGACATAGTGAAAAACACTGCTCAATAAAATATCGCCGTTAAAACCCGGCTCGGACCACAGGCGCCAGCGTTTTTCGATGACACTGTCACTATCGATCTCATCATAAATTTCAAAATAGCTGTCGGTGGTCGTCAGCAGTCGCCACCGTTGTCGTGAATTAAAGCCACATTGATGGGCCACAATGCGCTCGAAGCTGGTCAGGGAGTTTTCTAGTGTCAATGCTGAAAAGCCCGCTGCCGTCTCGTCAATTTGAGACTGTGCAGCCGGAATGCTGGGCCAACCCTCGATACTGTGACCAATTTCAGTATCGGTAGCGGCAGGACCATTTCTCAATACAAAAATATTCTCTCCGCTGCTGCTGAGTACGCCATAAAAATTGGTTTGAGTCGCAAGGACGATTGCCTCTACGGCTGATATATAGGCTTCGGTCTGAGTAGGCGATTCGGTTGCCGCCTCCAAGACGACATCGCCGTCGAGCACAAGATGCCAGACATAGGCGCCGGCCATGCCAACGACTTCTATGACGTCGCTCCAGCGCGCCGCATTGCCAAAGGCTTGCATGCGTGTGGCATTGAGCTGTGGCACAGCTGCGAGAAACGCGGCTTTCCTTTCAATAAGATCGGCGTTGACCCGCAGGCGGCGCTCAACTAACTGTGTTTGAAAATCGACGGTGGGCAGGCCGGCATTTTTTAATTCCTCATAAGCCTGGCGGTGCAGTTCCTGGGCCCAGGCCAGCGCCTGCACGCTGTGGCGCGCCAATAAGTGATCCAACATCCGGTTGCGCCGGTCGATTAATTGCGTTCTGTTTTCAATGCCCGCCTGCAGCGCTTGTTGATACGGGTTGTTGGGATCTGTGATAAATGCCGCCCAATCCCCATCAGCGGGAAATCGTTTGATCAGTTTTTGGATGCCCGGCAGATCGAAAATGGGTTGAGTAAAGTAGCTCTTGTCTTCCTCAGTCGCGGGTGAAAAAAAACGGTTGATGTTGGCCAATTGGGCGGTGCTGTCCGCCAAAAACTGTTCCGCCAACAACAAATAGCCCTTGGTCTGCAGCGCCTGTGCTTTGCGTTCGGTACCGGCACTGCCAGGAAGTCCGGCTTCACCGACACCGTAGACGCGCGGCAATTCATTTTGAAAGGGAAAATAATCGTCTATTGGAAAGTCTTCACCGCGCTGTATCGGCCAAGTCACCGTGGACACTTCGCTGATGGCATCTGCATTGCGCTCGTCGAGCATCTGTTGAAACAAGTCTTCAACGCGCAGAAAATCATAGGGGATCTCGATATCGTCGCGCACCAACACCAGCCGTGATTTTGCTACACTCAAACGCGGCCGGTAGCGCTGCACTTCGACCAAACGCAAACAATTTCTGGCATTTTTGGTAATGAGTCGATTGTTGACGTAGTTGCTCAATGTTAAATTACTAACGGCAAGTATATCCCGTCCGCTGATGATTTCACGACGGCTGATATCGCTCTCGTCGCCACCGCGTTGGCGCATAATGATACGCAGGATATCCGAGGTAAATATTTCTTCCGGAACGGTGCTTGCGTAATCATCTTGTTTGGGGGTCTGCAAAAATCCGTGGCGCAGTAGCGGCCCATTGTAAATATCCGTGGAGTCCAAGCCGAGATCAACTAAATCTGACAACGTATTCAATTGCGACGGCGGTGAAAGTTCCAGATCGATCGCCGCAAAAATCTTCGCCACCAGCAGTTCCAAATCAATGCCGTTGTTCATTTCAATACGCGCGTGCACGGCGATTTCCTGTTGCCGCACCACGGCGATACGAGCAGGCACTTCCGTTAAATTGCGCCATGCGTAAAGATAGCGTCGAATCTTTTCGACACCGTTATGGGCATCCACTACCCGTGCCGCATAGTTCACAATCAGACTATCTGCGGCATTGCTTTCGATGACAGCTTCCGCCGCCGTGAGAATATTGGGTGCAAGCGCTGCGGGATTCGTCAACGCATCGACAATGTGCAACACCAGCCATACTTCCTGTGTCCCAGCCCCAACGGCTCCGGTAAAGTCGATTTGCGCCTGGGCGAAATAGGTGAGCGTTTCTTCCAAAGGCCGCCAAATTCCGTCGCCTTCATCCAGTAGTGCCACATTATCAATGGTGACTTCTTCGTGAAAAACAGAAGATTCCACTTCATCCCAATGGGGCAGGGCAATATCCAGGGAATAGGTATTGCCGTCGTGGTCAACCGCCAGGGCATAGTTATTACTGTTGAGTTCGGCGTTTTGAAATTCGATTAAGACTTCGTAGAGCCCCTGCAGTCGAACGCGCTCGTCACCAGTGCTGTAGGTCAAGGGCGGCGACAGGCTGTCATCGCGATAAAAGGCAATACCATTGCTGTGTGTTGTGCTGACAGCCGCGTCTTTAATTAAAAAGTGATCGAGTAAGACACTGCGCAAATCCGCAGCGGTCACCGGAGCACAGGGCAAAACACGGTGAGCCGGCGGCAATGCCGGTGGTGCGATCTTCTCACCGCTGCGCAGCAGATTCCGCATCGACAATTGGGTGCGGAACGCCACATCCGTCAAAGCGTAGATATAGGCCTCGGCAAAAGTAATACCCGGATCGTGGACGTTGTGGTCTGTCCAGGTTTCCGCCGCCAGATTTCCGATCAGCTTTAAACTCGTATCGCGCAGCGCGGAATAATGCTGGCTGATTCTCTCCGGCGGCAGCGTGGATAATTTTTCGCTCTCCGCCATCAATTGCTACCGACCGCTTTAAGTTTGGATTCGGCGGCCTTCTCCTTGGCAGCCACTAATTGTGGCCCCGCTTCGCCCTGAATCTGGTGAATCAATTCGCTGACTTGATTGTAGGGGAGCTGCCCCAACGCCAACAGAATCAGATTTAACTCTTCCGGCGAGAGATTGAGTTTAATGATCTTGTTCACTGTCATTGGCTACCCTTTTTAATGCTGCAATTTCTTGTTGTTGTTGCTCGACCAGGGCCGATAATTCTTTTACGGAATTGATCAATACATAGGTGAGCGCCGAGCTGTTGTAAATTCTCAGGTCGTCTAAATCCGTGTTGTTGCATTCGCCTCTCGGCACTTTTCTCACCGTTTCCGGAATCACCTCTTCGATTTCCTGGCCGAGCACGCCGATACCCTCCATATCTTCAATCGTTCCGGCCTTGCCGGTATAGCGGTAGCGGATCGGTCGAATGCGCTTCACGGCCTCCAGACCCAGTTCCAGGTCGCGTACATCCTTCTTGACCCGCGCGTCAGAGGTGTTGTCCCACGTGTCGCCACCGCTGCTTTTAAAGGCAGTACCGTTGACCTGAAAAATTGCCCCGCCGCTGCCCGGAATCGAGTTGTTAAAGCCCACCACGACTTCGCCGTTGCCGGTAATGATCATACGAACCAGGTTGCTATCGTGCTGAAAGCGCAAATCCTCGCCCGACGGTGCGTTGAGATGCACCTCGCCGCTGGCGCGTTGCCGCAGCGCATAGGAATTAGCGGCATTCACATTCTGGTGGTAGAAATAGGCGTCCGCTGCACCCGTGCCGGGACCATTGCTACAGATGACATTGCCAAAACGCACCCGCTGATCCGGACCGGTATTTTCGCCCACAGCGACATCCAATAGATGACTCGGTGCGGCGGACAGGTTGCCGATGCCGACATTGCCGCCGCCGTAGGTCACATTGCCGCCGCCCACATCGGCAAAAACCGCGCTGCCTCCGCCGACCTCCGTCCAACTGGTGCCGTCGAAAAACTCCACGGCGGCGCCGTTAAAACGAAGCGTCCCCGGCGTGGTGCTGGCGCTATCGCCCAGCTGCAGTCCTCTCGACAGCACTAAGTTAAAATCCCCGTCGAAAGACAAACCGTCTTCATCGAGGTTGAGAAAACTGTCCATGAGATCGGCAAAATCTTCTTCGGTGGGTTTCGCTCCTTCGCTGAATGTTGCTTTTAATGAATCTCTGTTGTGTATAGCCATAATATTTTTCTCTGTGTGATAGGTTAACGTTCAAACCATTTTAAAAGCCTATTGAAGACATCTCAAGCATTTGTTTTTTTGTTTGCCACTTAGCTATTACGGCGTCACCATAAAATCCAGTTCTACCGTCATATACCCAATGCCCAATTGGCTAGCACCCTTGCACTCATGTGAACCGCTCTCCACCGGTCTGATGCGATGCTCGGGATGCGATACCAAAATCGCATGACCCTGTACGGTACGGGCTACTTCCACACCGCGCCCAACAACAAAAGTGTTCTCAATTTCCATGGTATTGATGAAAGGCGTTGGTTTAGGCTGAATAATAAAATCCACTTCGACTGCCATATTGCCAATCCCATACCGGCGCTGGCCTGGATAGGAGTGGTACAACTTAAAGTCGGTAATGTAATCGACATACTCCCGACCTTCGATAAAGGCCAGAATTTCTGAACGATAGATGCGCGATCCGAACACAATATCCTGTCCCTCTTCATAGGCCCACGGGGATAAAAAGCGCCGCAGCTCTTCGTTGAGCACAGAGGTGTAATAGCCTGCGTCGAAGCCGGACACAAAAGCAACTTGTGCGTCCACCAAAATGCGCTCGTAAATAGGGTGAATGACATGGATATTGGCGTAAGGCGTCGTTAGATCGCTCACAAAGTTTTCAATGTCCGTCATCAAAACGGCATCTGCGCGCGGTTCGAGTGGATTGTTGGTCGTCACCGTGCGCAGATTGGGAATAATGACCAGTGTCAGTTCACCGGCTTTTTCGTTGCCCTCCGCGTCGCTGTGGGGCAGGCATTTCACTTTAAAGACTGTGGGAAACTCGTTCAGAATCAACCGCTCCATATCCCAAAGCGTGACCGCGCGCCGGCGGTGGCGCAGTCTTTCGCTGCTGCTTTGAAAATACAGCATATCCTCTTCGCTGCCGCGACCACCAAAACTCACATAGGGTTGGCTGACTTTTTTTATTGCGGCGTTGCGCTTTTTCAACTTGGAAATGGTTTCAGCCGGCAATGTGCTTTGCAGATGTTTTTCGTAAAGTTGCAAGTCTTCATCTTGCACCTGCAACTGCGCCTTCACTGCACGATCGCTAATTGCAAAGAGCCGGCAGGCGCTGTCAGCAGGTTTGTCGATTGTCGCCTGCAACCACAGCAGCTTCGCCGGCATACGTTCGTGCTCGATACTGGCCTCGGCGCCGATAGCGAGGGCAACCAGCCCCGCTTTTTGAAAGCCCTGCGTCGAATCGATGAGCACGTTGGGGTTGCTAATCGGCTCCCAGGTTTTGTCCGCCAAATAGGACCAACGGGTTTCACCGACGGCAAGGGCCTCGCCATCCGCTGTGGCTGTACCTTTGTCGAGCTGAAACAGCAGCGAAACATTGGCGGGAATGGGACTGTTCTCGATACCGATAAATAGCGACGCTTCGCCCTGAATGTCAGGAACCAACCGGGCGGCAATCTCATCATCCGCCTCGATATAACCAAAGGCATCGAGAGTAAAAAAGCTGTTGTCGGCCTGCCGGTCGCGGGGAACAAACTCACTGACGGCGGTGTAATTGATCGTCAAACCCGCCAGGGTAGGCGTATAGGGCCCATTGGGCAGCACCACTTCAGCGCTGGTGTCACGGCTCAACTCGATGGCTTGCTGGGCGTAGCGGGGTGCAAAGGTTTTGTGGCCGAAGGCCTCGAAGGGAACATCCGATGCGTAGGGCGAGCCGTAAGCGGGGCCCGTTAGTACTAACCGAACAAAGCCTTTTTTGCTGCCGGTACCGAACGGTGCCACGTCCAGCTGTTGGGGTTGGGCGCAATAATTATTTTCGCCGAACACTGCGTCGACAAAACTTTGATCGCTGAGCTCAACGGTAAAACTTTTTTTATCGGGGTCTGAATAGTCAAACAACCGATGCGCGTTGAGCAAAGGCACCCAGGTGCGCTGATACAGCATATCCAAATCGACGGTAAAGCTGCCCGCAAATTCAGTTTCCAAGGTGTAATTGACAAAGCCAAAATATTCCCGATAGTGTTCAAACAGATCGTCGGGCTTATCCTGCCACTGTGCTTCCAATGTAAACGCAGTCAGTCGCTTACCGAAAACCTCAGCGCTACCCACATAAAACACCGAGCCCACATGCGGCTGACTGCCGAATAGTGCCATGGGTTTATCCCCTTGCAGTTGACTCTGTTCGTTTTGCACGATCAAATCTTTTACGCCTGTGACGTCGACGGTGATTTCCGCGAGTTCGACTTGCAAACCAGCCAGCACTTCGTAGTGACCGGATTCGCCTTTCAACACAAAGCGCACCACCGGCCAGGGCGATTGCGGGGTATCCGTATGCAATTCAGTATCAGCGACAACTATGGGTGCGGCGGATTCTTCGGCGATCAGTGTGATGTTCAGGGTCGGTTGATCGACACCGTTGTTGACCAGACGGGCGCAAAAGTAATCGGGTGTCAGCCAACCCTCTTCACCCGTGATTTCGGCGTTTAGCGCAAAACTCAAGTGGTGCTCGGGAGGAAATTCACCGGTGGGATTTTTTAAATACAGGGTAATATGAATTTCCCGCCTACCCTCACGCAATAAAAACACGGGAGAGGCTAGTGCAAACCCCAACTCCGCCTCGCGCATAAACTGTTCACTGCTATCCATGTCCATTTGCGTTCGGCCAAAGGTATGCCAACTATCCCCTTCACTGTCGGCGATAGCGTCGGAAATAAAAAAGCGTGGGTTGCCGCGTTTGTCGCGATCGCGAATCAAGCGATAGGTCAGCTTGATCTGGGAGGCCACGACAACGATATCACTGGTTGTCGTGTAAATGAGAGGGTTACCCAGCGCATCCTTGCCCCCATCCAATTCGGTGCCCGTTTTTAATAGGGTCGGAGCGGCGTTTTTTGCAAGCTCGAAGATAACGTGGACGGCGTCACGCTGCGCCTTTCGTCGCTTTAAACCCAGTTCGTTTTCGTAGTAGTGGCGCAGGTGGCGGATGGGCAGTTCATTGATATCTTCCTGTAAAATTTGGTACAGCTTCAGGAAGACTATAAACAGAGCGACATGGGGCGGCCAATCCCGTTTGTTGTCTAATAATTGTTGGAGTTTTTGCGCAGCCAGTATCTCACCGCTGTTCTCATCTTCCAGCGAACTGAAAAATGGTCGCCAATCGCCCACCGCTTGGCCGCTTGGATTGTAATAGCGAATCTCCTCTGCCAAGCGCTTGCCATAGCGAATCAAATCCCGCAGAGAACGCTCGTCCGGCTGGATGTAGCCATTGTTAAGTGCGAGCGGAATACGCTGCAACTGATTGGTGCCGTCCAGACGAAATATATTACTGTAGCGTTGATGTTGATCCATAATCAAGTATTCGTTGCTTCTTCCAAATAATATGGGAACACCATATTGCTTCGTGTATTGGTGGTTCGAATGGTATAGTCCAGTCTAATTTCAATAAGGCCCTCCTCCGCGGAAGAAGGTGAGAATCTAACCTTGTTCAGGGTTATGCGTGGCTCGGAAAACAAAATGGCATTTTCGATTTCGTTTTTTAAATAGGTAGCGAAAGTTGTGGTGAGTGGTTCAAACATCAGTGCATCGCGTTTCCAGCCATAACCACCTTGCATCACACGTTCACCGAGGTGGGTAGATAATAAAATCGTAAGGCTCTGACGAATATCCTCTTCTGCCTCAACCATACGTACACTGGTACCCTGGCCGTCGAAGGCCGGTGGAAAACTCCAACCGCGACCTAAAAAATTCCTATCTTTACTTTCGTTCGCCATCTTCATTACCTATCCAGCTTCAACAGCTTCGGAAGTCAACCGCCGATCATGACCGTCGGACAACCGATGATGATGATGCCGCCGTGGGCTGTGCTGTCCCCCATTCGCGCCGCAGGCATGCCGCCGATCATGACGCTGGAACTCCCGGCAATCACCGTGTCCAGCGGGCCGGTGCAGGTCAGCATGTCGCCCAGACGAAGTGCGGGCATGCCGCCGATCAATACTGTGGGTTCACCGGGTGGTAATGCAGGACCACCCACATGGGGCACCGTGCCGGTAACCATAGGGCACACATGCATATCGCCGGATCGAGCCGCCATTGTCATTCGAAATTCTCCACTCGTTTTGCAATCGCTAAGTTTGTGATTAATGTGTGCTCATCATGTCGGCGGATACCGGTATGACGGCTGTTTGTGCGCGAGCCTAGTTAATTTGTACCAGCGCTCCTTTTAGCGTCACTGTGCCGTTGCTGGACACTTCCGCTGATGCTCCGCCTTCAGCTTTCAATTCCGCGGAGGCTTTCAACTCCATATTCACCCCTTCTATTTTTAAATCGGTCTGGGCTGTCAGGGCGATTTCCTTGGCGCTGGTCAGGGCGATTCCAGCACTGGTCATTTCCAATTTATTGCCGTGTTGATCCTCAAGCACAATGGTCTCAGCAGAATCACTCAAGACGACGCTATTACCTCCGGGCGTTTCCAGCGTGATGATTTTCTGGTCGTCATCAAAGTGAAATCGCAATCCTTCACGGGAGGTGTACCCCTTTTCGTGATTGTCTTCCGTCGCTTCAATGGGTGGCGGTTTGGCGCTGCTGTGCAGCATTCCCAAAATCACCGGATGGGCCGGGTCATTGTGAAAAAAGCCGAGTACGACTTCATCATCCACTTCCGGGCGAAAAAATGTGCCGCGGTCGCCACCTGCATCCAGGGTGGCGACCCGCGCCCACAAACCCTGTTCATCCATCCCGGCCACAGGAATTTTTACCCGCACGCGATTCTCACCGGCAGGATCGTCCGCCAATTGTGTAACCACACCGATTTGCAAACCGTTCACAGCGGGCATTAAGCCCGCCGCCGGCAAATGATCGACGGCAAACGTTTCCGCATGCCATGCTCGGGACAAGCCGAATTCAATATCCGTGAACCAAAAATTACTGGAAAATTCGTGGCGAATCGCGGAGATAAAAATCTTGCCGTTAAAGCGCTCGCTTATAGAGGACAACTGCACCACGTCGCCGATGTGCAGCGATGCAATACCGCGAAAGCGTGCTCGTCCCCGCGATGCCGCCAGCCGCGAGCGTAACAGGGCACCGTCGGCCCAGTTTTGCAAAGCGTCGGAGGCCACTGTACCTCCATGCAGCAGGATGTCTTCCTCCCGCTCAGTCGCCGCCGTCATATCATCGGCGCTGAGATCACCGTTGCCCTCCCAGCTGGGATCGGCGGCGTCGGCTTCCACCAGTGCCTGGTCTGCGGCACTCCAGGCGACGGTTTTTATAGCGCCGCTTTGCGATCGGGCATCGAATTCGGCATCCAGTTCCAACAAGGTGTCGCCGAAATGGATATCCACCAAGGCGTCGTCTTGCAGGCTGGGTGAAAAACTGCGGACCGTACCGGCTTCAACGGCGCAGATCTGCCCGTTGGCCTCCAGTCGACTGAGCATAAAATCCCAATCACTGGCGTGATATTGCAGCAGCTGCGGATGCACCACCTCGGTGGCAGTAATTTCCGGGGTCAGGCGGTATTCGGCGATCAAGGTTTCTACGATGTCGCTGTCGCTGGCTTCTTCGTGATAGCGGTTGCGACGGTTCAGGGTCATTTTGACGCAGGGATCGCGGCACTCAATCTCCAAATAGCTATAATTGCGGCGCACCACCGTCCGTTGGCGAAAGACGATACCCGTAAACACCGATTCCGCGTCATCCCGATACCCAGCGACAATGCTCAATTCGTTGCCAGGCAAAAACAGCTCGCCGGAACTGTAAGGAAAATTCTGCGTTGCCACGTCGCCGTCGTCTATGCGAAGGCGTGCCAAGGGAATACGATTGGTTCGGTTGATTATTTCCACACTGTTAATCGGTACTGCACCCGGTAAGTCCTGACCATTGACTTGAATGGTAAGATTCGGAACATCGGCCGTTTGTCGGAGGGGAGCAATAGTCATGCCTTACTCTTTTTTTCAATGGGCGGTAATGACACCCGCGTACCCGCTTGCAGCCGGCGGAAGTTAATCAATTTATTGACCCGCGCTATTTCCAGATACAATTCCGAATTGCCGTAGACCTTCTGCGCCAGCAAGGGGAGGTTGTCGCCTTCCTTCACTTCATGCAGATGGGTTAAATCCGAGGAACTTAAATTTTCCTCCAGAGCGATCTGTTCGCCGGTTTTTGTGCCCTGGAAAGTGCAGTTGGCTTTGGCACGTAGGGGCGAACCGTCGGGTTGAAACAATGTGTAACTGTAATTGATAGAACTCAGTGCACCTTCAAATTGCAGTTTTCCCCAAAATATTTGCACCTTGTTGGGTTGGTGAATTTCACCGTCGAGTTTGTAGACAATTTCTTCGAACTTCAGGATTTGCTCGTCGACATGAAACTCCTCATCCTCTGCAAACGCCGAAGCGATGGCTCCGGCCAGGGGGATTTCATCCAACAGGGAAGCGGTATCGATGACACCCGTGCCGTCGAAAACAATCTCAAACTGCAGGGTTGAGGGGCCGGAGTTGATGAAGGTGGCGGTGCTTTCCTGGCTCCCCGGGGGCCGAGTATTTTGATAATTGATCCGCTTGCCTAAGCTATAGGAGGCCGGGTTGACCTGTACGGTATAGGCTTTATCTTCAGATACCTCCGGTC
>Ga0316189_10001288_pt1 | contig 24968 bp, 18 predicted proteins | sample LowCovwburrow_MG_FD_204930 | JGI IMG/M metagenome (GOLD analysis project Ga0316189, IMG submission 204930) | Coastal sediment microbial communities from Maine, United States - Lowes Cove worm burrow | ecosystem: Environmental > Aquatic > Marine > Coastal > Sediment | place: USA: Maine... | reverse complement strand
AGTTTCTGGTAGTACACTTGGGCAATAGAACGACGTCGCTCAATATGACGGTCGAGGCGTGTCAATTGACTGCGCCCCAAGGCAGCGTGAATCTCGCTCAAGCGGTAGTTCATACCCGAAAACTGAAGTTCCTGATAATAATCGGGATATTGCTCCTGTGTCTGGAAGTAACGCGGATCCTTTTGGATGCCGTGATGGCGAAAGAGCCGCAGACGATCAGCAATGATGCGATTATTGGTGGTCACGGCGCCGCCCTCACAGGTGGTGATGGCCTTGGCGGGATGGAAAGAGAAGCAGGTCAAATCGGCCTGGTTGCCCACATAGTTGCCGCGATACTTACCACCCAATCCATGGCTTCCGTCCTCAAGAAGAAGTAGATTGAACTCTTCGCAAAGCTCTCTGAGAAGTTGAAGATCGGAGGGGTGGCCACCGAAATTATTGGTAAAGATCACCTTGGTATTTTCCGTGATAGCGGCCCGCGCACCTTCCACACTCAGGGTCAAGGTCTCGGGGTCGCAATCAACCAACACCGTTTTGGCGCCAATCAGGTTGACCATGTTGGCGATGCTGCAGAAATTTAAGGTCGAGGTGATGACCTCGTCCTCCGGTTCCAGCTTCAGACAGGCGAGCGCCCCATGTATGGCGGCAGTGCCGGAGCTGAAACTAATGGCAAACTCGGAATGGGTGAGCTTGGCCAACAGAGTCTCAAAGCGCTCAAGTTCGCGGCCCTGTGTCAGGGTTCCCGAAAGCAGCGCATCCACAACCGACTCCACGTCTGGTTTCGTGAGGGTATGCCGTGCATAAGGGATTTGCGACAGGTCGGGTAAAGGTTGGTGGTAACTATCGGCAGCACGCCGATGGGGGCGGCCACTATAACCGCGCTTTCCTCTGTAGTTCTTTTTGCGATAGGTATTCATGATGATCCTTTGTGTTCATTTTTCCAAACCGCCTTATTCCTCTTGGGATGCTCTTATAGCTCGTTCGTAAGCCCAATTGCGTATGTGGCGAACCTGTTCTTCCATGGTCTGGGAGATAGGAATGATTTGCTTGCGGGAAGCATACAGGTCCTTCAGTTCCAGATCGCGTCGTTCCATTCGTGCATCGGTCACGGCGGCAATCACACACTGCTCAATTTCGGCACCACTCCAACCAGCGGTTGCATCCGCAAAAACTTCAGGCGTGAAGGATTCGGGGTCAATTCCCCGTTTTCGCAGATGAATTCTGAAGATTTCTTCCCGCTCCGAAAGGGTCGGTAGATCTACGAAGAAGACCTGATCGAAGCGTCCCTTACGGATCATTTCGGCGGGGAGTAAATCAATACGGTTGGCCGTGGCGGCCACGAACAAGCCAGGCGGCTTTTCTTGCATCCAGGTTAAAAAGAAGGCAAAAACTCGAGAGAGCATGGAGTCCGAGTCACCCGCGGACAAGCCCATCTCGATTTCGTCAATCCAGAGGACGGCGGGAGCCATTTCCTCCATAAGTCGACATGCATTGGCGAAGGCTATTTCGGGACTACCATAAGCCCCGGAAAAGACCCGTACCATTTCCAAACGGAACAGGGGCAGTTGCCAGGCAGAAGAAATCGCCTTAATACAAAGCGATTTCCCACAGCCGGAAACGCCCATGAGCATCATGCCCTTGGGCACGATCTCGCGGTCGCTCTCGTCGGGTGAAACGAGAAGCTCCCGTCTTTTGATCAGCCAGTCTTTGAGATTCTCCAAACCACCCAGTTCGTGGAGTTCGGGAACCTTGGGAATATACTCGAGGGTACCTACCTTGGCGATAAGGTTGCGCTTCTCCTCCTGAAGGATCTCCAAAATTCGACGGTCGTCGAGTTCCTGATCCGCGAGTCGGGCCAGCGCGTGTTTCGCCTCTGCCAAGGTGAGGCCTTTAAGGGTGGCACCAATCAGGTGTATCGGCAGGTTGATTTTCAAACCCCGGTCGGCCACCCATTCTTCAATAGCTTGCTCCAGTTCCTGCTGAGACGGCATCTCCAGGATGAGGTAGGCCATCTCCCGTTCCAAATCATCCGGGATTTGTCGCGAACTGGCGCTGATGACAGCATGAGCGCCTTGATTGCGCCATTGATAGTAGAGGTCCCTAAGTCCGCGTTGGACCTGTGGCGTGTAGTGGTGGTGCAGGTCACGAAGTAAAACGATGGGATTTCCGTCGATCTCAAGGAGGTGGGATAACATGGCGACAGGGTCGCTTGTCCCGGGAATTGCTTCATTTCCTTTGCTAAGGCCCAGGTTAATCCCCCAGGTCATAAACTCCTGTGAACCGGCGGCGGCCAGGTGGCCCAACAGCTTCTCAAGACGATCCTCTTCAAAGGTCTGAACCAAAATGAGTGAACGACCTGAGGCAAAAAGCTGTCTCAATCCTTGATGAATATATTCCGTACCCGCTTTATTCACTGTATAACCAAATCTAGTGACCCAAGTATCGCTCTATTTATAATCGGTCTTAGAGCGCCGATCTTAACCCTGTAGCGAATAGGAACGCGATGAGGGTGAACCGTCGCGATTAGAGTATACAATAAAGCAGACGAGATAACTAGTTCCATCATGAAACGGGTGCAATTCGTAGTCATAGAGCACAGATGCCATCAGATCCCTTCTGTGCTGATCATCGAGCGGGGTCCGTGCCCTACAAACAAAAATGGGGATGGCGTCTGCAATCCCCAATTGATCTAGTTGTTTTATCGAATCGAATTAGCCGATATTGAAGCCCTGAGACTGTGCACCCAAACTGGCGGACAGCGCTTGCAGGGAGTTGATCGCCTGCTCTGCCCGCGCGAAGGTGGCGGTCAGTCGGGTTCGTTCACTTTCAATACGGTCCTGAGCACGGACCAGATCCTTGTCGAGACGGCGAGAGGACTCGTCGATCCGTGTGGTTCGGTCGGCGATAATGCCCGAGAAGCTCGAGAAGCGTTCTGTCTCGGCCTCCAGCGTGCCGGACAACCCCGATGCAAAGTCAATCGTGGCGGTACCGGTGGCGCCGCCCGTGTAGAAGAAAAGACTCTCAAAGCCGGAATTTTCAGCGAAAGATAGGGTTCCGCTGTCATTGGTCAGGCTGTAGGTTGTACCGTCAATGGTGGCTTCCAGGTTGTCGATATCCAAACTCACCGTTTCAGAGAATCCCGCCAGACGATTGGAAGAGGTAATATTGGCATTGTCACTGCTGTAGCCCCCGAGAAAAAGATTTTTCACCTCGGTAAAACTTGTCTCCAGTGCTTCTTCGAGTTCGGTCTTATCAAAACTGAGCTCGCCACTTTTTCGATCCGTTTCGAAACCGATTTGCGCGAGCGAGGTAAACGAATCGTCGCCGTTGGCGCGCGTAGGGTTGAGCTTGTCGATGTTGCCCACAAAACGGGTAATCTTTGATTTGAACTCGCGAACCAGACCATTGAGGTCCGAATCACTTTTTAGGATACCTGTCTCCGGGTTGGTTGCACTGGCCACTTCGGTGAGCACTTTGTTGTAGCCATCGACAAACCCTTGCAGGCCCTCGGTCAGATCATCGAAATTAGACTCGATTTTCAAGTTGACGCTTTCGGTTGATTTCTTGTTGAGGGTCAGTGTGACACCATCGAGCACGTCGTCAATCTCATTGCTGGAGCGGGAGATATCAATCCCATCCAGAGTAATCGAGGAATTGAGCCCGTCTTGTGTGCGGGCAACCCCGCCACTATTGGTTTGGGTTACATCGCGGAAGGTCGTGTCGAAACCGGCGACGGTTGAAGAAGTCGCGCCATCGCCCTCATCTTTAATATTCAGATCGAGGCCCGTGTCCTTGGCGGAGAGCACCAATTGGAAGGAGCCGGCACTCACCTCAATAATACTGGCCTGAACGGTGTCCCCGTGTTGGTCGTTGATCGCCGTTTTCAGGTCGGTGAGGGTTGAGCCGCTGTCACTGAGCGTGACGGATAAATCGTTGGCGCTATCTTCAAACTCAAGATTAAGGGTGCCCGCCCCGATAACGTCGGTGGCCGAGCTCTGGGCCAGGCCAACGGTGACCACGCTGCGCTGGGCCAGGTTGTTAACCTTGATCTCATGCTCGCCCAGTGCTGAATCTGCACCCGCTGTTGCTGTGATGATGCTTTCGTCCGCCGAAGTTACATCGCGGTTGCCAAAGACGTCTTCGTCCAGGCCACCGAGAATGTCGTCGAAACTGGAAAGGGCGCTCTTCACAGAGTTGAGCGCCCGTTTTTTAGATTCGCCTTCGGCAATACTATCGCTGATCGCATCCGCTCGCCGCTGAGAATTAACCAACAGCGATTCGATAATCAGGTTTGTATCCAGGCCGGAGGCGAGACCGCCAAAGTTAATACCCGCCATGGTGATACCTCTATATCTTTTTTAACACAAGACGGGTACTGCTTCAAGCTTGTTCACTAAAAAGCAGTCCCGAAAAGTCCCGGAACTTTTTCATGAATTCCAGTACTTCCTCGGAGGGGATTTGTTGAACCACCTCGCCCGATTTCTGTTCAATGAGTTGGAACAGGTCTTGCCCTGTATCCTCATCGGTAGAAAAGCGCAAACGCAGATGCTCGTTCAGTTTGCCACTGAGTTCATCGGCGATGCGAGTGAGTCGCTCTTTTTCTTCTTCTCTTTTTTCCGCGAGCGCTTCTCGCAGGGATTCCTCGGAAGGACCTGCTTCCGCCCTGGTGGCGGGGCCTTCTTCCGTCTTTGCGGTTGCGGGCGCAGTTTCGACGATGTGTGACTTCGTGACAACGACCCCGGCCGTTGGCCCGGTGTGCGGTTCACTCACAAACGCCCTACCTTCCGCCTCTTGTGGATGCTCGGCATTGCTGGGAGTAGAGGAGGAAGGTAATGACGTCGTTTGTCTAGCCACACTGATCCTGTCGACCGGAATGCGATTAACTGGTAGTGTACCTTCGGCGAACAATGTCATTACCTCCTATATCAAGGTTCCGAACCCTTACCCTAGGAGGGAGAGGACAGATTGAGCAGACTGGTTGGCCTGGGAGAGTGCCGATACGCCGGACTGACTCAGGATCTGGAATTTGGTCAAGTTCACCACTTCCGAAGCGATATCCGCGTCACGGATTTGACTTTCAGCCGCAGTAACGTTCTCAGAGAGAACACCCAAGCTGTTGACGATGGTCTGCAGACGTTGCGATTTTGCACCGATGGAGCCTCGAGAAGTCGAAACAGTTTCGATGGCAGAGGTGATCTGGGCCAGAGCCGCACCGGCGAGAGCCGACGTGGTCAGTGTGCCCGTAACACCCAAAGAACTGGCCGCGATTACCGTCGAGTTGATGGAAACGCTTTCAGAAGTGTTTTCACCGACTCGGACGTCAAAGGTAGTGCCAAAGACAGCGCGACCGTCGAACTTGGTGTCCGTTTGCAGGGCGTTCATTGCCGATTTGATCTCGGTGAATTCTGCGTCAAGAGCAGTACGACCGTTGGTGGATGTGGTGCCGGAAGCGGCTTGTTCTGCCAATTCCGCTGCACGTGTTAAAAGGTTCGTTGCTTCTTCGGACACCAGATCCTGAACTGCCAGACGGCCCAAACCGTCATTGGCATTCCGTCGTGCCTGGTTCAAGATACGGACGTCAGCCCGAAGGTTGTTTGAAATCGCCAAGCCAGCTGCATCATCATGTGCCCGGTTGATTCTCAGACCAGTGGACAGCTTGTTGATTGTTCTGTTCAAGCCGCCTTGCGAAGTAGCTAGATTTCTTGCACCGCGAAGCGCACCAATATTATTAACTATAGAAGCCATTTTGTATCCTCCCTGATTATGTCAGCCACTATCCTTAGTAGCTCGAGCAAGATCCATCTCGCTCTCAATTATCCTTTACGGCTGTTGGGGGCTGAAGCAATAACAAAAAAATAAATAAAATATCAACTGGCTGAATATAAAGGATTTGCACCTTCAAAAAAAAGCGTGAAACCGCTTGTGGAATCCAGTATACGTTTCCCAGCATGGTTCTCGATGATTCTGAGCGTTGTTGGCGGCACGCTCGGCAAGCTGGCGAAATGGCCCGAAAGCAGGCCGCTTTGGGGATTTCGGGTTACCCGTCTTCAGGCGACCCAGCGCCTTGCTATTACTACTTGTTACCCTTTACTGGCTTTTTTCGCAGAGATGGCCATAATAGTGGTTCGGGAGCACACGATGACCCACACCGTCTTGCAAGTCTATTGGTACTGGGATGAAGTGTCCGGAGATTTCCACCACCGTATCGAACGGCCCGGTCACATTCTCAACCGTTCCGATGCGCTGGAAGTGACCAATATTCATCTATTCCATCCGCTTTTCCCTAGCTTGGCCTTGAAGGCGGACCTGATTATCTTCCATCTCCTTTTCCAGCCCGAGCTTGCCCAACTCATTAAGTTGCGTCGCCGCGATGGCAAAGTAAACGTTTTCGAAATTCCCGATAATTTCCTGAAACCCGGGTCATGGATCAGCGCAGACAACCCATTTCGCAATCCCTATATTCGCCAGAACTTTCTGCACTACGCCCAGATATGCGACGGTTTACAGGTGTCTTCACCTCAACTGGCACGCGTTTTCGGTTTTCTCAATGAGAATTTCCAAGTGGTGGAGAACCAGGTTGACGTACCTGAAACCGCGTCACTCTCCCGCTCCGGCCCCTTTGTTTTCGGCTGGGGAGGTTCGCAAGGCCATGCCGAAGATCTGGAGATGGTTGCCCCCGCCATTTTGCGGTTCTGTCAGACCTACCCCGACACTCAATTTGCCTACATGGGCAATCCCCGGCTTTACGAAAGCCTTTTTTCCAGTATGCGACAGGAACAAAAACGTTATCAGGAGCCCGGATCCATGCAACAGTGGCTGGATTTTGTGAGCGGTCTGCACGTGGGCCTTGCGCCCCTGATCGACACGGAATTCAACCATTCTCGCTCGGATGGAAAATTCCTGGAGTATGCGGCCATGGGTACGCCGGCTTGCCTCTCCGATGTTTCGGTTTACCAGCGTCACCGCGAACATGCGCTGCTGTTTCGCTCGCCAGACGAGCTCTTTCAGGCCTTGAGCGAGCTCTACACCTCACGAGCAAAGCGGGAAAGCCTGGCCGCGAAGGCGTTCGACTATGTGGTTCAATCCCGTTCGTCTCAAACTCAGAGCCAGGTACTTACCAGGTATTATCAGGACATGTTAGGCGACCAGCCGGGAGGGTCTCCGATTCCCGAGTTACCGCCCTGCACCCGTTTGATTGGACTTATTCGACGTGCCATGAAGCACTATTATGCCGGTCATTACGCACGCGGGCTTCAAATTTTGGAAGAGGCCGTGTCTGCCAACCCCGACTATCAATTGGCCGATCTGTGGATTATGCGCTGCCTCAATAAGCTAGGAGACGAGGGGCGACAGCAGTTACTGGCTATTTACTCGGAGTTGGTGCCCCATCCTATTTTCGCGGATTTGTTCTATGAAAATCTATACCTGGCCGCAGAGGAATCCAACCCAAGTCTGGCGACGAAGTGGTTGGCCACCATCGAAGACCCCGTTCGCCGCATTCATCTCGCTCCTCCCATAGGAAGTGACCGGGAGGCCCTGTTCCGTCAGGTTCTCAAGCACAAACCCTATGATTATTTCGCCACGGAGAAGCTCTACAAGATTCTACGTCGCCGACCCGATTCTCCACCGGAATACGTTGAGACCCTTCACCGCAATCTGCGGATGATCGAAGGTAAGGACTGACATGCTTCAGCTGTCGGTGTTCCCCAGAAAAAAGTCGCGTCAGCTTGTGCTTTGTTGACACCCTTCAGCGGCCAGCGACATCCAGGGAGGGGAAGAAAACCGTAAAAGAAGAACCCTTGCCGGCACCCTCGCTGTCTGCTTCGATCGACCCGTTCATGTCCTCCATGATCCGGGCACAAGACGCCAGGCCGTAACCATGACCGTCTGATTTGGTCGTAAAACCGTGAACGAATAGATTGGCCAGATTCTCTTTCAGAATACCGCAGCCCGTATCCTTAATCTTAAGATAAATGCGGGCCTGATCGGCCACTCCCATTTCGAACGTCAGACTGCGTTCAGTGGCGGGTGTGGCATCCATGGATTCCACACCATTTTTGATCAAGTTAATCAGGACATGAATGATTTTGCTTTTTAAACCCGAAACCAGTTTGTCCGTGCGTAGATCTTTGATGATGGTGATTCTTTTGCGCTTGAGCATCTCGTTTTGAACCAGCAACGCCTCTTCCAAAACCTGAATCAGGTCATGGGTGTCGGAGGAACCAAACTTGGAAATCATTTGCTGTGTCTCAATAATGTCTTGCATGAGCTGGGCCTTGCTGCCAACCTTGCGAATCTCCTCCAGCAACTCCGCGTGTTCCCCGATCAATTGTTCGTTAATCCGGTAGAAGAACTCGGGCAACAACTTGCCCTTTGGATTCTCCGAAAAGAACAACGCCAGGTTAGCCTCATTCTTGCGAATCAGCTCAATAGCCAAGGTCAGGCGATCAAGTCGCGACTTCTCCAGCCCAGATATCATGCTGGAACAAGCCACATTCACGCTGTTGATCACATTGCCGATATTGTGTAGCGCCGAGCTGGCATTCTCGGCTTTGCCCTCGGCGTTTTGCACCCGTTTGCGTTGCAGTGAAAGCTGGGCCTTCTCCAAAAAAATGGCCACAACCGAGGCCACCACGCAAAGAGTCGGCAAATGCCACTCGGCGAAATGCTGTTCCCCGTTTGCCACTTCCAAGACACCCAAGAGTTCCTCGCCAAGCAGAATAGGTGCCGCAATCACGTCCGTGCGATGAAAATGGGTTTGAACAGCCAGAAAAGCATTGAGCGGCTGATCCTTTTTGACCTTGGGCACCAAAAGCGGTTTTCGGGTTGAAGCGGCCCAGCCCGCAATGCCCGAGCCTACGGGGATGTCCAAACCGACTTCCCTTGGACTGACCTCGGGACCGGACGAGTAGGAGGCCACATAACGAAGCGCTGACTGGTCCTCGGTAAGCAAAAGAATCGAGGCGCCATTTGCCAGAAACAACTCCGCGATTTGGGCAACGATATGATTGGATGCGCCTTTCAGATCTGCCTGGTCGCGAAGGTTCTCAGTAAAACTCTCCAGAAAACCGGGCAGATCCAAGTGGGAAGATTCTGTCGGTTCCTTCTCCATGGCCAGTTGGCAGAAGGCGACGATATGTTTCTGCCGGGCATGGCTTGGAAGGTGTAGAAACCCGGTTTTCCTATTATCACCGAGAATCAACACCCGTCGTACAAGCTTGGGAATCAACGGGATATGGGGATAGTCTCGCGCCGTTACAAAATGGGACGATGACTGGGCCAGAAAGGTCTTGGCCTTCGCCCAGTCCGGAAACTCTTTTATGTTTTTGATGATTGGATCCATTTGTTTCCCAGATAAAAACATGCCGAACTGCAATTCAAAAGGCAACTCCAACATTTTTATCGGTCATTTTAAAAAATTCGACAGTGTTGATTTCACCAAACGAACCGTAATGTTACTTTCTCACTACTGAATAACCCGTGGAGGGTAGCATTCAGGTCCCAAACCTAAGGGGATCTGGCGCAGACCTACGGCGGGACCGAAACAAGAGATCTCGGGCCGTTTGTGCAAGGGATGAACGCAATACCGCGCTTTTTCCTTATTGCGAAGATGGGTAATTTGCTATTCTTGACGTTGGGCCAGCTTCACTGACGGTTTAGACAGTTTAAACCGATCGGCGGTGCCTTTAGATATCGGGACGCACGCGGGAGAATTCTCATGAAGATGTTTTACGGGTCGATCCTATGTCTGTTGATTTTGGCGTGTCGCACTTCCTTGCCACCCCTCCCGTTGCTGGCGAGCAAACCAATAGGAACAGACCCAGCACAAGTGAGTGACCCGGCAGACTGGTGCGCGGGCCACGACCTGCCCGAGTCCATGTGCAGCAAGTGTAACCCGTCCCTGATCGCCGGCTTCAAAGAGAGCGGTGACTGGTGTGCGGCACACGGTTTCCCCGAATCGGCCTGTCCCAGCTGTAACCCCATGAGCGCACCGACGGCGCCGGCCCGGGTTGCAGACCCGGCAGATTGGTGCGCGGGCCACGACCTGCCCGAGTCCATGTGCAGCAAGTGTAATCCGTCCCTGATCGCAAGCTTCAAAGAGAGCGGTGACTGGTGTGCGGCGCACGGTTTCCCCGAATCGGCCTGCCCCAGCTGTAACCCCATGAGCGCACCGACAGTGCCGGCCCGGGTTGCAGATCCGGCCGACTGGTGCGCGGGCCACGACCTGCCCGAGTCCATGTGCAGCAAATGTAATCCGTCCCTGATCGCCGGCTTCAAAGAGAGCGGTGACTGGTGTGAGGCACACGGTTTCCCCGAATCAGCCTGTCCCAGCTGTAACCCCATGAGCGCACCGACGGTGCCGGCCCGGGTGGCAGACCCGGCCGACTGGTGCGCGGGCCACGACCTGCCCGAGTCCATGTGCAGCAAGTGTAACCCGTCCCTGATCGCCGGCTTCAAAGAGAGCGGTGACTGGTGTGAGGCACACGGTTTCCCCGAATCGGCCTGTCCCAGCTGCAATCCATTGGCCCCACCCGGTGAGGGACTGGCGTTGGCGGACTGGTGTCTGGAACATGGTCTTCCCGAATCGAAATGCTCCCGCTGCCAGCCCGACCTGAAAGCGGTGTTCCAGGGTGCCAATGACTGGTGTGTCGAGCACGGCTATCCCGAATCGGTCTGTCCCACATGCAATCCCCAAACCGCACCCACCGGCGCGGAACAGGCGGCCCTCGAGGCCCGTGTGGTGCGCTTCCGCTCGCCGGAGATTGAAGCCGCCGCAGGCATTGCTTACGTCTCGGCGAAACAGGTATCCGCCTCCGACACGGTCGACTGCACGGCACGGATCGCTTTCGACGAGGACCGGGTGGCCGATGTTCGGGCTCTGGTACCCGGAATCGTGCGCAAGACCCACGCCCGTCTCGGCGACCAGGTGAAAGCCGGCCAGGTTCTATTCGAGCTGGTGAGTACACGGGTGGGCGACCTGCAGGCCGCACTCACGGCAGCACGCCAACGGGTGGACACGGCCGAGGCAAATCTAGCCCGGCAGCGGGCGTTGGCCAAACGCAAAATCGTTGCGGACCGTCGCGTCGAGATAGCCGAACAAGAAATGGCAGCGGCTCGGGCCCAAGGCTCGGCCGCCGAAACCGCCCTGTCCATAGCTGGTGCCAGCCGAGGAGCGGCCACGGGCCACTACAATCTGGTCGCGCCCCTGCAAGGCGTGGTCACGCGCAGGCCAGGCATGGTCGGCCTGCTGGCCACCCCGGATACTTCCCTGGCCACTTTGGTAGATACATCTGTCATGTGGGTGTACTGCGATGTACCCGAAGCGGATGCCGCGCGCGTCGCTACCGATCAGCATGTCCTGGTAACGGTCGAGGGCGGCGGTGGCTCTTTCCATGGCCGCATCACCTGGGTCTCGCCCGAGGTCGACCCACGTACCCGCATGGTCTCCTGTCGTGCGGAGGTAGCCAACCCGGAAGGACGCTTGCGCGCCAACCAATATGCCCGGGCCCATATCGAGACCGGTCCACCCGGAAGGGCCGTCGCCGTACCTCGCGCCGCATTGCAGCGGGTGGGCGACCGGGACCTGGTTTTTGTCCGTATCGCGGCCGGTTATTATGAGCCTCGCGTGGTCACGGCCTCAGACAATGGTGAACTCGTCTGTATTGTCGGCGATGTGGCGGTGGGGGATCCGGTGGTCACTACCGGCGCCTTCTTGCTGCGCACCGAGATCATGCCAGGCAGTATCGGCGCCGGTTGCTGTGAGGTGGAACCACCCGCTCGATCCACGGGTGAGCGTTAATGTTGACCAAGCTGATCGACCTTTGTTTGCGTAATCGACCCGTTGTGCTGCTGGCCGCTTTTCTGCTCATGGTCAGCGGCATCGCCAGTCTACAACGGCTACCCTTCGACGCCTTCCCGGATACCACCCCGATCCAGGTTCAGATTAACACGGCGGCACCCGCACTTTCGCCCCTGGAGGTAGAGCGTCGCATTACCTTTCCGGTGGAGCAGACCCTTTCCGGGTTGCCTGGCTTGGAAGAAGTGCGTTCGGTTTCCAAGTTCGGCTTCTCCCAGGTGATTGTGGTCTTCAACGATAAAACGGATATCTACCTTGCCAGGCAGTTGGTCAGCGAGCGTCTGGCTGGAGCCGGGCTTCCCGCTGGTACTTCGCGCCCCACACTGGGCCCCGTTGCCACGGGCCTGGGTGAGGTCTTCCACTACTTGATCCAGAGCGATACCCTGAGCGCACAAGAATTGCGCACCCTGCACCACTGGGTCGTACGGCCCCAAATGGTACAGATTCCCGGCGTGGCCGAGATCAATACATGGGGCGGTTACGAAAAGCAGTACCACGTGATCGTTGATCCGAGCCAATTGATCAAACACCGGCTTCGCCTGGACGAGGTCGCCGAGATCCTGAGCCATGGGAACCGCAATGTGAGCGGCGGCGTATTGACTGCTGGCGGTGAGTCTCAGCTGATCCAGGGCCGCGGACTCATCGGTGGCTTGGAAGACCTGAAGGCCGTGGTGCTCGCCCATGTGGACGGAAGCCCCATTCGCCTTGAGCAGGTGGCCAGCGTCCGCGAAGGGCACGAAATTCGGCGCGGTGCGGTGACAGCCGACGGCGGAGGCGAGGCCGTGTTGGGCCTGGGCTTTATGCTCATGGGCGAGAACAGCCACGAGCTGACCAAACGCCTGGAGGCGCGCCTCGCCGAGGTAGGCCACAGCCTGCCCGAGACGGTGACCCTAACCCCGGTTTACAGACGAACCGACCTGGTGGATCAGGTCTTGACCACGGTCCGCAACAACCTGCTGGAGGGCGCCCTGCTGGTGATCGCCCTGCTTTTCATTTTCCTTGGGAATATGCGCGCGGGTCTGATGGTTGCCCTGGCGATTCCCCTGTCCATGCTATTTGCCTTTAATGCAATGTTGGCCTTCGGAATTGTGGGCAGCCTGATGAGCCTAGGCGCCATCGACTTCGGCCTGGTGGTGGATAGCTCGGTGATCATGATCGAGAATTCCGCCCGCCGCCTGTCCGAGGATCGAACCGGGCGCAGCGTGCAAGATATCGTGCGTGATGCGGCCGTGGAAGTACGGCGGCCCACCCTGTTCGGCGAATTAATCATCGCGGTGGTTTACCTACCTGTGTTGACCCTGGAGGGCATTGAGGGCAAGCTCTTCCGACCCATGGCGCTAACGGTGATTTTCGCCCTGGCCGGATCGATGATCCTGTCCATGACCCTGATGCCCGTGTTGGCCAGTTACGCCCTCAAACGAGGTTACGGCGGTGGCGATAACCGCCTGATGCGCTGGTTGAAGCGAGGTTATCGACCCCTGCTCAATGGGGCGCTCGGCAACCGCAAGCTGGTGCTGGCCCTGGCCGCTTTTGCTGTCTTGGCCACGTTTTTCCCGGCCTCCCGGCTCGGCTCAGAATTTGTACCGCGACTGCGCGAACAGTCGATTGTCATCAATACGGTGCGTCTGGCCGGTGTTTCTCTCGACGAATCCGTCCGCTACGGCACCCAGATCGAGAAGTTATTGCTCGACCAGTTCCCGGATGAGATCGCCCATATCTGGACCCGGACCGGAACGGCGGAGGTCGCCACGGACCCCATGGGTTTAGAGGTCTCGGACGTGTTCATTACGCTCACTCCCCGCGCCAGATGGAAACGGGGTGCAACCCAGGACATGCTGGTGGAGGCCATGGCCGCTACCCTGGAGGGTTTGCCGGGAATGCGCAGCATCTTTACCCAGCCCATCGAAATGCGAATGAATGAAATGATTGCCGGTATCCGGACCGATGTGGGCATTAAACTTTTCGGCGACGATTTCCAGGTCCTGCGCGAGCAGGCTGACGGAATTCGTCGCATGGTGGAGGCCGTTCCCGGTGCGGCCGATGTGACCGTGGAGCAGCTCACCGGTCAGAGCATGCTGGTGATTGAGGTCGACAGGCAGGCTGCCGGACGTTTGGGTTTCGACACGGGCGAGATCCTGGAAGTTATCGAATCGCTGGGAACCCGCAAGGTGGGTCAGGTCGTCGAGGGCCAACGCCGTTTTGATCTGGTGCTCACCCTGGGCGAGGACGTGAAACAGACCGCAGAGGGGATCGGGAAAATTCCCATCCAAGGGCGTGAAGGGGTACTGGTGCCCCTCTCCGCTCTGGCCAAGATAACAGAGGTTGAGGGCCCTTCTTCAATCAACCGCGAGTGGGCCCGGCGGCGAATTCTGGTCCAAGCTAATGTGCGCGGTCGCGACGTGGGTTCCTTTGCCGCAGACGTGAAACGCGTCTTAGACGAGGATCTGGTTTTACCCGAGGGTTATTTCGTGCGCTTGGGCGGTCAGTTCCAGAACCTGGCCCGTGCGCAACAACGCTTGATGTGGGTGGTGCCGATCGCCTTGCTGCTGATTTTCATCCTGCTCTACCTGACCTACGGTCGCTCCCTCGACGCCGTACGCATCTTCACTGGGGTCCCGTTCGGCGCCCTCGGCGGAGTTCTGGCCCTGTGGTTACGCGACATGCCGTTTTCCATTTCGGCCGGCATCGGCTTCATTGCACTTTCCGGGGTCAGCGTACTCGGAGACATGGTGCTGGTCTCGCGCATCAACCAGTTGCAAAAAATGGGTAAATCCGCGATGGAGGCCATCCGCGGAGCTGCGGAATCAAGATTGCGGCCCGTGCTGATGACCGCCCTGGTAGCCGCCTTGGGTTTCGTGCCCATGGCCTTTAATACGGGCGTGGGCGCGGAGGTCCAAAGGCCCCTGGCCACGGTTGTGGTTGGCGGCATGATCAGCGCGACCCTGGCTACCCTGGTGGTCTTGCCGGTACTCTATGCCGTGTTTGGCGTGGGCGCGAAAGCAAAATAACGGGGTCACGAATGCAGACCCCCACTCAGGTGAACATGCCGCTATCCACCCGCACTTTTAACGACGGGCTGCTTCCATCACCTTCTTGATTTGGGCTCGAAGATGGTCCAGGTCTGCATCGTTGACCAGGTGGTGATCGGCAAGAACAATCGGATCGCTTTTCTCCAAGTTACGGATCTCGGCGATATCGCGTTCATCTACCTGCTGAGCGGACAAGGGTCGCACGGGGCGTGCACCAAGTCGTTCATAGCGGAGCGCTTTAGGCGCATGAATGGCGACAACGGAAAATTGGTCGCCCAGTTCTTGTTTCAAATAGACGTATTCCGCATAGCTATAGAGACCGTCGATAACCACGCTGCGATCTGCGGCCAGCGAAGCATGGATCTTGGGCAAACTGAGAATGGCCATGACGGCCATTCCTGAATCTCGGCGCAATTCCTCACGGACCAGGCGCTCGTTGTCTTTATTGACTTCCAAGTCGCGGCGGCGAACTTCTTCCAAGACACGACCACCGAAATAGACCGTGTCGAACCCATAGTGACGCTCAATGAATTCTGTTGTCTCCGATTTACCCGTGCCGCAGAGCCCTACGGTGGCGATTACCATTCCTTTCATAACCCGTCCTACCTACACTTCTCTTCACGAGTGACACTTTACCGGCTGGGGCCCGCAAAAGCAAGCCGCAAGCTACAAGACAAGGCGAGTCCACAATAAAGCGCAACCGTTTTCTTCGCGCAAAACCACAGAGCTGGAAAGTGAGTATCAACACGTCCACAATGCCCACTCGGGGCAGTCGCAGAAGGGCGTTATCCTGAGCCCCGTCGCGCCTTGCAACGGTGGCTTGTGGTTTGAATCTGTGTTATCCTGGCTTTAAGAATATGAAACTTGGGGTTGCGACGTCATCAGGGTAAATGAAAGGGGAAAGGGTTTTGCTGCTTTCGGTAATTATCATCGGTAGGAATGAGGGCGAACGACTCAAAAAATGCCTCCATTCCGCCCAAGCCATTGAACTTAATGGCGCGTTTGAAGTTATTTACGTGGACAGTGGTTCCAGTGATGGTAGTGTTGCATTGGCGAAGTCTTTGGGAGCCCGTGTCCTGGAAGTGACCCACGCGCGGCCCACAGCCGCCCGAGGCCGGAATTTGGGCCTCAGCGAAGCGCACGCCGAATTTGTTTTCTTCCTTGATGGCGATACCGTAATCGAACCAAAATTCGCGGCCAAAGCCTTGGCCTATCTGTCTGACCATGAGAAGACTGCCGTTGTGTGGGGTCACCGTCGGGAATTGCGGCCAAATGAATCCATTTACAACAGGGTTCTGGATTTGGATTGGATCTACCCCGCCGGAGAGACCTCGTTCTGCGGTGGCGACACGGTGATGCGTAGTTCCGTTCTAAAAGAGGTCGGCCCGTTTCGCGAAGATCTGGTGGCTGGCGAAGAACCCGAGCTGTGCAACCGTATTCGCGGTGCTGGCTATCGCATTTTTCATATGGATACCCCCATGACCGCTCATGATCTGGCGATCCATTCGTTTAAAGGGTATTGGCTGCGCTGTTACCGGGCGGGTCATGCCTACGCGGAGGTGGCTGGTATCACGCATGGGGAGACCTTCGGTTCCGAAAGCAAACGCAACCGCATACAGGGTCTGGCCTATCTGGTGATTCCCATCCTACTGCCTGTGATCGGCCTGCTGGGGGTGGTTCCTCTGCCCTGGTGGTGGGGACTGGCCGCGCTAGTGCTGGGTGCGGGCACGGTGGCCCTGCGAACCACCTGGCGGGCCCGCTGGCGTGGCGCATCCCCGTTTACCACCTTGCTCTATGCCATCCACAGCCACTTCTGCCAGATTCCCATCTGGTTCGGACAAATCTTGTTCCGAAACAAAAGGGAAAACGCCGGCGCGATCATCGAATACAAGTGAGGTCAATATGAGTGGAGCCCTCAAGAAGACCTTGGTGGCGCTTTTAACAAAGCCGGCCGGGTGGCACGACACGTTCTGGGAGCCGATTGGCCGAATCTGGCGCATGGCCCGGGCGCGCGCCCGAATCAAGATCGGCACATCCTGTGTGCTCACCGGCCAGCTGCATATTCTTGGTCGCCGCCAGGTGAGCATTGGCGAACAAGGTTATTTCTATCGCGATATCCACCTGGAAACACAAGAAAACGGCCGCATTCAAATTGGCGACGGGGTGGTGCTTTCATCGGGCGTTCACCTGGTCAGCTTCTATTCCATCACCGTCGAGAAGGGCGCCATGATCGGTGAGTTCACCTCTGTCCGCGATGCCAACCATGCCCCTGGCGACAATTATCGTGAGAGCGGCCACGTGGGCAAACCCATTCACATCGGGGCCAATGTCTGGATTGGTCGTGGTTGCTGCATTCTCCCCGGTGTTACCATCGGAGCCAATAGCATCATCGGCGCCAACAGTGTCGTGACCCGATCAGTCCCTGCCGATTCGGTGGCACTAGGCACCCCCGCTCGGATTGTGAAAATCAAAGGCGAAAAAGTATGAATCCACGCATCTGGCCAAATATCCAGCAGGTTCAAATCGGTGAAGATGTGGCGGCGTATGTCCCCTTTTTTCGGAAAAAGGCGAAAAACGAGCCATTTTGGACCTGTCGTGCGTAAATACTTTGCAAAATTTACCGCTGACAAAATATTTTGGTTGGCCTGGATTTGTATTCTGTATAAAATAACACTCCAATATGGTTGAGGGTAGGTGTCACAAAATGTCGACAAAGAACAAACACGCTTTTTCACTGATTGAAGTCTTGATTGTAGTTGCAATTCTTGCTTTATTAGCGTCCCTGGCGATTCCCGTTATGAATGGTAACCGGGACCGAGCTGCATATAGGATTTCTGTAATCAACCTGAAATCGGTTGGCAAGGCCATGGAGAAGCACTACCTTGAAAAGGGCGCTTATCCTGTCTTTACTTCTTGGGCTGAGGTTGCCAACGAGGAAAGCCCGTTGGCCGAGTACTTGAACGAGGTTCCGAAAACGGATGGGTTCAATCGCGAATACGAGATCAAACGTTGCGATGAAACCGGCTATGAATTCCAAGGCTTCAGCATTCCGGGTAAAATGGCCGAAGATTTTCCCGATTATACGCTTGTGACGAACGCCAAGATCAAGACTCGCGGTTCAAGATAACATTGGTCTGGTTCTTTGCTCCGTCCGAACCGACGTTCGCGACGGAGCGCTTGAATTGATCCGATCAAGACGATCCGAACCTTTTCAGGTTCTGACCCTGATGCCCTCAGTCTAAGGAAGCATCCATCTCGGACCAGACGTAGCTTGAGATGGGGTTCGAAACTGAGGAGTAACATGCACGTGTCAAGAGCCTTCCTATTTGTCTGTACCATTCTGAGCGCGGTCTCTCCGCTTGTCCTGGCCAAAAACCATGGCAAACATTTCGGCTATATGGATGTATTCGAGCTGGAGCGCGCAACCGATCCCCAATTTTCTCCTGATGGGCGCCGTATCGTTTACGTGCGCACCTTCATGGACAAAATGAAAGACCTCGCCCGTTCGAGTTTGTGGGTGATCGACGCAGATGGACAGAACCACCGGCCCCTGAGCAACGGTGCCAGCAACGATGTGTCGCCGCGTTGGTCTCCAGACGGCACCAGGCTCGCCTTTCTCAGCGATGCGCAGGGCTCCACCCAGCTCTACATTCGTTGGATGGATACGGGCCAGACAGCGCGACTCACCAGCCTGACCGAGCCACCAGACAACATCAGCTGGTCGCCCGACGGCCGCTGGCTGGCATTCTCCCAACGGGTTCCGGCCAAACCAGGACAATCATTGGCAGACCTGCCCGCGCCCCCGGAGGGCGCCGAGTGGGCCAAGCCTCCGATTCAGATCGAGAGCCTGAATTATCGGGTCGATGGCGCGGGTTATCTAAAAGAAGAGTATGCCCATATTTTTGTAATTCCTTCCGTGGGCGGCACAGCCCGCCAGGTCACCAGTGGGAACTTTAACCATGAAGGGACCCCGGCCTGGGCGCGGGATGGTCAGTTCTTCTATATTTCGGCAAACCGTTCCGAGGAGCCTGAGTTCAACCCGTTAAACACCGACATATTTCGTGTCTCAGTGGCCAACGGCACGATGCAGGCCATGACCAAACGGAACGGCCCGGACACGGGAGTGGTAGTGTCGCCAGACGGCGCCATGATCGCTTATGTTGGTTTCGATGACCAGGGTTTGAGTTACCAGGTCAACAACCTGTACGTAAAAAAGATTTCTGGTGGTGAGAAACGGCTGCTCATCAGAGACTTTGACAGAAATGTAGCCAACATCAGCTGGAGCGGTGATGGCAAAGGTCTATATTTTACCTTCGATGATCAGGGCGTGGGCAAGCTGGCCTATATTCCCTTGGACGTGAAAGGCGAGATGGAGTTGCTGGCCGAAAACGTGGCTGGTGGCTCGCTGGGCAGGCCTTACGGCGGGGGGTGGTACTCCACTGCGAACAATGGTGACTATGTTTACACCCTGTCGAGCCCGCAAGTGCCATGTGATCTAAACGCCACGACAAAGGGACAGCCGAAGAGAATCACGAACCTCAATGAGGATCTTTTGGGGCACAAAACCCTGGCCGAGGTTGAGGAAGTACGCTATTCCTCCTCTTTCGACGGTCGCGAAATCCAGGGTTGGATCGCCAGGCCACCCAATTTCGACCCTAAAAAGAAGTACCCGCTCATATTGGAGATCCACGGTGGACCGTTTTCAGATTACGGCCCCCGTTTCAGTGCCGAGGTGCAGCTCTATGCCGCAGCCGGCTACGTAGTCCTCTACACCAACCCCCGTGGCAGCACCAGCTACGGCCAGGCATTTGCAAATCTGATCCACCACGACTATCCCAACCATGATTACGATGACCTGATGTCTGGCGTGGATATGGTGATCGCACGGGGATTTGTAGATCCAGACCGGCTCTTTGTGACCGGGGGCAGCGGCGGCGGTGTTTTAACCGCCTGGATTGTGGGTAAAACCAACCGTTTCCGCGCAGCGGTTTCGGCCAAACCCGTGATCAACTGGTACAGCTTTGCGCTTACATCAGATCTTTCCGCCTATTTCATCAAGTATTGGTTTCCCGATAAACCATGGGAAAACCCCGAACACTATATGAAATATTCGCCTTTATCCCTGGTAGGGAACGTAACCACGCCAACCATGCTGTTGACTGGTGAGTCGGATTATCGCACCCCCATCTCGGAATCGGAACAGTACTACAAGGCGCTCAAGCTGCAAAGGGTGGACACGGCCATGATCAGGATTCCCGAAACGTCGCACGGTATTGCAGCTCGGCCCAGCCGCTTGATCGCCAAGGTTGCCTACATCCTCGGCTGGTTCGAGTGTTACGATGTGGCCTCAACCCGCTAGCATCTGCAAGGGTTATCGGGTCCTTGGACACCAGGAACCCCTTATTCCAGCGGAGGTGCCCCTGATTCCCCTTCCTGCTTCATCAGGACACTGATCACAACGCGACCGTATCTCTTTTGCTTGGAAAGGTGCCATCCCAGAACCGGTGAGAATTCCGCCTGCTCGTGTTCCGCCAGATAAATCGAGCCAGGCAGCAAAAAAGGCGCTTCGGCCAGCAGAGAGAGCATACGCCCGTGGAAATGGGTGTCCGCATAGGGTGGATCGGCAAAACACACATAGGCCCCTTGGGGTGGAGAGTGGCGGGTCAAATGCAAGGCTGAATCGCTCACAAGGCGGACCTCTGCCCCTAGTTCTTTGCTGTTCTCATGGAGGTCGAAAATCGCCTGCCGTTGCGTTTCCAGCATCCACACGGGGCGAAAACCCATGCTAAAGGCCTCAAAACCCATCACGCCCGATCCGGCACAGAGATCAATGAAGCCGAATGTGTCTGTTTCATCGGCGATCATGCTGAAGATCGCGTCACGCACCCGACCCAATGTGGGGCGTAGGTCTTCATGGTCTCGGAAAGACACGTACCGGCCACCCAAATGGCCTCTGCCGATGCGAACCCTTGCGGCATGCACCTTGCGTCTTGATTTGGACATGTTCCCACCCGATAAGGGGACAGGCCGTGCTGAGACGGCCCTTCTGTTTAACGCTCGTAACCGGTTTTCTTGAGGAACTGGCGCGCCAGATCTGACTCTTGGGTGCCCGGGTAGTCGTCGATCAACTCTCGCAGGGTGATAATCGCCCGCGAGTGCTGGTTCAGGTAGTAATAACATTGGCCTTCATAGAGCTTGGCCTGCTTGATGTAATCACCCTTGGGAAAGCGGGACGTGATCTGAAAGAAATTATCACGGGCCTTCTGGTAATTTTTCTGTTGGAAGAAACACACGCCCAAATAATAATGACTGGGCTCCGTGTAGGGAGATGTGGGGAAGTTCGCCAGCAGATCCCCGAATCCAACCACAGCGACTTCGTACTTGCCGCGGTTGTAATCGAGCAATGCCTGGTTGAACTGCTGCTCAACCACTTCGCCAGATATGGTGACGGGCTGATTGGGGTCCGTGGATGCCGGATCCGTGCCTTCTCCGACCGTGGTCCCAGCGGGTCGATCTGTTGGGTCCGCCGGTTCAGAAGCGACCGGGTTGGACGAAAGCACGACCTGAGCCGTTGTTTTGCGCAACTCAACCAATTTGCTTTCCAGATCGTAAATCAAAGCTTCTGCCTGCTCCAGCCGGCTTTTGACGGTACTCATATCGTTGCTCATGTCGGCCTGAGCGGTACGATCCTCCATTTTGCGATCCAGGTCCCGTGCTTTGGCCAACAACTCTTCTTTGAGTTCTGCCTGGGCACGTTCAATTTCGTAGATCTGTTCCTGGAGGTTGGCCAGATCACGCTTGGTTTTGAGCGTATCTTCTTCGCCCGTACAACCAAGTAGCAAAAAAACCAGAAAAACGGTGAACAATCGTAACAACACTTTAACACCTAATATGGGAAAAGGCGGTCAGATAGACCGCCTTTTCTTGAATGATTTATCGGTTTCGAAAGAGCTACTTCTTGCGCGAAAGCTTGAAGTGACCTCTTCTATTCTGTGCCCAGGAATCCTCATTGGAGCCCATGGATTTCGGTTGGGTCTCACCATAGCTGATTGTCTTCAGAATCGAAGCATCGACCCCTAGTTCAATCAAGTAATCGCGGACACGGGTTGCACGACGCTCGCCCAGTGCCATGTTGTAGTCTTCCGTTCCCCGCTCGTCGCAGTGGCCCTCAATGAGAATGGTGAGGCCGGGATTGGCCCTAAGCGTGTTTGAATGACGTTTCAGGATCGCTTTGGTATCTTCGCGAAGATCTGCTTTGTCAAAATCAAAGTTGACATCTTCAAGGATATTCTTGCCATTGAAGAAATCGTCGAGAGGGTCTGTATCTGGAACCACTTCCACAACGGGTTCCGGATCAGGCTCGACAGGCTCAGGTGCCTTTTCAACGACCGGAGGTTTCGGTGGGGGGGGCGGGGGCGGATCGGCGACGGGCTCTTCCTTCTTACAGGCGAACGTTAGCAGCAATGAAAAGATGCATGCGAATTTTAATAACCGGTTCATTTAGCTCAGTTCCTCCGGGATTTATGTCTCATTTGCTTTGCGTGACTCTCTTCCACAAACAGCAATTGTATATCAGATAGACTAATTTGAATCCGCAGTGGCGTCAACAGTTTTTACCAGCTAGAGCCAAGGTTTTACCAAATTTTACCTACAATCACGGTGTTCGGCGTCTCAAGCGCTATTGATTCAAACTTTTCCCGTCGGAGAACGGCTAATAGACAATCTGGCGAAAGTACATGATTGTCGTCATTCAACACCGCCTAAGCCCATGAAAATGCGCATAAGCCATTACTCCGACAGGCAAAATACAGGTCTGCGGGCGCTTCCTCTGCGGACCTCAACGAGGCCAACCGAACTTAATCGATCCACACGGGTTCGCGGTTCACCCCGGTGGTAGTAATCTGGCGTAGATTGGTGCCGTTGCGATTGATGGCGTATATTTGCCACGAACCGCTGCGGTTGGACGTAAAACATATCTGCTCTCCATCCGGCGACCAATGGGGTTCCTCGTTGCTGCCCTGAGACTTGGTAACGCGATAACTCTCGCGCGTTTGCAGATTCATCACGAAAATATCGAAATTATTCTCGAAACGGCTGACATAAACCATCAGGTCGTGGCGCGGATTCCAAACCGCGCTGTCGTTATAGGGGTTTTCAGTGGTGATCAAAACCCGGTTGAGCCCGTCTGCGTCCATGCGATAGATCTGGGGTGTGCCGGTCCGGTCTGAAGTAAACAACAGAGAGCTGCCACCCGGTGACCAGGTGGCATTCGTGTCAATGCCGTTGTGACGGGTCAGGCGCAAAGCATCGGAACCATCCAGATTCATGACCCAGACATCCGTATTGCCATTGTCGGCCAGGGCGAAAGCCACCTTGCGACCATCGGGCGAAAAAGAAGGCGCCATGGCGCGTTGCCCAGGTTTTTTGAACAGGGGCCTCGGTTTACTGCGCAGACTGGGCTTGAATTGAAGGGTATAGGTGGCATTCACGGAAAAAGCATTCTGGTAGGCCCCGTAGACAAGCATGATGTCCTTGCCAAGCCGCTTGGCATTTGGCGAAAAAACAATACCGCCGCGCGTGATGGCCATGTGGTTGTGGCCATCGTAATCCATAATAAAGAGTTCGTCCAAGTTGGAAGTGCCCACGGTGCTGCGCCGCCGTTTGGTGAAAAGGATCTTGGAAGAGGCAAAGTGGCTATTGTGTAAATGGGTGAGAATGTAGTCTGAAATCGTATGGGCTATTTTGCGGGCCAGAGAAGGTTTCCCGGTGACCGCTTTGGCAAGGATCGATTGTTTGGTGGCAATCTCGAAAAGTCGAATTTCCACGCGCAGCTGGCCGTCTTTGCCAAAAACCCGACCGACAGCCAGGTGAACTGCTTCAATGCTCTGCCAGTCCGAGAAAAGAATCGGACCGTCGTGGGGGTTGCGGATCAAGCCGATACGCTGTTGGCTCAGCACTTCGAAGAACCCGGAATTGGCCAGATCGTCGCGGACCACCTCGTTGATGGTCTGCCAGGCTTCTCGATACTCTTCGGCGCCTTCCGTCAGCTTGAAATCAGGAATAGCAATCTTCCAGCGATGGACCGGCTGGCCTTTCAAGTCAAGTTCCTGCCTTTGGTTCGGGTCTTGTGCCAGGAGAGGTAAGACACTCAAAATCAATAGTAGTGCGATTCTCATAGATGTGCTCCCATAGTGCAACTCATTTATAGTGGAAATTCATAGCGATCAGAAGGGTATCACCCTGGTAACCCTGGGGCAATGGCGGCAGATCCGCCCCCATCACCGCCCGTCTAGCCTGTTGGTCCAGGAACAGCTGGCCACAAGATTTGGCAATGTCCACGGAGCTTATTTTCCCGTCCCGGTGGATGGTGAACTCGATTCGGGTCTTGCTATCAATCTCGGCCGTCTGAATCCAACGTTGGTTGACCTTGGCCATCACGGTCATCAGGTAGGTGCGGAACATGATGTCATTTATATTGACATCCTCGTTTCCGTCGCCGAACTCGATCGAGACGCCTTTATCGGAACCCTCCCGAACATTACCACGCGCCTTCATGGAAATCTGCTCGGTAGTCTCTGTTCCCGGATCTGGTTTTTCACTGCTCTTGATTTCGGTCTCGGCCTCATCGGCGACAACGGGCGTCTGCTTCTGCGGAGGCGGTTTCTTCTTGGTGGAAAGGCCCACCTCTTTTGGTTTCGGCTTACGCCTGGTTTTTTTCGGCGGTTGCTTCGGTTTCTTTTGTGTCGCCTTGGGCTTGGCCTTGGTCTTGCCGGCCACGGGCGCCTTGGTCTTGGCGCCCCCCATCTTCAAATTCTTCGGGCCACCCAGTTTGACCGTAATCGCCTTGCCGAAATCATCCGGTTTCTCGGCCGCCATACCCATCCAAACCAAGCCCAGCAGAACCACCAGGTGGATGCCCAGAGACACAATCAGCGCCGGACGCCGCCCGTAATCTCCGATTCGCTGGATGTGCTCGTAGTGCTTGAATGGGTTAAGATCCACGCTGACTCCCTAGGGCTGGGTCGGTTCAGTGACCAGACTGACCTCGGTAATGCCCGCTTCCTTGAGCTTGTTGATCAAAT
>Ga0316189_10001286_pt1 | contig 24976 bp, 29 predicted proteins | sample LowCovwburrow_MG_FD_204930 | JGI IMG/M metagenome (GOLD analysis project Ga0316189, IMG submission 204930) | Coastal sediment microbial communities from Maine, United States - Lowes Cove worm burrow | ecosystem: Environmental > Aquatic > Marine > Coastal > Sediment | place: USA: Maine... | reverse complement strand
GGCGGATTACACCGCGTCCAGCCGCCGCAGCGACTTTGGCAGCAGGTGCATATCGACCAGTGATGTGACCAGTGCCGCCAGTAAGCTCGCATCAGCCTCATATACCAGCTTGTAGTACTGTACTTTCATCGTCAGGGCACTGCCCAGCACAATACCACCGAAGGCAATGAAGGAACCCAGTGCGAGGGTCGAAATACCGGTAATACCCTGCCCGATGGTGCAACCCAGGGCGAGCACACCGCCAAAGCCCATCAGTGTCGCGCCAAACAGATGATTCAGGAAATCCCTGAACGAGGCAAACCATTCAAAACGGAAACTGCGGCTTAGAATTGACCACAGCAGTGAACCGAGCACCACACCAAAGACCGCCATCACACCGAAGGTCAGGTAGGCGTGTTGAAAACCGGCGGCCGTATAACCCGCCATCTGCCCCATCGGGTTGATGAAGGTGAAGGACTGCGGCGCCAGCGGGCGCGTGTCAGCCGGCTTACCCGCGTCGGATTCGGCGAGGAAGTCCCACTGTTGCGCATAGGCCTGCAGGCCGTAATGTTCACCGTCAGCGTCGATCATGGCGTTGCTGGTGACGTACCAGGCTGCCAGTACCGCGAGCCCGACCACCAGGCCACCGAGAATATTGTCGAAGCTGCTACGGAAATCCCTTGAACTGAAAACAACAACCAGCAGCACCATGCCGAGAACAGCGCCGATTATGGTCCGCGCCAGTACTGCATTTTCACTGCCGGCTATCAATGTACCCAGGTCCTGGCCAGCTCCCAGGTCAACCGCGAGGGGACGAATCCAGCCGTAGAAAAGTACCGTGAACAGCGTCTGATCGCTGCCCGGGAAAGGGTTGATCATGAAATAGGCAATCACGGCGATCACCAGGAATACCAGGACCGATTTGAGATTACCGCCACCGATACGGATCAGGCACTTGTTACCGCAACCGCTGGCCAGCGTCATGCCGACACCGAACAGAATTCCGCCCAGCAGGTTTTCCGCCCAGACCAGCTGACCACTCCGGTACGGCGGGAACGCTGCACCGGCATCAACCAGCCCGGCGGGTTCGAGGGCAACCACACCAAGCAGCGCGACGGCGATTGCCAGCAACCAGGCGCGGAAGCGGCCGGTATCCCCTATATTGACCCAGTCGGAGACAGCGCCCATGGTGCAGAAATTGGTCTTGTTGACCACCACACCCAGAACCAGTGCGATACCAAAAACAGACCACAGGAAAAACTCCTGCGCGGCAATGAAACTTTCAAACGTCATATTCTTACCTTTCCCAATTTATTTCCGGTAGCGGGTTGGATCCTCCACCCCTGCCTCTGCGAATCCGCGCGAGCGCAAGCGGCAGGAATCACACATCCCGCAGGCTCTTCCCGCCTCGTCTGCTGCATAACAGGACAGCGTCTGCGCGTAGTCTACGCCCAGTCGAATACCGGTTCGAATGATGTCGGCCTTGCCCATGTCAATGAGCGGTGCGCGCACCCTGAATGACCCACCCTCGGCTCCTGCTCGGGTGGCTAGTTGACAAAGACGCTGAAAAGCCTGGATATATTCCGGCCTGCAATCAGGATAACCCGAATAATCCACAGCATTGACACCGATGAACAGGTCCCAGGCGCCAAGCACTTCGGCCCAGCCCAGCGCAATGGAAAGAAAAATTGTATTCCGGGCAGGGACATAGGTAACAGGGATGCCTTCAGCAGGTTGCCGGGGGACATCGATACGGGGATCCGTCAACGCTGACCCGCCTATCCGGGTAAGATCGAGGGGTATTGTTTTATGCTCAACCGCACCCAGCGTAGCTGCGATGCGTTGCGCAGCCGCCAGTTCCGCGTGATGGCGCTGACCGTAGTCCAGACTCAGCGCGTAACACTGGTAACCCTGGTCCCTGGCAATGGCCAGTACGGTGGCCGAATCCAGCCCGCCGGATAACAGGACAACAGCTTTTTGAGGTTCAGCGTCCGGCTTCATCGCCCCACAGAATTTTGTGCAGCTGGAGCTGGAAACGTACTGGCAGACGATCCTCCAGTATCCATTCAGCCAGTTGAGCACCATCCTGTTGCCCGAACGCGGGTGAAAACAACACCTCGCAACGTCCGGCCAGACGGTATTCGTCCACTATTCGGCGCGACCATTCATAGTCGGCCCGGTCACAGATAACAAATTTCACCTGGTCTCTCGGTACCAGGCACTCCAGGTTCCGGTAGCGATTTTTGTCCACTTCTCCGGATCCCGGGGTTTTCAGGTCCATGACCCTGGTAACCCGCTTGTCCACCTGGCTGATGTCCAGCGCCCCACTGGTTTCCAGCGACACCTGGTAGCCTGCATCGCACAGGTATTTGAGCAGTGGCAGGCAGGCAGGTTGCGCCAGGGGTTCCCCCCCGGTAACTGTTACATGGCGTACCTGATAGCCCGATACCTGCTCCAGTACCTCGCTGGTACCCCTGTACTCGCCGCCACGAAACGCATACTCGGTATCACAATACTGACAGCGCAATGGACAACCCGTCAGACGCACAAACACCGTCGGCAAACCGACTGTGTTTGATTCGCCCTGCAGGGAGAGAAAGATTTCTGTGATTCGCAGACGCTCGGCGACTACCACCGCTGCCTGCTGTGTGACAGGTTCCATCGCAGTATTCTAGCACTGCGCAAGCGGAGCCGGAATATTGTCCTGAAGGCGCAGGCTGAGGAGGTATTCTATTCTATTTGGCGTGACCTTCGCGTTTCATGCGATCCAGACGCTCCTGCGCCAGGCGTGCCGTGGTGGTCCCGGGATAGCCCTTAACCACCTGGTTCAACAGCTCCTGTGCCTTACCCCAATCCTTGAGTTCATACTGGATGTAACCCATTTTGAGCTTCGCATCCGCCACCTTGGGACTGTCAGGGTGGCTGCTCAATACCTTACCAAACTCGTTCAATGCCGGCTGGAACTGCCGCGTTACGTAATACACCTCCCCCAGCCAGTACTGGGCATTGTCCGCGTAGCTGCTGCCGGGGTATTTCTCCAGAAAAGCCTTGAACGCCGTCGAAGCCTCGTTGTAACGCCCGTCCTTTAGCTGCTCCAGCGCACGATCGTAATCCTTGCGTTGATCCGCAGGTTTCAGCGCAGCCGCCGCAGCCGCCATTGTCCCTGCCGCCGACTGTGCCGCCGCACCTCCCTGGGCCGCAGGCGCTGCTGCAGCAGCCGGCGCTGCAACTCCCGGCACGCTGCTGCGTTCAGTGCCCGCTGCCGGTTGCTGCACACCGCCCGCTTCCAGGCGATGCAGGCGCCGGTCGATATCAAGATACAGATCCCGCTGACGCTTCTGCAGATTTTCCATGTTGTGCGTCTGCACTTCGATATCCCCGCGCAGTTGCTGGACTTCTTTCTGCAGGTTGGACACCTGTTCCAGCAGGCCGACCAGACCGCGGCTGTCCAGCTTGCGTTCGAGCTGATTGATTCTGGTTTCGAGCTCTCCTTTACTGACCGCCGACGCGTTAGCGCCGACCGCCAGCGCGCAGATCAGCAATACCGGTCTAGTAACCCACATAGACCAGTTCCACGCGACGGTTCATGCTCCAGGCCGACTCGTCGTACCCTTCAACTGCAGGTTTCTCCTCGCCGAAGCTCACTGTCGTAATCTGCACCGGTGCCACACCCTGGAACTCCAGCATACGGCGCACCGACTGTGCACGCTGGTCACCCAGGCCAATGTTGTACTCGCGCGCGCCACGCTCGTCTGTATGGCCTTCAACGTTCACTTTGACTTCCGGGTTTGCCGCCAGAAATGCAGCATGCGCGGCCACAATGTCACGATCCTGTTCCGCTACATCGCTGCTATCGAACTCAAAGTAAATGACGCGTTGTGCCAGAGGACTGTTGGGATCATTGAGGGATTCGACACTCAGATCGCCGTAAGCCCCGACGCCGGACGCCGTCGCAGCGCCATCATCACCGGCAGTACCACTATGGTCTTCTACCGCAACATCCCCTTCCTTACTGTCACCGGTTGAACTGCAACCTGCCAGCCACCCTAAAACCAGTGCAACCGCAACCGCCTGTATGAATTTCATGCTTCTACTCCTTGGTTAGTTAAACTTTGATGTATTCCAAACCCTGCTGCGCTATTTCCGTTTTGTAAAAGGCGACCAGACCGGCTCGCGCACATTACCTTTGCGCAAACTGAAACGCTGGCGAAAACGCCCGTCACTGGATACAGCAGCCAGCACACCACGATGCCCGCTTTCCGTTGCATAGATGATCATACTGCCATTGGGCGCAAAGCTGGGGGATTCGTCCAGTTGCCCGTCACTCAGTATGCGCAACAGGCTACTTTCCAGATCAAGAGACGCGATCCGGTAGCGCCCGCCTTCGCCGTGTACCAGAGCCAGGCTTTTGCCATCCGGAGAAATATCGGCACTGGCGTTATAGTTACCTTCAAAGGTGAGTCGTTGTGCACGTCCACCCTGGGCCGGCATCCGGTATAACTGCGGGCTGCCACCCCGATCCGAGGTAAACACAATACTTTTGCCATCCGGGGACCAGACCGGCTCGGTATCAATGGCAGCACCAAAAGTCAGGCGTTTCAGCTTCTTGTCACTCAGACGCATGCTGTAAATTTCCGGGTTGCCATCGCGTGACAGGGTAACAGCCATGGAGCGGCCATCCAGGGACCAGGACGGTGCGCCGTTGATGCCTGCAAAAGCAGCAAGTTCCTGGCGCTTGCCCGTGAAAACATCCTGAACAAACACCGCTGCCCGCCTTTTTTCGAAGGACACGTACGCCAGCTGGCGTCCGTCCGGGGACCAGGACGGAGACATCAGCGGCTGCGCGGATGTCAGCAGCGTTTTCGGGTTGTAACCATCGCTGTCGGCCAGCTGCAACATGTACGCTTTCTTGCCATTTCTCACTTCCGAGATGACATAGGCTATCCGGGTTGCAAATGCGCCCGGCTGTCCGGTCAGTTTTTCATAGATAATATCGCTGATACGGTGCGCCACGTAGCGAAGCTGGTCAGCTGTCGCCGGAAGGCTGTGGCCGGTGATCTGGCGTCCGCGGAATACGTCGAACAGACGGAACTGGATGCGATACTGATTGGCGCCGACCGTTTCGATTTTGCCGATGACCAGATTTTCACTGCCCAGGGTGCGCCAGTCCTGGAAACGCACCTGACTGACCTCGACCGGGCGTGCGATCATATCCCGCTCCGCGAGCGGGGCGAAACGGCCGCTGCGGGCCAGGTCCGATGCGATAATTGCAGCGATGTCCTCGGCTGGCGCGGAACTGCCAGCGACAGTACCGAACGGCACCACGGCAATCGGCACCGCACCATCCACACCCTGGGTGATTTCGATGGTCAGCGCCGCCTGCAACCAGCCGGGCAGGCAGAGAAAGAAAATCAGAAGACTGCTATGTAATATTTTCATCTTTATCCGGGGTTGAATTCAAAACGTATTGTACGGAATTTCTCCATCACTTCGACATCGGATGGAACCGGCAAAGGCGATGCCCTTAATACTGCCGCCTCCACCGAACGGTCAAATACAGGATTGCCACTGCCACGCACAATCCGGGCATCTATCACATCTCCACCCGGGATCAGACGCACCTCGACCGTACAGGACAATCCGGACCCGGAATCGGATGGCCGTATCCAGCTGCGTTGCACCTTTTCCTGTATATACAACACATACTCGTCGATCATACGTTGCATGGCGGTACGGCGCTGTGACGCCATGCGTTCCTGCTCCGCGGCCAAACGGGCCTGCATCTCCTGTTCTGCCGCCTTGCGCTGTGCCTCTTCCTTGCGCTTGCGTTCCGCCTCAGCCTTTTTCTTTGCCTCCGCCTTGCGCTTTTTTTCCGCCTCGGCCTTCTTCGTTGCCTCTTCCTTGCGCTTGCGTTCCGCCTCGGCCTTCTTTTTCGCCTCCGCCTTACGCTTGCTTTCCGCTTCGGCCTTCTTCTTTGCTTCTGCCTTGCGCTTGCTTTCCGCCTCGGCCTTCTTTTTTGCCGCCGCCTTGCGTTTGCTTTCCGCCTCGGCCTTCTTCTTTATCTCCGCCTCGCGCTTAAGGTCAGCGACGCGTTTTTCTTCCTGTTTGCGCTTTTGTTCAGCTTCCCTGGCCTGCTGCTCCAGTTTTTTCAGCTTTTCCTGCGCCTCGTGCTGCTTTTTGTCTTCCTGTTGTTTCTGGCGCCTGATCTCGGATTCCAGCTTTGCCGCATCAACCACCACAGCCTGTACGGGGGCCTTTTTCCCGGATGCACTGGGTTTTACCGTGGGTGACCAGTCGAGACTGAAAACCAGCACGCCCAGCAGCGCTATGTGCACCAGCAGCGCATAGATGAACGGCCGCGGCCTGTCGCGCAACAATCGTAACAGCTTGCGGATCTACCCACCCTCCCCGAACGGCTCGGTAACCAGACCCACCTTGGCAGCTCCGGCCTGCTGCAACAGGGACATCGCCGCGACTACCAGGCCGTAATCCACCGCAGAATCCCCGCGCACCAGCACCGAGACTTTGGGACGCTGACGCAATACCGCTGCCGCCCTCAGCAGCAGCGTATCGGCGTCAATTTCCTGTTCGGGGTCACCACCAATGTTGAGGAAGTAACGTCCTTCAGCATCGACAGTCAGTACCAGCGGATCCTGCTGCGCATCATCCATCGGCTCGGCATCCGCCTGCGGCAAGTCGACATCGACACCCTGATTTAGCAACGGCGCGGTGACCATGAAGATCACCAGCATCACCAGCATCACATCAATGTAAGGCACCACATTGATCTCGGACATCGGGCGTTTACGATTACGCTGTCTAGCCACTAGTCGTGCGCCTGACGTTGCAGAACACTGGAGAACTCCTCCAGGAAATTGTCGTAACGGTTCTCCAGCCGCTCCACATCATTGGAGTAACGGTTGTATGCGATAACCGCCGGGATGGCTGCAAACAGACCCATCGCAGTCGCAATCAATGCTTCCGCAATGCCCGGTGCAACCATCGCCAGGGTCGCCTGGTGCACATTTCCCAAGCTACGAAACGCGTTCATGATGCCCCATACAGTGCCAAACAAGCCAACATAGGGACTGGTCGAACCGACGGTTGCCAGAAAGGATAAATGGGTCTCCAGGTCATCCATTTCCCGAGACAGGACGACTCGCATGCGGCGCTGTGCGCCTTCCACGACAGACATAGGATCTCTGCCGCTTTGCTGGTGCAGACGCGTGAATTCCTTGAACCCGGTAACAAATATATTCGCCAGTCCGCGTAGTTCTTCGCCGCGCGGAGACACCTCGTGGTAGAGCGTAGACAGATCCCCACCCGACCAGAAACGGTCCTCGAACTGCTCAGCGTCGGCATAGGCTGCGGCAAGGGCGCCGCGCTTGCGGAATATCATGGTCCAGGACATGACAGAAACTGCCAGCAACAAAAACATGACCAGTTGCACAACCACACTGGCACCGGTAATCAGGCTAAAAAACGATAAATCAGCAGACACGTGATAACTCCAAACGAATAAAATCAGGAATGGGCACAGGCTTGAAGGATGCCGAATCAACACAGGCGATGCGTACCTGCCCGTTGCACAGGGCCTCTGCCTCACCACAACGGTGGACTTCCTGGAAGAATGTCAGGCTGGCGCGACGCTGTTCACTGAGTTCCGCGCTCACTTCAAGCGCGTCATTAAATCTGGCCGGCCGTTTGAAATCAACCTGGATTGAGTGCACGGTAAACAGGATTCCATGGTCCTGACGTAACCGGTCCTGTTCAAAACCCATTGTCCGCAGGCGCTCGGTGCGGGCACGCTCCATAAACTTCAGGTAATTGGCGTAATACACCACGCCACCACTATCCGTGTCTTCGTAGTACACACGCACCGGCCAACAGAACTGCGACAATCCTACCCCCTGCACTGACCACAAAACCGCTCAATAATTCTCACGCCGCAAGCTTACCGGTGCACGTCCATGTTTGCATCCCGGCATAACCTCGATCATAAAAAAAACGCGGCCAGGGCGGCCGCGTAAATCCCCGTAGGGGAAACTGTATATCCCGGCGATAACTCGGCAACCGGGCCCATGCGCTACGCTAAGACGGGTTAGCCTCTCTGGCCGAACGCACCGAGGTATATTCATTTCGGTTCAGCAATCCGTCACGATCGATGTCCGCTGAATCAAACACCGCTTCAACTGCTCCGACCGAGCGCGCCTCGACGCGACTCACATAACCGTTGTGATCACTGTCGATACGATTGAAGGCAACGAAGCCGTGCGCGTCCACAGAAACGGGGTGCTCCGCCAGTGCCGGCGCAGCCATCAGTCCCCATAGTAAAAACCAGATCGGTAGTTTCACGCCGTCACCTCAGCTTAACTACAACAACTTCAGCAAAGGCCGTGCCAGCGGGGGCAGAACATGACGAAACAGCGCATCCAGCCGGTTTCCCGCTTCCCAACTGAGCCAGGTTGTGCTGCATAACGACACAAACTGTCCCCAATAGGCGACAAGATCTGCTAATTGCTTAGTAATTGCTTGACCAACAATAAGTTAAATTGTCGTCAATGAGCGACGGTTGCTGAGGGTATCACGCCCTTGAACTGCGACGGATTGAGGTGATGCTTGTGCAACAGCTTGTAGAATTCGGTGCGGTTGCGCTTGGCAATACGTGCTGCCTGGCTGACATTGCCATTGGTAATCTGCAGCAACTGGGTCAGATACTCTCGCTCAAAGCGGGAGCGTGCATCGGCAAATGCGGGCATTTCACTATCGGCTTCATCACGCAAGGCGCGCTGCACCAGACTGGCCGGTATCAGCGAAGTGGTGGTAAACGCCACTGCCTGCTCCACGACGTTGAACAACTGCCGCACATTCCCTGGCCAGGGTGCCGACAGCAGGACTTCCATAGCATCCGGCGCAAAACCTTTTACTGCCTTTTTCAGCGCATCATCCAGCTGGCCGAGGAGGTGATTTGCCAGCAGAGGTATATCCTCGCGGCGGTCGACCAGAGAAGGAATGTCCAGGGCTACGACATTGAGCCGGTAATACAGATCCTCCCTGAAGACACCTTTCTTGCGCAGTTCGTCCAGGTCACAGTGCGTGGCGGAAATAATACGCACATCCACCGGCACAGTGCTCGTTGAACCCACCGGGCGCACGCTGCGTTCCTGTATGGCACGCAACAGTTTCACCTGGAAAGTCATCGGCATATCACCGATCTCGTCCAGAAACAGCGTGCCTCCGTTGGCGGCCTGGAACAAGCCCTTGTGGTCACGCATGGCACCGGTGAAGGAGCCCTTGGCGTGACCGAAAAATTCTGATTCAAACAGCGTCTCGGGAATGGCGCTGCAATTGACTGCGACAAATTCACTCTCAGCACGGGTGCTGGCGCTGTGAATGGCGCGCGCCAGCAATTCCTTGCCGGTACCGCTCTGCCCGTGAATGAACACACTGGCCTCGCTTGATGCCACCAGCCGCGCCTGTCCCAGCAAGTCTTCCATCAACGGGCTGCGGGTCACGATACCCTGACGCCATTCGGCGACGTTTTCATCATCACGGCGCTCCTGTTGCTCACCAGTGACCCGCAGGGCACGTGTCACCTGCTCCAACAGGTCCATGCTATCGAACGGTTTGGTCAGGTAACCGAACACACCCCGACTGGTCGCATCCACAGCATCCGGGATGCTGCCGTGCGCAGTGAGAATAATGACGGGAAGCGCCGGACTGCGCCGGTGAATCATATCAAACAGCGCCATCCCATCCATCCCGTCCATGCGTAAGTCTGTGATTACCAAGTGGGGTTGGAAAGTCGGGATCTGTGCGACCGCCTTTTCACCACTTTCCACAGCGGCTACTTCGTAGCCCGCGGCGGATAAGCGCATGGACAGCAGCCGCAGCAATGCCGGGTCATCATCAACTACCAAAACCCTGTAACGACAGGCACTCATTTCTACTCCTTCCGACTAGTTCGGTGTTACTCGTTGCTGAATGTTTTGCTCAATGGTTGTCAGCTCTTGCAACTGCCGTTCCAACTCCTCAACACGCGCCTCAGACTGCCCCAGTTTTTCACTCAACCCGGCAATTTTACCACTTGACCAGTCTTGCTCCTCGATATTTTGCTGTAACAGTGCCGCCAATGCCCGGGCGCTGCCATCCGCCCTATCAATATCTATTCCTTTCAACAACTTAAGCGCCCTTTCCGGGTCACGCACCGATTTCGGTCCGGCTGCCAGTAACAACGCGAGACGTAGCCGGGTACGCGGTTCAGCCGAGCGGATAAACTCCTGTCGACGAACTTTCAGCGTCTGCTTGAGCTGATCATCAGGCAGCTCAATAACCTGCTGCCACTCCTCCAGCCAGTAAGCAGCGTCATCGACCCGTACCGCTACCGGCATCGGCCCTGCATTGCGCTGCACAGTCATCGGCTGACACGCGGATAGCGCAATAATCAAAATTATTATCAGATAGTTATGCACGCGACTCCGCTGCCAGACTGATTGGTAAAACGACCCTTAAACACGCACCCTGATCCTCGCTGTCTATAACTTCAATATAACCACCATGCGCCTGAGCGTACTCGCGCGCAATGGACAAACCCAGTCCGGTACCTCGTACGTGGCCGTTTGCCGCGCAGGCACCCTGGTAGAATGCATCAAAAATTCGCCGTCGTTCTGACTCCGGAATACCGGGTCCGGAATCCGCCACCTCGATAATCGCCTGCTCGCCCTGCGATTCAAGACGCACCCGCAGCTGACCTCCTTCCGGTGAAAACTTGATGGCGTTGGATAGCAGATTATCCACCAATGTGTGCAATTTGGCACGGTCTCCTTCGATTTCCACCAACTGCAGGGACTTGTCCAACACCAGTTGGCGGGCCAGCACCGCTACCCTGTGGTCCGCCAGCACGGCATCGATCAACCGATGCAACGCCACAGGCTCCACACGCAGCTGGGAAGCGCGCGACGTGGCAATATTGAAGTCCAGCAAATCTTCGATGAGTTTCTGCAGCTGCAAGGTGCTGTCGCGCAAAATCGCTGTAATTTCAGCTTGTTGGGCGTTCAGATTACCGACAATACCCTCGTTGAGGAGTTCCGCGCCTTCCCGGATTGCGGTGAGCGGGGTCTTGAGCTCATGGGAAATATGATGCAGAAACCGGTTCTTTTCCTGCTCCACTTCCAGCAGACGGGTGCGCATCCAGTTGAGCCGTTCACCCAGCTGTTCCAGATCGCGTGGTCCGACAATTGTTGCCGCATTGGAAAAATCCCCGTCGCCGAGACGCCGTATGGCGCGGTCCAGCTGTCGTAACGGGCGGGTTATCAGGAAAGTAAATACCGCAGCCAGTAGCAGCGCTGCCGGTACCAGCGCGATAGCCTGCAACACCAGCTTGCGTTGCAGATGCTCACCGAATTCATCCAGGCGCTCCACCTCCCCTTCCACCAGCTTGCGATTATCGATCAGCATTTTGCGCGCGTCGCGCGACAGCTCCCCGAACCCGTCCACGGCGGCGGCTGTTTCCACAGCATCAGGCAGAAAACTGATCAGAACATCGTGGATGCTGTCTTCTACCTCGATAATCAGACGCAGACGCTGACGCTGTAAATCCGAGAGATTCAGTGCTGCAAGACGGCCGGCTGTTTCGAGAAACTTCTGACGGTTTTCCTGGTACACGCCCAGCAGGGCGATATCACCCAACACCTTGTACTGGCGTGCATTACGTTCCATAGCAGTGATGGTTTCCACCAGCAGCTGGACATTCTGGGTCGCACGTACTGTGTCAAACAGGGCGCGCTGTCCCTGTGCAACCAGCTTGTCGACGGACCAGGTAGCGTGGATCAACGCCGCCATCAGCGGCATGACCACCACGACAAAGCCGATCAGCAACAAGCTGTTAATGGATTTGGGGCGATATAACCGCACAGCGTTGACCTGTTCCGGATAATTGCTACGGGAGTCTGGATACTTGTTGCAACAATACCAGATTTGAATGTGCAGTCCCTGCCGCAGGGAAAACCGGCCGTGCAACGCATGGCTGAGCAGTTAAAGGACGAACAGGTTACGGAGGCCCAGGAGCCTGTCGGCCACCTATCCAGCAAGCACTGGGTGGCCGCCCCTGGGATGAGGAAGAATACCCTGTGTTTCTACGCAGGCTGTCCCACCCCCACCAGCCCGGGTCAAACAGAGTTCAACCCGGGCCGCAGTAGCTAAACGACGCTGCCAAAGCCCTTGTCGATGGCGCCGGCGGGCGGCTCCAGTCCGGCGAGCTTGCAACCCTGGGAAATAGGCCCCCCCGGGAACAGCCGGTAAAGAAACTTGTAACCACCCCTGTCATGGAATTTTTCATCCAGCGCGTCGTGCAGCTCGCGTACGCTATACTTGTTACAGTCGTGGCGGGCGCAGTATTCCTGAAGAGCGCGTAACTCATCCCAGTGGTCCTCGCTTAGCTCGAGACCATCATCACTGGCAAGATTACGGGCTTCCTCTTCGTCCCAGTTAGCCGGTGCAAACGGGAATCCGCGGGATCGATCTAATGTCGGCATACCTTATCCTCCTTGGCTTACAATACCTGTCACAATAAAACAGGCCCTGTCAAAAAGCATAGCATCTATTTTGCCATCCGCTAGCGGGACTCTTTCAACATGAGTTTGACGGCGCACACAGATGGTGCACACAGAATACGCCTGGGTGGAATATTTCCCTCCTGTGACTCATCTATGAAGGAGAAAACACAAAAAACTGACCGCCTACACAGAAGGAATCCCAATGAAAACCACAACCATGAAAATCTTGAGCAGCGCATATTTTTTGATGGCACTGCTGCTGTATCCCGTTGCAGGGCACAGCGCGGATGATGCGGGGCTGAACCACGACTACCGAACATTTCATGCGGGTAAAAAAATGCTCGGTTTTATCCCCAGAGCCGGAAAGATTGAATACGGGAAAATCGAAGATTCCTACAACGCAGACCTGGTGATGTACCTGGCCGGCAACCAGTTCATGGTGATGGAAGACCTGATCGGCGACTTTCAGGGCAAGAACCCGGACATCAAAAGCATCTATGTCGAAACCATCCCGCCAGGGCAGATCCTCAAACAGCAACTGCTCAAGCAGGGTCAGATCGATGGCCAGGACACGGCACAGAACCCGGACCTGTTCGCCAGCGTAAATCTCGGACACCTGAAAAAGCTGCACGCAAAAGGCATCATGTCCGATTACATCATCTACACCCACAACAAGCTGGAACTGATGGTCGCAGAGGGTAACCCGAAGGCGATCAAAGGCCCTGAAGACCTTGCCCGCGATGACCTGGTGCAATCACACCCCAACCCGTTGACCGAAGGCATTTTCAAGTTCTACGGCGCCCAGATGTTGAAAGACCTGGGCATCTACGACAAGGTCACCGGTGACGCAAAGTGCAAGAGTTGCTGGGCGGTAAAGGACAAGACCTGGTTTACGTCAAGGCATCACCGCGAAACACCGCACCGCATCGAACAGGGTGAAGCCGATGTCGGTATCGTATGGACCACGGAAGTCGTTTACGGCAAGGAGTCCGGCCGCAAGATCGATGGTGTAGCTATCCCCGCCCCCTACAATCAGCAGGACAAGGTAGGCTATGCAATAGGCCCGCTGACCAAGGGGCGTAACGGCGAAAATGCCAATCGATTCCTGCAGTACCTGGCAACCGATGCCGCCCAGGATATTTATGCAAAGCACGGCTTCCTCAAGGCAACGCCGGCCGAGCTTAAGATAAAGCCCATCCCGGAATAAGCGCATTATCGTAAATACACGGCACGCACAGCTCGTTTCCGCGCGGAATTGCCGCTTGCGCGGAAACGAGCATGGCCAGACCAGCCCGCAACATCAACCATTGCCTGCCCATTAGTTTTTCTCCCGGGATCGTCCTGCAGTTAGTTAAAAAACATCCAGCTCGTCCCCGAACCAGTCACAGGCCATGCCCACGCGTTCGGTAATACTGTGCTTTTCATAGGGCAACGGATCACTGTGCCCCCACACAGGACCCGGCCAGGCCGGATCAGTCCTGAAACGCGCTATATGATGAATATGCAACTGGGGGACCAGATTCCCCAGCGCGCCGATATTGATCTTGTCAGCATGAAAACTCTGCATCAGGTGCTCCGCCAGCAATGCCGATTCCCGCCACAACTGCTGTTGATCAGGTTCCGGTAACTGGAAGACCTCACTGACATCAATACGCTGTGGCACCAGCACAAACCAGGGATAGCGCGCGTCATCCAGCAGCAGCAATACGCTCAGCGGCAGGCGGCCTACACGGATACAATCTGCCGCCAGGCGGGGGTCCAGTTCAAATTGATCTGCCATACTCTGACTTTTTACTCCTGAGGCCTTTCAGCTGCAAGCAGTAGACGCTATCGTTGAATACATTCATGGACTACATACTGGCAATCGATCAGGGTACGCACGCCAGCCGGGCACTGCTGCTGGATTCTACCGGCAAAATCATATCACGCAGCATGCACCGGCTGGCCATCTCGCACCCCGGTCCTGGCCGTGCCGAGCAGGACGCGGAACAGATTGTGACCTCGGTCCAGGCCGCCATGCAGGATGTACTGCGTGCGCTGACAAGCGCACAACGTGATGCCGTCCGCACTTGCGGCATAACCACCCAGCGTTCCACGGTCACCGCCTGGCAGCCGGAAGGCACCTCCCTGAGCGCTGCGATCAACTGGCAGGATACCCGCGGTGCTCGGCAAATTGAGAAGCTGCACGGCCATGCCACGGCGATCCGGAAACTGTCAGGGCTGCCACTGTCTGCCCATTATGGGGCGAGCAAGCTGCACTGGTTGAATCACCTGGCGGGCAACCCGCCGGAGATGCGCTTTGGACCACTGGCCAGCTTCCTGCTGCAGCGATTAACACATGAGCGCAGTTACGCGGTGGATCACAGCAATGCACAACGCATGCAGCTGTTTGATATCCATACCCTCGACTGGTCAGAGCAACTGGCGGACTGGTTCGATGTACCACTCGACAGACTGCCCCCCTGCCGTCCCGTACTCAACGCGTATGGAACCCTGTCAGATTGCGGGATCCCGGTTACTGCCCTGTGCGGCGACCAGAACGCAGCCTGGTTCGGGTCGGGTCGACCGGATGACGGCACGGCGCTGGTCAATCTGGGCAGCGGCGCCTTTATCCTTGCCGCACAGACCGGTGCTGCGGCGCCCGCGGATCTGTTGGCCAGCATCGCCGTCAGCGACCAGGGCCATTGCGAGTACCTGCTGGAAGGCACTGTCAACGGTGCAGGCAGCGCCCTGCAATGGCTGCAGGCACAATGGCCGGAAGAAGATATTCAAACCAGCCTGCCACACTGGCTTGAGCAGGTAACAGATCCCCCGCTGTTCATGAATACGGTAGGCGGGCTGGGATCACCCTGGTGGCGGCAGGGGCTGGCAGCCGAATTCGTACCCGGCCGTGAGCGGGTCAACGCGGCTGAAGCCGCGGTCGCGGTTGCAGAGAGCATCCTGTTTCTGGTTCAGTACAACCTTGAAATCATCCAGCGGCAACAGGCTGTCACGGGTCTGCGCATCAGCGGTGGCCTGTCACGGCTTGAGGCCTTGTGCCAGAAGCTCGCCAACCTTAGTAAACTGCCCGTACAACGAGCGGACGATCCGGAGGCCAGTGCCAGGGGTATCGCCTGGCTGGCGGCCGGCCAGCCGGAAAACTGGCAGGCAACGGACAAAATACAGCATTTTGAACCTCTGACCGATATAGCCCTGGGTAACCGCTATACGCGCTTCATTGAACAACTCCGCAACTATGTCGAAACTCCCAGCAATGAATGACCAACCCATACCGCAACTTGTCGCCCACCGGGGTTATATGCAGCAGTACCCGGAAAACACCTGGAGCGCTCTTGAGGCTGCCCTGCAGGCCGGGGCCTGCTGGCTCGAATTCGACGTTCAGATGTGCGCTGACGGGCACTTCATCCTGCTGCATGATGCCGACTTCAGCCGCACCGGTGGCGACCCACGATCAGCATTCGATACCGACAGTCAGGCACTACGAGATATCAGCGTGCATGAACCTGATCGACTCGGGGAGCGCTTCTTTCCTGAAGCAGCACCCGGCCTCGATACCGTTCTGCAACGCCTGGCAGCGTTCCCTAATGCGCACGCCATGGTCGAAATCAAGGACGAAAGCCTGCACCACTGGGGGCTGGAAAAAGTCATGAATGCCCTGCTGAAAATCCTCACACCCTTTCAGCGCCAGTGCATTCTGATCGCCCACAGCGATGCCGCCCTGGGTTACGCGCAGCAACAGGGTGACATGGATACCGGTTGGGTAGTACGCAGCTATGACCAGCAGCACCTCGAACGGGCGAATCGCCTTGGCCCACAGTTCCTGATTTGCAACGCAAGCAGGGTACCCCCGGGGGAAACACCCTGGCGTGGCAACTGGCAATGGATGCTCTACAACATTAACGATCCGCAAAGCGCCCTGCAGTGGTCAGCACGCGGCGTTGCGCTGATTGAAACACGGGACATCAAAACCATGCTGCAACACCCGCTACTCGCCAGCAAGGCGTGCCAGCATGGACTATGATGTTGTCGTCATAGGTGCGGGGATACAAGGCGCGGGCGTCAGCCAGGCGGCTGCCGCAGCGGGTTACCGTACCCTGTTGCTGGAACAGTACGACCGGCCCGCTGCCGCCACTTCAAGCAAATCATCCAAGCTCATCCACGGTGGCCTGCGTTACCTGGAAAGCGGCCAGATCAGACTGGTTCGCGAATGCCTGGCCGAACGTAAACGTTTGTTGGCCAATGCGCCGCACCTGGTCCGGCTGACACCCTTCCACATTCCTGTCTATCAGAACACCAGGCGACGCCCATGGCAGATCCGGCTGGGTCTCAGCCTGTATGCGCTACTGGGTGGCAAAGGCTTTCAACAGGTACCACGATCCGCATGGCCTGATCTGGATGGTCTTGGCAACGAATCGCTGGATGCGGTATTCCGCTACTACGATGCTCAAACTGACGATGCGAAACTCACTCAGGCAGTGCTGGCGTCGGCCGGATCTCTCGGTGCTGAGGCCAGGTTCCGGTGCAGCTTTGAGCGCGCCGTTTGCGAGCGCGAGCACTGTACGGTTTTTTACCGCGGAAAAGACGCTGGTAGTGAGATCAAAACCCGGGCTCTGATCAATGCCGCCGGCCCCTGGGTCAACACGGTACTGGAGCGTATAGAACCGGTTGTCAGTCCACTGGCGATTGATCTGGTGCAAGGTACACACCTGGTTATTCCGGGCACCCTGCAGCAGGGCATATACTACCTGGAGGCTCCGCAGGACCAGCGCGCTGTTTTCGTGATGCCCTGGAAGAACAACATACTGCTGGGCACCACCGAGTCTCTGTTCACCGGAAACCCGGAAGACGTTCAGCCACTGGAACAGGAAATCAGTTACCTGCTGGACGTGTACAACCACTATTTCAAAAAGGCGCTTGACTCATCACAGGTCATCGAAGCCTTTGCCGGTCTGCGTGTTTTACCCAAACACAAAGATGCGGCCTTTCACCGTTCCAGGGACACGCTGTTGCATCGGGATGCGGCCAGCTGTCCGCGGCTGTTAAGCATCTACGGTGGCAAGCTGACCTCGTACCGCGCGACAGCGGAAAAAGTCATACAGCAGCTGGCGCCGCTGTTACCGTCGCGGAAGAAACTGGCAGACACGCGAACTCTCCAGCTGCCTGAGTAAATACCATTCAATCATCAATCAGGGGCAGTGTCTCACCCTCACGCCCGGGTGGCGGCAGACCAATCTGCAGATACGCATTCCGCGTCGCCATACGCCCGCGTGGTGTACGAATAATAAAGCCCTGCTGGATCAGATAAGGCTCCAGCACATCTTCTATGGTGCCCTTCTCCTCACCAATCGCCGCCGCCAGGTTATCCACGCCCACCGGCCCACCGTCGAATTTTTCAATAATGGTGCGCAGCAAACGCCGGTCCTGGGTATCAAAACCTTGCGCATCGACATCCAGCATCTGCATAGCACGTTCGACTACCTCGGCGGAAACCACACCCTGCGCCTTGATCTCCGCGTAGTCGCGTACGCGGCGCAACAGGCGGTTGGCAATACGTGGCGTACCGCGCGAGCGTTCTGCCAGCGCGACAGCACCTGCATCTTCCATTTCAATGCCCAGGATATGGGCCGAACGTTTCAGGATAGTCGCCAGGTCAGTACTGTTATAAAACTCCAGGCGCTGCACTATACCGAAGCGGTCCCGCAACGGTGATGTCAGCAAACCCGCACGCGTAGTTGCTCCAACCAGCGTAAAGGGTGGCAGGTCCAGTTTTATGGAGCGCGCAGCCGGCCCTTCGCCGATGACAATATCGAGCTGGTAGTCCTCCATGGCGGGGTAAAGAATTTCTTCCACCACCGGGCTGAGACGGTGTATCTCATCCACAAACAGTACGTCGTGTGGTTCAAGATTGGTCAACAGTGCAGCCAGATCACCCTGTTTTTCCAGTACCGGCCCGGCGCTGTGACGCAGGTTGGCACCCATCTCGTTGGCAATGATGTGGGCCAGCGTGGTTTTCCCCAGCCCGGGCGGCCCAAAAATGAGCACATGATCCAGCGCGTCTTTCCTGCGCCGCGCTGCCTCGATGAAAATTTCCATCTGTTCCGTAACCTGGGGTTGCCCCACGTAGTCCGCCAGTGTCTTCGGGCGGATGGCACGGTCCAGAGCCTCGTCCTCCGATGAGGCGCTGGCGGTGACAATGCGGTCAGGTTCGATCATGGTGCTCAGGATACAGGCTGCAGCGGACCCGGTACAGGGTGAGCTCAGGGCGCCGTGTAGACCTCGGAGTCCGGATGAAAGGCCTGCCAGGCAAACCAGTAACTGATGGTGGTGGGAAGTTCGCTACCATCGGCAGCGAGTACCCTACCGCTACGGTTGTGGCTATCGTAGCGGACACGCACGACCTGCCCGGCAATGCTGTCCTGTATGTCGCCACCGGTACGTGACAACTCGGTGAATGGGTAAGCCTTGTGCATACCCTGCACACTCAGACCGATCACCAGCTCCTTCGGGTGATAACGCGGGTCCATCCTGCTGACCGGGAAATAGAGCTCCCTGCTGCTTTCATAGCCGGCGTAAGGCGAACGCTCATAGTCGCGCCGGCTACCGGTGTCTTTGGACAACACCAGGGTATCCGGATGCCGCTTCCGCCAGTCATCCCAGCGGGTATGGGACATCGCGATCTGCTGCAAACGCTGGCCACGCAGCGGGCCGGCAATGGCCTGCTTCATGAGCTGCGACCAAAGCGAATCGGTCCCCCGGTCATAGAGCAGCACATCGCTGTTGTACAGCAACCCCGATACTCCGAAATTGCGTACCGAGCCGTCTTTAGAAGCCAAAAAAGCCATACCCGTTCCGCATAGCGGGCAATAACTCACGACAACAGCCTCCTGGCCAAACCTGTCGTTGACGATTTCGTGATAATTGAGGATCTTGACCGCATAGGCCTTGCGGACTCCATTGTGGTCTATACCCAGTACACGGTCGGTAGCGTCGAGGAAATTCGCGTTGCCGGCGGTAACAAAACGCGGTCGGTCAATCGCTGGAATACCGTCGCGTGGCGGACCACCGTGTTTAATCTCCTCTTCGGGCACCAGTGCGCCACCAAGATCAAACCCGTTCACAGACCCCGCGTAAAGAAAGTTCGCCCCCAAGGCATACAACAGCACTGTCGCCATGACAGGGTAAATCAGCCAACGTACCCAGGGCGCGGAAAGCGAAGTGTGATTCGCGGGGAGTTTTTGCATTCGGGTCAGCACCGCTGTCCGGATAACTGTCGACCTGTTGGACTGCGTATGAGTCCCCAAGTTCGCAAATTGTTACCGCAGCCGAATCCTTCGCGTATGCCGGGGTACTGATGGTCCAGCGCTAGTACTTATTTCCTGACGGTCGCCTGCAGGGCAGTTCTTATAATCTCTTCGGTAGTAACATCGCGGCTATCGACCGCACGCACCATGCGGCTGGCATCCTGCGGCTTGTAACCCAAAGCAATCAGCGCACTCACCGCTTCCTCGACCGGATTAGCGACATCCGCTGGCGCTGATGCCGTTGCGTCCTGTCCGGCGCCACCCGTATCCCAGCCTGCCAGCCGGTCACGCATTTCCACCACCAGCCGCTCGGCAGTCTTTTTACCCACGCCGGGCAGCTTGACCAGGGCGACTGTATCACCGGCCTGCACGCAGGCAGCGAAACTGCCGGCATCCATCCCCGACAGGATAGTCAACGCCATCTTCGCACCAACGCCGTTGACCTTTATCAGCGTGCGGAACAGGGTGCGGTCGGAGTGCTTGCTGAAACCGTACAGCGTGTGCGCATCTTCACGCACCGCAAGATGGGTGAACAGGGTAATGGTTTCGCCCAGCGCCGGTAAATCGTAGAAGGTGGTCATGGGTGCATTGACTTCGTAGCCGACGCCCTGCACCTCCAGCAACAGGCCGGGCGGCTGCTTCTCACGCAGCACACCGCGCAGAAAACCGATCATCGCAATCGCCCCCCGCTTAATTGCGTGGCAACCGATACGCGTTGCAGGGCCTTGCTACGGAAACTGTGGCAAAGGGCAATGGCCAATGCGTCCGCGGCATCCGCCTGGGGGATCTGCGTCAGGTTCAGCAACACCCGCACCATGTGCTGCACCTGCTGCTTGTCCGCCCCGCCCTTGCCGACCACCGCCTGCTTGATTTCGCGTGGCGCGTACTCGGACACCGGCAGATCAGAGGTAACGGCCGCGCAGATCGCCGCGCCGCGCGCCTGACCCAGTTTCAGCGCGGAATCAGCGTTGCGGTGCATGAAGACACTTTCGATGGCGAACTGCTGTGGCCGGAATTCGGCGACAAGTTCACTGAGTTCACGGAATATCAAACCCAGTTTGTCCGGAAGCGCGTCTCCGCTGACCTTAAGGCAGCCACTGGCGACGTAGCGGGACGCGTTGCCTTCGCAGTCGATCAGGCCATAGCCGGTCAGGCGGGAACCGGGGTCAATGCCTAATATACGGATCATTGCAATCCCGACCTACAGCTCCGCCAGGATTTCTGCGGAGATATCCGCGTTGGAGTACACTTCCTGCACGTCATCCAGCTCCTCCAGAACATCGATCAGTCGAATCATCTTTTCGGCGTCGTCTTTATCCAACGGCGTGGTATTCTCCGCGCGCATGGTCACCTCGGCCTGCTCCGGCTCGAAGCCTGCAGTCACCATGGCTTCGCGGACGTTGACGAAGCCCTCCACTTCGGTCAGCACATCGATGGAACCGTCGTCGCTGCTTACTACGTCATTGGCGCCCGCCTCCAGCGCGGCTTCCATAATACTGTCTTCGTCGCTGCCTGCAGGGTAACTGAGAATACCGGTCTGTACGAACTGGAAAGCCACCGACCCGCTGGTGCCCAGGTTGCCGCCCGCCTTGGTGAAGGCATGGCGCACTTCGGATACGGTACGGTTACGGTTGTCCGTCATGCAATCGACCATTACGGCAACCCCACCCGGGCCGTAGCCCTCATAGCGGATCTCATCGAAATTCTCACCATCCTGCGCCCCGGAGCCACGCTTGATGGCGCGCTCGATGGTCTCCTTGTTCATATTGGCGCCAAGCGCCTTATCCACTGCCAGACGCAGACGCGGGTTAGCCGCCGGGTCGGCATCCCCGGTGCGCGCCGCAACGGTAATTTCCCTTATCAGCTTGGTGAAAACCTTGCCACGTTTGGCGTCCTGAGCCTTCTTACGGTGTTGAATATTGGCCCATTTACTGTGTCCGGCCATGCCTGCCTCGCTGAAAGTTGGAACTGGACACGATTCTAGCAAGGAATGGAAGAAATGGGGACGCCCATTGGCCCCGTCTCCCACTGCGCCTTGGCTCAGCGTGATAGCGGATACTTTCGGATTATTGTCAGGATCAGTTATGGTTATAGGCAAGACTCCGACTTGTGATGTTCTGGTGAGGAAAGGAATGGAAACGTCTCCCGATGTAATGGAAGTGTTGCGCTTACTCCTGGATCTGCGTGATCTTGATGAAATGGGGGATGTGGCTTTGCTGGATCTGGCGCAGGATGCGCGGATTGAAACACTGCGTAACGGGCAGGCGCTGCATGCCAATGAACACCTTGACCGCCATGTTTATCTCGTCGAGGGTGAAGTGGATCTGGTTGCCGATGGCAAGACTATGCAGACCGTTACGGCAGGCACCGAGCGTGCATTGTTGCCGGTGTTTCGGATTCGTACCAGCGGTCTTAGAGCTCGCTGCGTCAATTCAGCGCGGTTGCTGTCGCTGGACGAAGCCACCTTCGGGCGCTACACGGCGACCATACGGCCCAGGCAAGGAGCGGGCGCAGGTATTGTTGTTGAGGAATACGCTTCGCCGGAGGCGCAGCCCGGCCTTATCGATGAAGTGAGACAGGCCTTCTATCACCAGGAAGTCGATCTCCCCAGTATGCCGGATGTGGCGCTGAAGATCAGTCGCGCGGTCCAGAACCAGGATGCGGATTTCCGGCAGATTGCAACCACGGTGCAGGCCGACCCGGCGATTGCCGCGCGTATCGTTCAGGTGGCAAACAGCGCCATGTATGCCGGAGTGAGCCGGGTTGAATCGGTGCAAAACGCCATTACCCGCATCGGCCTTCAGGCGACCCGCGCCATTGTCATGACTGTAGTGCTCAGGAATCTGTTCACTCCGCAAAGCGCCGTAGTTCGTAAACGGATGAAGACCTACTACCAGCACAGCATCCGCATGGGTGCGATCTGCCACGTACTGGCCACACATCTGCCGGGCTTCGATCCTGAGCAGGCGTTTCTTGCCGGTCTGATGCACAACATCGGGATCCTGCCCTTGTTGATTCAGGCGGACCGCCATAGCGATCTCAACCAGGATCCAGAGGCGCTTGAGCAGGTGATCCGGGAACTGGCCTGGCCGGTTGGCGCATTGCTGCTGAAACAGTGGGAGTTTGAATCCCAGTTCGTGACAGCGGCACAGGAAGCCACAAACTGGGAGCGCGAGGTGAAGGAAGCCGATTACTGCGATATCGTGCAGGTAGCGCAACACCATTGCGCACTGGTTGGCGGAAGCGAGGTCGATGCACCGCCCCTGACTGAGCTGCCGGCTTTCAAACGCCTGCACCTGGATGAAATGGATCCGGTTAAAATCGTGGAAGCTGCCCGGCAGGAGATCAGGGAAATCGTCAGCCTGTTAGTGTAAAAGGGGACGGAGGGATTATTTTTTAGTCAATTCTCTCCCGCCACCCCTTTCGGCCGGCCACGTTTCATCTGCCCAAGTCGAAGTCCATATTTTTCTTCGATTTGTAGTCGGAATCGATCATCCGAGACCGGTTGACAATAGTGTGCCGCCTCGCGGATCAGGTGCAGGTCTTCGTTACAAACGTGTCGAGCGAAAAGATCGCGATAGGCCTGGTAACGCTGATCCATTGTTGGTCCCAGGCGCTCATACTCCGGGTGGGGGCTTAGCCAGCTATCGTCGCCCCAGGCATTTGCGCCATAGCTGGACCACTTATACGCCTCCGGGCGTTTTACCATCCCTGCCCGTACCGGGTTGAGTTCGATATAGCGCTGACAGGTAAGAAGGTAGCGCTCTGACTGTACCATGCTGGCGCGGTGCCGACCTTCCCAAAGTGTCCCGCTACGATGGTAGCGACGATTGATGTGCTGGGCATAGCGGCTACCGACCACCTTCATGGTGTTCGAGATTGATGTCGAATGTTGCGGTGTCGCCAGGAAATGCACATGGTTCGTCATCAGGCAATAGGCGTGAACAGCCACACCGTAGCGCAATGAAAGCTCCTGCCAGAGCGCAAGATAAAACTGATAGCTGTCAGGCTCAATAAAACAGGCTTCGCGGTTATTGCCACGTTGAATGATGTGGTAGGGTATGCCCGGAATATAAATCCGTGATCGTCTTGGCATCGCAGCTCCTTTGCAGCGCCGAGGTAAATGATATATGAGTTTATGGAGGTTAGCGGTAATAACGCATGTCGCGCAACTGGCTAATATTTAATCCCTCCGTCCCCTTTTCTCCATTTTACGATATTAGTTGTTTTTAGTCGGGCTTTTTTATTAATTGAATCTTGTTGGCATAAAGCCCTGTAAAAACGAACGCCAATATAATTAGCAATATCGGCAAATAATCTATATCTCTAAGTAACACAACAAGTAAAACGACTACGAACCAAACAGGAAGCATCTTCATTGTTCTACCGATTAAATCGATTCTGAGTAACGCACCGCAATCTGCGCAACGATACTCATTATTTTTCTCGCTTATTTTCAGCTCTTCGATATTTCTTAATTTTACTCCGCAGTTTGGACATTTCATTGTTGCGCTCCACAGGATTCTTCCTTACATCTTTCATCACAGTCGAGACTGAAGGCCGCACAAGCCAATGCACCGCCAACAGCTCCAAGCCTTAAGCCTCCTGCAATTATTTTATCCGCATTCTTTCCTTGGGCTAATACAGCACCAATACCACCGACTACCCCTCCTAGCCCTATCCCACCAACTTCAAACGATTCACAAATCGCAATCTCCTTCAATTTGCAAATGCCATAACACTTGGGATCAACACCAGGTGGAGCTTCTCGTTCGAGCTGCTCTCTTCGTTTGGCATCTCGGGCGGGATCACATAATCCTGTTCTTCTCTGAACATCTTCAGGCACTGAAGAGCAGAAGCTAAGCCCCAAAGGATCAATAAATCGAATCGGGTTAGAACCAGCATACGCATAAAGATTCATCCCCCCTAACAATCCAATCGGATCCGACGTTAAGTACCTGCCTGTCTGCGGGTCGTAATACCTAAAGTAGTTATAATGCAGCCCAGTTTCGTTGTCATAATACTGCCCCGGGAACCGTACATTTAACGTGACCGCGTTCGCATCTTCATCCGGATCATCGTTGATAGCTGCCTTACCAAACGGGTCATAGCTGGCCGTCCATACAACTGCGCCGTTTTCGT
>Ga0316189_10001285_pt1 | contig 24988 bp, 22 predicted proteins | sample LowCovwburrow_MG_FD_204930 | JGI IMG/M metagenome (GOLD analysis project Ga0316189, IMG submission 204930) | Coastal sediment microbial communities from Maine, United States - Lowes Cove worm burrow | ecosystem: Environmental > Aquatic > Marine > Coastal > Sediment | place: USA: Maine... | reverse complement strand
TTTTCGATGATGAGCGTCACAACGATGATCAACCCTTTTCGCAGTGCCAACCGCGAGTTGGGGTATCAGGCTTTCAGTTGGGACTTTCTGACACTTGATGATCGGACTGTAACCGCATCTGACAGGTTCGAAGCCAAGCCAACATTACCGATAAATTGCCCAAAGAAATTCAATTACTTTTTTATCTGTTCCGGGCTTCAGACAGATCCGCCAAATCGGGCCAAGCTTAACGCCGCTTTACAGCGTTTTGCCAAGCAATCGGATATTTTCGGCGGCTTGTCTTCAGGTGCTTACATGTTGGCGCGTGCGGGTTTTTTAGCGGGGAAAGAATTCACCCTTCATTGGGAAAACCAAACCGCGTTTATCGAAGAGTTTCCCGACCTTTTACCTAGCACGGCCTTGTTTGTAACGGACGGCAATCTGTGGACAAGTTCAGGCGGTTTGGCCTGTATGGACATTGCGCTGAAAATCATTAACGACAGGTTTGGACTGAAGATCGCGAACGCTGTGGGCAATCAGTACCAAATTGATCGTATTCGTAAGCCCAACATCGAGCAAAGGCCGTTTTTTATGGCCGATTATGAAACTTTACCACCAAAATTGCGTGCCGCAATCAAACTGATGATAGAGAATTTGGAGCACCCGTTACCCATAGTCGAACTAAGTGATGCAATAGGAATAACCGTGCGATCTTTGGAACGCGGTTTCAAGCAGAAATTGGGGATATCGCCGGGTAAGCATTACCGTAAAATACGACTTGAAAAAGCCAAACAATTGCTATGGCACACCAACATGTCGGTTTTAGAGATTTCGATATTAACAGGCTTTCCGTCCCCATCCTATCTGTCACGGCTTTACCGCCAGGAATTCGGTGTACTGCCATCGGACGAGCGCAAGCGCACATCCTCAAAATAGGCTGGGTAGCATCGAAATATCGGGCAATACGACATCAGCCAGATGCACAATGTCCTTGTGCTTTGCAGGGCCCGTCAGCACACCCACATTCAGGCCAACACCCGCATTTCGCCCCGCTTTCAGATCGTGACTACTGTCGCCGATCATAGCAACTTGTGACGGTTTCAATTTCATCTGCTCACAAAACCCCAAGATCATATCCGCTTCGGGTTTTGGCGTATAGCCACTGTCAAACCCGCAGATGAAATCAAAATGGTGGTGAACATTTTCACCTTGCATCTGATTGACGGCACTTTGTTCAAAATCATTGGTGGCAATACCCAGTGCCATGCTCCGCGCCTTGAACCCCGCCAACAACGGATCAAGGGCGCAAACCGGGGTAGCTGTGGTATCTTGCAGCGCCGTAAAGGCTAATTTTTCAATGGCCTTCGCATCCAGTTCAGGGTGAACCGAAGCCAGCAAAACACATTGTTCATCCACAGACGCGTTGACAATCACCGATCCTGGTATGAAATCCTTCGCGTCCCAATTAAATCCGACCATTTCCGCCATCGCAAGGCGCAGTTTGTGATCGTCGGGGGCAAGCGATGTCAGGAACGACACAGACCAGTCGGCCCATGTGTCACTAAACCCAAACAAAGTGCCGTCTTTGTCAAACAGAATGCCCTGAATATTCGATGTCATAAATAGCCCGCCTTTTGGGCATATGACCTAGATGCAGAGATTCTGGCAAGCGGTTTTGTGTATTTTGGAAGTGTGTCACGGCAGCAAGATATTTTTTTGAGACTATTTTCCGGTTTTTCACATCATCCGGCATTTTATTTAAACCATCGTTCTAAGTAACTGAATTTCAGGTTTTTTGATTTTTTCCGTCTCTTGACCAATAGCTTTCAAACCCGTAGTTTGCGCCAAATTCACCCATAGGATATAATCATGTCTACAGCTGCCGCGCCCCAGAATAAAACTGGAAAACCAACGGCTTGTATTGTTTTGGCTGATGGCACCATTTTCTATGGCCACGGTTTCGGGGCAACCGGAACGATTCAGGCCGAATTGTGCTTTAACACTGCAATGACGGGCTATCAGGAAATTATGACTGATCCGTCTTATGCGGGGCAAGCCATCACGTTTACTTTTCCCCATATCGGGAACACGGGTGTGAACGCGGAAGATGATGAGACCGCCGATCCCGTGGCACGCGCGATGGTGGTCAAATGGGATCCGACAGAGCCATCAAACTGGCGTTCGGAAGCAACCCTGTCTGCATGGCTGTCCAAACGTGGCCGTATCGGTGTGGGCGGTATCGATACCCGCCGCCTGACCCGCGCCATCACCCATCAAGGTGCACCACATGTAGCAATTGCACATGATCCAAGCGGCAATTTCGATATTGAAAATCTACTGGCCGAAGCCCGCGCATTCCCCGGATTGGAAGGTTTGGATCTGGCCAAGGAAGTAACCTGCGCACAATCCTATAACTGGAGTGAACAACGCTGGGCATGGCCTGATGGATACCCTAAGGGCAACCTGACTGGTAAAAAAGTTGTGGCGATCGATTACGGCGCAAAACGTAATATTCTGCGGTGTTTGGCCTCTGCAGGCTGTGACGTGACAGTACTACCCGCAACAGCCACCGCGACAGAAGTGCTGGCCCATAAGCCTGCGGGTATTTTCCTGTCCAATGGTCCCGGCGACCCTGCTGCAACAGGTGAATATGCGGTTCCGATGATTAAGGAAATTCTGGATACAACGGACTTGCCGATTTTTGGTATCTGTTTAGGTCACCAAATGCTGGCCCTAGCACTAGGCGGTAAAACCATGAAAATGAGCCACGGACATCACGGCGCCAACCACCCTGTCAAAGAACATGCAACAGGTAAGGTTGAAATCACTTCGATGAACCACGGTTTTGCGGTGGATGCACAATCCCTACCTGATGGTGTGATTGAAACCCATGTCTCACTGTTTGACGGCTCTAATTGCGGTATCCGCATAGAGGATCGCCCGGTTTTCTCGGTTCAGCACCACCCAGAGGCCAGCCCCGGCCCGCAAGACAGTTTCTATCTGTTTGAACGATTTGCTGCTTCTTTAGCGTAAGTTAAGCAATATTTAATACAATTTTAGCAACATTTAGATCAAATACTTTGGTCTTAAACATGTTGCCTTCTGCTCCACGATTAAAAATCGTTTCAAATCAATCTGAAACCCATGTTGATCATGACATCAACAGGCTTAGCATCGGGCGTATCCTGCTTTCAAAAAACTGGGTTACAGAAGGCGACCTTTTGAAAGCGTGGAGTATTCAACGCGTTGAGGCGGCCCCCATTGGGGAAATACTGATCGGGATGGGAACAATCACATCAGATCAGTTGTACCTGGCATTGGCTGTTCAGCATGGGCTTGCCCAAGTAAATTTCGAAACCCGGCCACCGTCAATGAACTGGACTGCTTTTTCGGATGCACAAACATCACTTCAGCAAGGTTTTGTGGTTTGGCGCAACACGGATCACAGCCTGACGGTCGCAATAACCGACCCCAATAACATGACAGTGATCCGTAAACTGTACCAACATCTGAACAAATCCGTGAGCTTTGTGTTGGTAAAACCTACTGATCTACAACGGTTTATAATCTTGAACAAAGGTGGGTTTCTACAGGAAGCTGCATTGAATTGTTGTCCGAAAACGATGAGCTGCCAATCGTGGTCACGCTGGAAAGAATCAAGCATATGGGGATTGGCGGCATTTATATCAGTAATAGGCGCATCGGTTTTTGCTCCTTTAATCGCATTATCAACAGCATTGGTATGCGTATTGATTGCTTTGATATTCCTGATGGGATTTCGTTTATTATGTCTTTTTGCACTTCTAAAACCAGTCGATACGCCGGATGAACCGTTGAAAACCATAAAACGCCCCAAAGTTTCAATATTGGTTCCCTTGTTTAAAGAAAGTGCCATTATTGAACGCCTATTGGGGCGTTTGCAGACCCTTGCCTACCCCAGGGAACTTTTGGAAATTTATTTTATATACGAAGAAAAGGATTATGAAACCAAAGCGGCATTGGATCGTTTGAACCTACCGTATAATATCAGAACGATAGAAGTACCGTGTGGGCAATTGCAAACAAAACCCCGCGCGATGAATTATGCTTTGGATTTTTGTACGGGCAGCATCATCGGAATTTATGATGCAGAAGATGCACCCGAGGTGAACCAGATTGAACAGGTTGTCCAAAAATTCGCAACTTCGGATAAAAATATTGCGTGTATTCAATGCGTTTTGGATTTCTACAACACTGATACAAATTGGATATCACGGTGTTTCACTGTGGAATATGCCATTCTGTTTCGGTTTATTCTACCCGCGTTGGACAAGTTAAAACTGCCAATACCGCTGGGGGGTACATCAGTATTCTTCCGCCGTGACATTTTGGAAAAATTGGGGCGATGGGACGCATATAACGTAACCGAAGATGCCGATCTCGGGTTCCGTTTATATCGCATGGGATATCGATGCTCATGGATTAATGCAGTGACGTATGAAGAGGCCAATTATCGGATAATCCCATGGATTAAACAAAGGTCGCGTTGGCTAAAAGGTTTTTTCCTAACAGCACATGTTCACCTGAAAAACCCGGTAAAACTGCAAAAAGAAATCGGTACACGCGCAGTTATGGCAATGTTTTGCCTAACGGTCGTGCCCTGGGTTGTTAACCCTTTGGTCCCGATTATCTTGCCAATGTGGGTCTTAAGCTTTGGGCTGGATTTACCGTTCTATTCGGACTTGCCGAACTGGTTTCAAAATACATTGATTGTAGCGTTTATAGCCACTGAACTTATGTCATTATATTTAGGTTACAGGGTGAGTAAAATGCATCAAGATAAGTATATAAAATATTGGTTTATAACAACGATATTCTATTGGCCGATTGCCTGTTTTGCATCCTATAAGGCCCTTTTTGAAATATTTTCTCACCCCGCTTATTGGGACAAAAGCGAACATGGTTTGAATGATGCAAGCTATACAGATGAAATCAGAAAACTGACCGACAATTCAGGTAAAATCTGACGGCTTTGCCACAACGCCTCGTATCAAACTTCGCCCGCATCAATTTTTAGACGCGTCTCAAACGCAAACGAAAGATGTTTTTTCAAAGCCTTATTGGCAACCTCGCCATCACGCAATTCAATTGCTTTCACAATATCCTTATGTTCGTTCAATGCCATCTCACCGCGTCCGTCGACGGCCAAAGAGGTTGATGTCAGCAAAGCCATTGAGCGATGTACCATTTCCAGTTGGCTAATCAAATATCGGTTTCGACTAGCCAGGTGAATTTGATTATGAAATCTGCGATTGGCCCGTGATAATCTACCCGGATCATCAGTGATTTTACGGTCAGATGCTATCATATCGTAAAGCACATGTATTTCTTCTCGCGTTGCATGTTGAGCGGCCAGTTGGGCGGCCAGCCCTTCCAGTTCTGCACGCACTTCATAAAGTTCGGCCAACTGATTATGGTCCAAAGAGGCCACAACCAAAGATCGCCCGTCACGGGTCAGCATAGATTGGGTTTCCAGACGTTGCAAAGCTTCGCGGATCGGTGTGCGTGAAACCCGAAAACGATCGGCCAATTCGCTTTCAACCAACCTGTCACCCGGCGCATAAACGCCCGCATCAATGGCATCTACGATCAACTGATAGGCATCTTTGTGACTTTTCACATCTGTCCCTTTACGCTTTTATCTTGCGATAGATATCATCTACACCGACAAATTCCACCAAATCATAACCTTTGGACTTCATCAACTGCGGTAAATCAGACGATTGCACATTATTTTCAATACTGAACATGTCTATATCATAGTTATCAAACGGGAAGTTGGTCAAAATATCCATCTCACCACCTTCCACATCAAGCGACAAATAATCGATTTTTTTCAGATCGTTTTCATCCAGAATTGACTGCAATGTTTTTTTGGATAAATTATGTACAACCTCTTTATGTAGTGGGTTTTCGCGCACTTTAGTCAAAAGATCGACCGCGTAACTGTCCAGAAACCCACTCATCTGCGTATAGCCCGAAATCACTTCCATAAACTGCGCATCACCCGTTTCACCTGCCACAGCATAATCCAGACATCGGCATTTACGGGCGGCGCACGCCAGTTCCAACTGGGTTGGCGATGGTTCAACCAAAATTCCTGTCCAATTGCGAAACACTTCAAAGAACAACGTATTGGACCCCGTTACCCCATCGTAGCCGCCGACATCAACAAAAACACCATCATGCTTACCGTTCAAAATGCGGTCAATCACCCGATCCTGCCCCGCTTGTGAAAAAAACAGCGGTGTCGGGGACAACATGTTTGAAATCGTATGAATTTGGCGCAAAGCCTCACCACGCCGACGAGAGCGTTCGGTTTTCAGAAAGCTGCTTAATTCTTGATGCGCCTCTTGCAACAGGCGTTGTGATTCAATTATTTTTTCATGCGGTTTCATAATGTTGTCCTAATTTATTCCAGTAATAATCCATGCTTTTGTTGGCACACGAACCGCATCACCAATCAGATAGCTCTGATACACAGACGCCAAAACCGCACCGATTTGCGCACGCTTTTCAGGTGCCATACCTTCCAGACGGCGCGCAAGAGGGCCAATACGTAAAGTGAACTGAACCGCACGTTCTATTGGATCAGGATCGTCCCCCGTCGTGATGATCGCATCCGCACCAACGGCACGCCATGCAAGATTGTTCCAACCCGCCTGTTCCAAGATCGGTGCAAAGAAATCAGGGTCGGCCCATGCAAAAGGTCCCGGCGTTCCAACAGGTGGCGCGGGTATTTCCCCCAACAGGCTGCGCGCTGCATTCAACGGAATGCTCGCCCAGCCATTTTCTTTTGCGGAACACCAGCAAACAATCACCAGATTGCCACCCGCCACAGTTTGATCCCGAATATGGCTCCAACCGTCAACAGCATCATCAAAAAACATTGCCCCGCAACGTGAATAAACCGCGTCATAGGGTCCGCCCAATGGATCGGCGGAAGCGTCCGCCAACATATAATTAGCACCGCCCTGTTCCTTAGCCAAAGCAAGTAGATCTTTTGAAATATCTACGCCCGTTACATCTGCACCCAATGCGTCTAATGCGCGACTTGTGCTGCCTGCTCCGCATCCCACGTCCAGCACGCGCTTACCTGTTACGTTACCCATGGCCGTGATCCCCAACTCACCCACCGGGTTAAGCAGATGATCCAACCCGTCCATGCGCTTCGACCATTCTTTACCGACACTACCTTGCCAATCTAATTTATCGACCATATTTCCTCCTAAAGCACCGTCTATTTGATACGCGAAGCGGTGGGAGAGTGTGAATGCCCCGCGATACTGACAGTCTTTTACTGTATCCATAAAATCTATGCAGATATTTATGGATACAGCTCTAGACGCGGCCAAGGTGGCCCAATACTGTGCCCATATGCAACAGGCTTTTTCACATGTAACGACTTGGGTGTTCGACCTCGATAACACGCTTTATCCGCCAACGGATGCGCTGTTCGATCAAATTGATGTGTTGATGACGGATTATGTCATGGACAGTTTGAAGCTTGACCAACCTACGGCCAACAGATTGCGGGCTGAATATTGGGCCAATTACGGCACGACATTGGCTGGCTTAATGGAAGTCCACGATCTTGACCCTGAACCTTTTTTGGATGCTGTCCACAAAATAGACCTATCGCACGTACAAAACGATCACGGGCTTCGGGCCTCTATCCAACAACTTGAAGGGCGCAAAATCGTTTACACCAACGGTTCACGCGATCATGCGGAACGGGTTACAAAAGCGCGTGGTTTAGACGGTATTTTCGACGCGATGTACGGTGTTGAACACGCAGGCTATGAACCAAAACCAAGACGGGTTGCATTTGAACGTGTGTTCGCACTTGACGGTGTAAACCCGCAAAGTGCTGCCCTCTTTGAAGATGATGTACGAAATCTGGAAATACCGCATGAAATGGGTCTGAAAACCGTGCTAGTCGGCCCAAAGGATGATCGCCCGTTTGTGCATTATCAAACCGAGGATTTAACGGACTTTCTGTCGCGGCTTACCTCCTAAGGCTTTCCGTCGCCATGCATTCAGCCTAGGCTAAATATATGGAACGTATCAGCGCAGACATAATGATTTCAGGCGGCGGCATTGCCGGTATGACAGCAGCCTGTGCGTTTGGCACGGCCGGATTCAAAGTCGTTTGTGTCGACCCTGCCCCGCCTATCACACACGAAGCCGACCCAAAATCCGATCTGCGCAGCACAGCGTTTTTGCAACCGGCACGCAATACGTTGAAAACGGCGGGGATTTGGGCCCACCTTGAACCCTATGCCACACCTTTGGACATTATGCGATTGGCCGACGCCGGCGGCGAGCTTAATGAGGTGCGCACGGTCGCGGATTTTGTTGCCTCTGAAATATCGGATGAGGCTTTTGCGTGGAACCTGCCCAACTGGCTATTGCGCCGTGAAATGCTGAAACGTATCAAAGAGCTAAATAATGTGACCTTTCTGACAGGGGCTGAAACAAAACGGATCACACCACGCACGGATCGCGCCTATGTGCAGTTATCAAATCAGACCCAAGTTGATTGTAAACTAGTGCTGGCCGCCGACGGGCGTAATTCACCTACGCGTAACATGTTGGGGATTGATGCGAAAACATGGCGGTTCGGGCAAAAGGCGATTGTGTTTTCAGTATCGCACCCGCGCGCCCACGAAAATGTTTCGACCGAAATCCATCGCTCCGGTGGGCCATTCACGGTTGTGCCTTTGAATGACGTCGACGGCCAGCATTTTTCAGCCGTGGTCTGGATGGAAAAAGGCGCGAAAGCCGCAGATCTGATGGCGATGGATGATGCGCAATTCACTGAAACCGCAAATGCGCGGTCTTGTGGGATACTGGGTAAGCTGAAACTGGAAAGCCGCCGCATGATCTGGCCAATCATCAGCCGCTTGGCAGACAAATTATACGGACCCCACACCGCCCTGATTGCCGAAGCGGCGCACGTTATACCGCCCATCGGCGCACAAGGTTTGAACATGAGCCTGACCGATATTCAGTGCCTGCTGGACTTAAGCATTGGAAATCCACAGCAAATTGGTAGCCCAACCATGTTGGCCGCCTATCAAAAAGCACGCTATGGCGACATAAAAATGCGGGTCAAAGGTGTGAATCTTTTGAATCGCGCCGCGATGACCGACAATGAAAACCTGAAAGCCCTGCGTCTGAAGGGGCTGCAAACCCTGCACGGGTTTGCCCCTGTTCGTAAATCCCTGATGCGTAAAGGTTTGGGCAGCGTTTAGGCAACCTGATCCAATACTGCTTCCAGACGTGCTACGGTTGCATCAACATCATATAATTTATCCAAACCGAACAATCCCAGACGGAAGGTTGAGTAATCCTCCGGCTCATCACAACGCAATGGTACCCCCGCTGCGATTTGCACGCCTTCGGCGGAAAATTTACTGCCGTTTTGCAGGCCCGCGTCATCGGTGTAGCTAACGACAACGCCGGGGGCGCCGTAACCACTTGCGGCAACAGATGCAAAACCGCGTTCGGCCAACACGGCACGCACCTTATCGCCCAGCTCTTGTTGCGCAGCTTTCAATTTTTCAAACCCGTAATCGCGGGTTTCCAACATGGTGTCACGGAAATCTTTCAATGCGTCTGTCGGCATGGTTGCATGATAAGCGTGCCCACCGTCTGTATAGGCATTCATGATATTCGACCATGTTTTCAGATTGGCTGAAAAACTGTTACCTTCGGTTTCTGCCATACGTGCAATTGCTGCATCATTCATCATCACCAACCCTGCACAAGGTGAAGCCGACCAGCCTTTTTGTGGGGCGGAAATCAATACGTCCACACCCGTTTCAACCATATCAACCCAGATACAACCCGATGCAATACAATCCAGCACGAACAGGCCACCCACGGAATGCACCGCTTCTGCCACGGCCTTGATATAGGCGTCAGGCAGGATCATACCGCTGGAGGTTTCCACGTGTGGTGCAAAAACCACGGCGGGTTGCTCTGCCTTGATCTTGGCCACAACTTCATCAATCGGCGCAGCCGCAAAGGGGGATTGGTGTGCATTGCCTGAACGTCGTGCTTTCAAAACTGTGGTATCGGACGGAATATCGCCGGTTTCACAGATTTGGCTCCACCGAAAGGAAAACCAGCCGTTACGCAGGATCATAACCTTTTGATCGGTTGCAAACTGGCGCGCGACCGCTTCCATCGCATATGTACCGCCGCCGGGAATTATCGCACAGGCATTCGCGTTATAAACCCCTGTCAGCATCTTATTGATGTCGCGCATCACGCCTTGGAATTGTGCGCTCATATGGTTCAGGGAACGGTCGGTGAAGACCACGGAAAATTCCAGTAATCCATCGGGATCAATATCGGGTAACAGGGCAGACATTTTAAACCTCGCATTTAATGTTGTGTAAAGCCTTACAGATCATATCTTAGCTGTCGAGGTCATTTTACTAGCCAAGTGCAATATCGCGCTTTTCCTCTGACAACAGCACATTCGCTTCGACATCGCCCACCCCCGGTAGTGTCATAACCCGCCGCCGCAAAACGCGTTCAAAGTCGGGAATGTCACGTGCTATCACTTTCAAGCGATAATCATATAAGCCCAGAACGTGTTGCACCACCTGCACTTCCGGGATCGCACTGACCGCGCGTTCAAAATCTTCTAGTGATACACGCCCCTTCGTGGCCAGTTTCACACCCAGAAAAACCGTCACACCAAAACCCAGCTTTTCCTTATCCAGCAGCACACGCCGCCCCGCAATGATACCTGCCTGTTCCAACCGCTTTATGCGTCGCCATGCAGCGGGTTGCGACAGATCAACCTTTTTGGCCAAAGCCGCAGCCGACAAACTGCCGTCCTTTTGCATGGCTCGCAGTAATGCACGATCTGTATCGTCCAGATCAATCATAGTGGCAAAACCTCGCGGTCCAGTACGTTTGCAATCAACATCAAGGCTTCGATATCCGCGATATGGGGCAGATTCAAAATGCGGCTGCGGTAAATCTGTTGGTAATGCGCCATATCGCGGGCCAACACGTTCAGGCGCACATCGACACGGCCTAAAAAAGTTTGAATTTCATTGACCTCCGGCACCTCACGGGCCGCAGCAATGAAAGTATCAAACGCATTTGACTGGGTCTTGTCCAAGGTAATGCGCAACGACACTTCCACCTCATAACCCAACGCTTTGGGGTCCAGTACAACTTGACGCGCGACAATCACACCATCCCGTTCCATCCGCTCGATCCTACGCCAGCAAGACGCGGCGGCATAATCCACCCGTGCGCCCAATTGAACGGCTGTCAAAGTGGCGTCATCTTGCAAGGCGCGCAGTATACGTCTGTCTAAATCATCAAGTGCTTGCATGATTATTCCATATTTACCTTATATACGAATGACTTTTACATCAATTAGATAAATAACTCAAATTATGAAATCGACCTTGCCGTCAAACAAGTGTAAAAAACATCAAATTCGCTAATCTATGGAGGCTATAATGCGTGTTTATTATGATCGCGACTGCGATGTTAACCTGATTAAAGACATGAATGTTGCAATACTGGGCTACGGTAGCCAGGGCCACGCGCACGCGCTGAACCTGCGTGACAGCGGTGCAAAAAACGTGGTTGTTGCCCTGCGTGAAGGCTCGGCCTCTGCAAAGAAAGCCGAAGGCGAAGGTCTGAAAGTGATGGGGATCGCCGCGGCGGCAGCTTGGTGCGATTTGATCATGTTTACCATGCCTGATGAATTACAGGCTGAGACTTATAACAAATACGTTCGCGACAACCTGAAAGACGGTGCTGCCATTGCATTTGCCCACGGCTTGAACGTTCACTTCGGTCTGATCGAAGCAAAACCCGGTGTTGACGTGATCATGATGGCCCCCAAAGGTCCGGGTCACACCGTGCGCGGCGAATATGTCAAAGGCGGTGGCGTTCCTTGTCTGGTCGCCGTGGATCAGGATGCATCCGGCAAAGCATTGGAAATCGGAAAATCCTATTGTTCAGCCATCGGTGGCGGCCGTTCAGGCATCATCGAGACTGACTTCCGCGAAGAATGTGAAACCGATCTGTTCGGTGAACAAGCAGTACTTTGTGGTGGTGTTGTCGAATTGATCCGTATGGGTTTTGAAACACTGGTTGAAGCGGGTTACGAACCTGAAATGGCCTATTTCGAATGCTTGCACGAAGTAAAACTGATCGTTGACCTGATCTATGAAGGCGGCATCGCCAACATGAACTATTCAATCTCTAACACTGCGGAATACGGTGAATATGTATCCGGCCCACGCATCTTGCCATATGATGAAACCAAGGCCCGCATGAAAGCGGTTCTGACAGATATTCAAACCGGTAAGTTCGTGCGCGACTTCATGCTTGAAAATGCGGTTGGCCAACCATCGTTCAAAGCCACTCGCCGTATCAACGACGAACACCAAATTGAACAAGTCGGTGCAAAGTTACGCGCCATGATGCCCTGGATTTCCGCAGGCAAAATGGTTGATAAAGAAAAGAACTGATTTTTTTTCACTGGTAAAAAAATAAAGGCACGCTTCAGGGTGTGCCTTTTGCTTTTCAGCCTTATTTTATTGATAAAGCAACCCAATTCAACTGGTCACTTTTCATGGCTACATAACGGAGTGCTTGATGCCTCATAAAAATCCGCATTCGTTATTGAACTGGGCGTTTTTGATTATCCTCGGCATTATCTGGGGCGGCTCGTTTATGGGGGCTAAACTGGCCTTAACAGGATTTGGCCCAATGACAGTTGCAGCCTTGCGATTAATCATAGCCACCTCCATTCTGGTCAGTTTTGCCTATATCTTTCGCGGCGGCCTGCCGAAATGGAAAACAGCCAATGACAAGCGTATCTGGATGCATATCTTTGGAATGGGGCTGTTAACCAATGCAATCCCGTTTACTTTGCTGAACTGGGGGCAATTGCGAGTATCATCAGGGTTTGCGGGCATCTCCATGGCAGTGGTGCCTTTGTTGGTGTTGCCATTGGCACATTTTCTTGTCGCGGGCGACCAAATGAACCGTAAAAAAGTTCTGGGATTTATCATCGGGTTTGTAGGCGTGGTTATTCTTGTGGGGCCGGCCAAATTTTTGGGCACAAGCAGTGATCCGTTGGAACCCGTTGCGCGCCTTGCCTGTATCGGGGCAGCGTGTTGTTATGCCATCGGCAGCATCATAACGCGGCTTTGCCCACCTGTAGGTTTACTATCTTATTCTGCCGCAGGCCTATTGGTCGGAACTGTCGGTTTGGTGCCGGTTGCGCTTTATTTCGAAGGTGTTCCTGCCATGCCAAATATGCATGCGGCACTGGGCATCCTTTATTTGGGGCTGTTTCCAACCGCGCTAGCCACAATTATGCTGGTCAAAGTTATCAACAGTGCCGGCCCAAGTTTCATGAGTTTGGTGAATTATCAGGTACCCATCTGGGCAATCATCTTCAGTGTGACGTTCATGAATGAGCTTCTACCGGACAGTTTCATAGGTGCCCTTGTATTGATCCTGATAGGCTTAAGCATCAGCCAATGGAGACGACGTTAGGCTGCTGCCTTCACTGCCGCCGCAATATCCCCCACCACACGGCGTAACAGGGTTGCATCTTCGCACTCACCCATCACCCGCACCAGTGGTTCTGTGCCTGATTTGCGAATCAGCAAACGCCCGTTTGATTGCAACGCCGCTTCACCATCTGCAATTGCAGCTTTTACCGATGCATCCTCCAGCGGGTCTGTATCCGTGTAGCGGATATTTTCCAGTAATTGCGGATAAGGTTTAAACACATGCGCCAAAGCACTAGCCGGTTTATCACTTTGCATCATCGCATTCAAAAACTGCAGGCCTGCAATTAAACCGTCGCCCGTTGTAACATAATCGCTCATTACGATATGCCCTGATTGTTCGCCGCCCAAATTATACCCGCCCTGACGCATCGCCTGTACCACATGGCGATCGCCAACATCGGTGCGCAGCATCGTTATTCCACGCCCGCGAAGGTGCTTTTCAAGCCCCATATTGGACATCACAGTGGCTACAAGCGTATCTTGCGCCAGCGCACCTTGATCACACCATCGCCCGGCGATCAGCCCCATAATCTGGTCGCCATCCGCCACAACACCGTTTTCGTCAATCATTATGACCCGGTCAGCATCACCGTCCAAACATATGCCCACATCAGCCTTATGCGCAATCACGGCCTGCGCTGCCGTTTTCGGGCAGGTTGAACCACAACCTTCGTTGATATTAAACCCATCGGGCGAAACCCCTACTGGTATCACATCTGCACCCAATTCCCACAATACGGTCGGGGCAGCTTTATAAGCAGCACCATTAGCACAATCGATTACAACTTTCATCCCATCCAGCAGACGGCGGCGTGGAAAGGCGGTTTTCGCAAACTCCATATAACGCCCCAAACCATCATCGATACGCTGCACACGGCCAATGTTTTCAGGGGAAGCCAGTTTTATGTCGCCATCAACCAGTCGTTCAATCCCAATTTCCGCATCATCGGACAGCTTATATCCATCCGGTCCGAAAAATTTAATACCATTATCGTGATATGGGTTGTGTGAAGCTGAAATCATCACCCCCACATCCGCGCGCATGGAACGTGCTAGCATACCTACTGCGGGGGTGGGCACCGGACCCAACAGAAACACTTCCATACCGGTCGACGCAAAACCTGCGGTCAAAGCCGCCTCGATCATATAACTGGACCGCCGCGTATCTTTGCCGATCACCACACGGTGGCTTTTCTTGTCTTTGCGAAAGTAACGCCCTGCAGCAGCACCCAGCTTCAGGGCCATTTCCGCCGTCATTGGATGGGTGTTGGCCAATCCGCGCACACCGTCTGTGCCAAAATATTTACGTCCCATTTACCCTCACAATGTGGCTTGCCACAGATTAATTGCTTGTCGTGTTTGCCAGATGTCATGCACCCGCAGGAATTGCACCCCTTGTCGCAAACCTTCCAAACCGATGGCAATAGAGCCGGCCACCCGATCAGCAGGTTCTTGCGCATGACCCAACGCCCCGATGAAGCGTTTTCGCGAAACCCCCAGTAAAACAGGGCATCCCAACCCGTGAAACAATGACAGACCACGGATCAGTTGCAAGTTGTGATCAACGGTTTTGCCAAAACCGATACCGGGATCGACCACAATACGATTTATAGGCAAGCCGGCATTAACGCAAGCGGTCACCCGTTCTTCCAAATAGTCATAAATATCCAATAAGACATTTCCATAATGCGGCTCGTTCTGCATGGTTTTGGGATCACTTGGGCTATGCATCAAGCACACGAAAGGTTGCTCATCACGAACCAGCGGCAAACTGGCTGTATCATATTGCAACGCCGTGACATCATTGAACATCACCGCACCCGCATCAAAAGCAGCTTTTGCAACATTGGCTTTACGCGTGTCAATTGACATGGGGGTTGTAACCCCTGCGGCCTGTAAGGCCGCAATCACGGGGGCAGTGCGGGTTATTTCCGCAGTTTTATCAACAAAGTCAGCACCCGGGCGCGTAGATTCGCCGCCAATATCCAACAGCACGGCCCCTTGTTCAATCATCTCTTTCGCACGCGAAATTGCATCCGCGAAAGTATTGTGCCGACCACCGTCTGAAAAACTGTCGGGCGTTACATTCAACACACCCATGATCTGTGGCGCAGTCATACCCAACCCGCAAACGGGTTCTCTGGGTCGTGTAATATTACCCAAAATCTTTGGATGAATATCTACAACCGGGACAACTTCCGCGTCCCCGCCCCGCGTTAAGCGTTCCGCATGGGTAAACCAAGACCAGCCACCCGCAATGACAGTGGCCCCTTTCGGGCGACAGCGATCCGTTTGTACGATGGGCCTGTAATACTTCATTAGATCTAATCCAAGGCTTTGCGATAAAAAATAACTTTTTCCGTTTGTTCAAACCCAAGCCGTTCGTGCATCAACTGAGACGGATAATTGCTGAGTTCCACATCCGATCCAAACTCTTTAAACCCCGACATGCGGGCCTTTTGTTCCAGATAGGATACCAGCGCTTTAGCAATACCTTGTCCACGATAATCCGCGTCAATCCAGATACCTTCCAAAAACGGCACCGGCTGTGAATGGCAGCCGTTGGCGTAATCACGCAATGCATATTCGGCAAAGCCGGCAGGCACATCATCAGTCAGAGCCACATAAGCGGATCGCTTACCCGATTTGAAAATACGATCCATTTCCGCAATTAAAGCTTCGTCGGAATTGTCCGGAAACAGCTGACGGTACATGTCCAGCCACATATCGCGGTCGCTTTTATGTATTTCGCGGATCAAAACATCCATTCCGCTTACCTCTTACCTTTGCAAACGATCCTAAAGCTCCGCAGGCGTCCCTACAAGCAATAACCGATCAGTGGCAACAACCCCGTCGAAACCTTCCAATACCGTTACTTGACCCGTGAAGAACGTATTTGCGAACCATTGTGTTAGTGCAAGCGGCTCATATGGCCCGGCAAGTGGCTTATCCACCGCATCCATTACAATCTTTGTGGGTGCCCAAATCGACAACTGCCCATTTTTTATTGCCCAGTCCAATTCAGTACGGTTATTAACAACAACACAGCGCTGATCTTTGGCTGCAAGTACCCACGCATTTTGTTCAATGGATAATAGCCCGATATGTTGGTCTGCAAGGGTTATACCAGTTGTTAACCCCTGCCCTTTTACAGCTTCAAGGCAGATAATAACAGGTCGTGCGTGCGTTGCAATTACATCCAACCACGCACCCAATCCTGCCCCGTGAAGCACACGGTTTGGCATAAACACAACCAACGGGTCGAGATCTTTATCAGAAAGTATTTCATCCTGAACCGCCCCTTTAGAACGCACGATATCTATACCCAAAGTCCCGGGAATACGGTCAAGTTTTTCTATGCGGATAAACGCCCGCATCGCGCGTGGATGCACCAATATACTGTCTGCAATACGTTCGGCCAATGTTTCCAACAGGTTTAGACGTTCAACCGCCAATTGTTCTTCAATCGCTTCGGTAATTGCGTCATAAGATAAAACCTGATCCACATCATCGAAATCAGCCGCCGCGCTGCGCGCGACTTCCAGCACGACATTAAAGCGAATGCGTTGCAAATTATCGCGTTCTGCCTGAAAGGCACCGATTTCAACTTCCTTTGTAAAATCTCGCACGCAAATGCGATCAAGTGGGTCACCTGCATGCATCGCAATTGCACGTTCTTCCAGTGTGCCAAAGGCCAAGTTGATATTATCTGTCATAGGAATACTCTTGTTTCACAACCCAGATATAGTCCTGTTTTATATATCACAAGCAACAAAAAAGACCGCTATTTTAGCGGCCTTGTTCTAAGATGGTATAATATGAGTATTATGTGCGGTAAAAGTAATGACTACCAACCTTTACGGTACGCTGAAACTTGCGTGACCACCTTGGACGAACTGCACCGGTGTGATAGAAAGTGGCGCCCTTGGTCAGGTTCCGCACCTTGCCGTCCAGCATGATACGGGCAACTTTACCAACCTGAATATACGCATTTCCTTCCGAAAAAACTTCAGCGCGACCATCGCATTTATAGGAAAACTGGCACGCGTATCTTTTACCTGATTTAGAACCTTGCCCAACAACACGGCACACGGACCCCGGAAATTTTTTGCTGTCGCGGCGATTTAAAATCACTTCAGCAACAGCAAACTGACCTTTCAGGGTTTCGCCGCGCGCTTCGAAATAAAGTGCCTCTGCAAGACATCTCCATTCCGTGTTACCATTCGCCCGTGGCAAAGCGTTAATCTGTGCCATTGTCGAAATACGTGCCGTAGACGGGTTTGCCCGTGACGATTTAGCCGCTGCCCGCAATGATCTTTTTGACGATGCGGATCCACTTAAAACCGCCAACCGATCACTGCCTATAGCCTGCATTGCTGCACGTTCAGTTGTCAAAAGTGCTGACACCTGCTTCCAAATTACAGGTGTGCCGTCGGCAATAGCGGATGTTCCGACAATCAGCCCGGTTAGGGTAATAACAGTCCCCTTGGCAATACGTTCAATCATTGTCTTCATAACGGCAGCTCTCTTTTTAACAGGTACAAATACTCTACAAGCATCCCGCGTTTTACTAAAAAGTGCCTTGAACTGTCCAGTTTTATTACTCACAAACGCCTAACTGTTACATTTTTGACTAAAACGGCACAAAACTTCCATAAAATAGCCATATTTGTAATTTTGTTACCTAATCCGTATCGGATATTGCCGCTTGTGCCGCTGCCAATCTGGCAATTGGCGTGCGAAAGGGTGAGCAGGATACATAATCAAACCCTGCTTTGTGGCAAAATCCAACAGATTCGGGGTTTCCACCATGTTCCCCACAAAGCCCTAGGACCAAACCTTTGCGAGCAGCGCGTCCCCGCTCGCAAGCCATCAAAAGCAGCTCACCGACCCCGTCCACATCCAATGAATGGAACGGGTCGTCATCGAAAACACCTTGCGCAATATAATCACGCATGAACCGCCCGCTATCGTCACGGCTAAGCCCATAAGTCATTTGGGTAAGATCATTGGTGCCAAAGCTGAAAAAAGCCGAACTATGCGCAATATCTCCGGCCCGTAATGCGGCACGCGGGGTTTCGACCATTGTGCCCAGCGAATACTCCATAGAAACACCCGTATCATTCCTCACAGCAGCAAAAACCGCATCAACGCGGGTTTTTACCAACTCCACTTCGCGGTTGGCCGACACAAGAGGTACCATAATTTCAGGCACAATCATAACTGCCCCTTTTTTGCTGACAATTGCCGCCGCTTCAAAAATTGCACGCGCCTGCATTTCATAAATCTCTGGAACCATAAGACCCAGCCGCACGCCACGCGTTCCCAACATTGGATTAAACTCGCGCAAATTTTCCACGCGTTCGGTTATTTTGGACAATGGCAACCCCATCGCATCAGCCAGTGATTGCATTTCGTCACGCGATTGTGGCAAAAATTCATGCAATGGTGGATCAAGCAGGCGAATACAAACCGGCAGGCCTTCCATAATCTCAAAAAGCTCAACAAAATCTGACCGCTGCATTGGCAGCAGTAAATTTAGCGCGGCTTTGCGATCCTGTTCCGTTTCCGCAAAAATCAATTCACGCATTACATTCAGGCGGCCTGCTTCAAAGAACATGTGTTCGGTGCGCACCAAACCGATGCCGTCGACCTTGAAATTACGTGAAATCCTTGCATCCTGCGGGGTGTCCGCATTGGCCCGCACCCCTAAAACACGAAACTCATCGGCCCATGACATAAATTTATCAAAGGCGCCACCCAGATTGGGTTGCACCAACTTAGGCGCCCCGCGCAAAACCTCTCCCGTACCTGCATCCACGGTAATTGTATCACCGGCCCGTAAAACGACACCGTTCGGCAAACTTAAAACTTTTCCACGCACATCGACCTTCATATCACTGACGCCAACGATGCAGGGCACCCCAATCGTACGTGCCACAACGGCAGCATGGCTGTCGCGTCCGCCTTTGGCTGTCAAAACTGCTTGTGCAGAATGCATACCGCGTACGTCTTCGGGCGTAGTTTCCACCCGCACCAGGATACACGGCTCTTCACGCGCAGCACTGGCCTGGGCTGCGTTGGCCGTAAAAACAATCTTGCCTGTAGCCGCCCCCGGACTGGAAGAAATACCGCGGGTCAAAACCTCACGCTTCGCTTTCGGGTCTACCATCGGGTGTAACACTTCGTTCAAACTGCGCGGATCAATCCCCATCAACGCTTGTTCTTTGCTGCGAATACCCGCCTCTACCAATCGCACTGAAATACCTACAGCGGCGCGACCGGAACGTTCCGCAACCGTTGCATCCAAAACAGCCAATTGACCGTCTTGCAATGTAAATTCCAACTGCATCTCATCACCAAAAGCCGCACGCGCCGTTTCTGAATAGGTTTTAAGCTGAGCCAAAGCTTCCGGACAGACATCTTCCAGCGATGGCCCGCGCGGGTCTATACTTAGAAAATGCGCATGTGCGTGATCTTCCACTGCATCGCGGCCTTGCGATTGTGACATATAACGACCATGCGCCACTTCTTCACCGGTTTGCACAGATACAAACTGACTGATACCCGCACCACATTCGCCGCGCCCCAAACCCAATGCCATTTCTTGAACGATCAAACCCAATCCCGCATCACTTGGCGCGCCTTGTGCCATGCGTAAAATGCGTGCCGTTGTTCCATCCCACGCTTTGACAAAGGACCGCAACGCTTTGCGCAATTGGCGCACAGGTTCTTGCGGAAACAATTCACCCACGTTCTGATCATAGAGGGCCAAAGACGACCCAAGTATGGCATCAATGTCTAATTTACCTTTTTTGGCATGCAATATATATAACTCTTCGAACCATTCTGGGTCCAATCTTGCCACTTTTATCGAATAATCTTGCACAAATCGTGCATAAAGTGCTGTTGCCGCATCTTCCCCCAAAGGCGCTTTCAGAATATCGCAAGTGGCTTGGTTCATCCCTAAATTCAACAGCGCATCCGGGCCACCCCAGACACGTTCAACGGGGCTGGCACGTATAGACACCAAACATCCCGTCGTCAGCTCGTCCAAGAACGGCCATTCTTCGGGAAAGTCTTCATTAGCGATGGATTTAACCGCATCGATTGACAGTCCCCAACCTTTGGGCACGGGTAATCCCGTCCCCATCAGGGCCACTTGAGTGGCGGCGCGCGCGCCGTATACTTCCGCAGGTGCATTTGCACCCGACGTCAAAGCCAATATCCTTGGAAAATTTGCCATTACGGCCCTCATGGTTAGACGCTAAGTCTAACGGTATTTAGAAACGACTGACAAGCGGTTGATCTGTCGCGGTTTTTAAGTGTTGCCGATCAGCCCTCAATCCATGTGAAATCCGCGACCTGTCCCATAACATTGCGAATACGGTTCAAAAGGCACAGACGGTTGCGACGCACCATTTGATTTTCACTGTTGACCTGTACCGCTTCGAAAAAAACATCAATCGGTTTGCGCAAAGACGACATTGCTGCCATTGCAGCAGTGAAATCTTCAACTTTAAGTGCTGAAGGGATCGCGACATGCGCCGCGTCAAGTGCTGCAAACAACGCCTTTTCACTATCATCTTCGGCAAATTTCACATCCGGATCAAGCTCGTAAGAAACACCGTCTTTTTTCTCTTCCGCACTTAAAATATTGTTTGCCCGCTTGAAGCCTTGCAACAAATTGGTGCCATCATCGGTTCTTATGAAACCTTGTAACGCTTCAGCACGGTTTACCAACAAAACAAAATCATCATTGTTCGGCATCGCAAGACAGGCATCAATCACATCATGGCTGACCCCTTTGTCACGCAAATAAACTTTTAAACGATCGTGGAAAAAACCCAACAAATTGGTGCAGCTTTCGGGAATATTTTCAACGAGATGTTCCAACCAAACCTGATCACCCGAAAATGCTTCCTTACCTTTTTTCAGCACTGCATCCAAAACGGCCTGCAGGGCCGCGCCAAACACACCGTGATCGGCAATTTCATGCAAAAGTTCGGTTTCCAGAAACTTTTCTTTTGCAGCATCCGTATTGCGATCATAAAAAACCTTATGTTTGACCAGTTCCGCATCAATGTATCCCGAAAGATTAAACCTAACATTATTATCCAAAATCAGACGGATAACACCAAGTGCCGCGCGGCGCAGGGCAAATGGATCTTTTGATCCTGTCGGTTTTTCGTCAATCGCCCAAAACCCTGTTAGCGTGTCGAGCTTATCGGCCAAAGCCACGGCTATTGATACAGGTTCATTCGGCACCGCGTCAGATGGGCCAAGCGGCGAATAATGTGCTTCACAAGCATTGGCAACTGATGAGTCAAGCCCCGCTTTTTGTGCATAGTACTTGCCCATAATCCCTTGTAATTCGGGGAATTCATAAACCATTTCAGATGATAGGTCAGCCTTTGCAATCTTTGCTGCAAGCTCCGTTAAATCTACATCCGCACCTATTATCGGGGCAATATCACGCGCGAGGGAGGCAATACGCGCAATACGTTCAGCCTGTGTCCCCAGCTTGTTATGAAATGTCACATTGCCTAGCTTGGCCGCCATATCATCCAGTGAAAGCCGTAAATCGTTTTCCCAAAAAAACTTCGCGTCAGACAACCGCGCAAACAGCACCTTTTGATTCCCTGTCAAAATCGTCATCCCCTGATCGGCAGTTTCACGGTTTGCGACAGTGATAAATTTTTCTATTCGTCCGGTTTTGGGATTGCGCACGCTGAAAAACTTCTGATGTTCGCGCATACTTGTTTGCAAAACTTCCGCCGGTAGATCCAGAAAATCATCGGCAATATCACCCATTAGCACAACAGGCCATTCCACAAGACCCGCCACTTCGGCCAGCAATCCGGCATCCGAAACTACTTCCAGTCCACGTGCAAAGGCCACATTCTTGGCATCTTCCCAGATATGATCGGCGCGTTCATTCGCATCCAACATCACATAAGCCGTTTTCAATTCAGCGCGGTACTGGTCAAAATTGTTCACGCTAAACCAAGCGGGCGCATGGAATCGGTGCCCTGCAGTCAGATTTGAACTTTCAATGCCGTCCACATCGAAATTCACCACCTCTGCCCCATCATCAGTGGACAGAACGCATAAAATAGATTGCAAAGGCCGCACCCAGCGCAAAGATCCTGCCCCCCAACGCATGGATTTGGGCCAAGGGAAACTACGGATCACATGCGGGATAATCTCTGCTATAATTTCACTTGCGGGTTGCCCGGCTTTTTCCATGACCGCAAAATAGGTTTGGCCCTTTTTATCGTCACGTATTTCCAACTGTTCTACAGTCAGACCAACACCCCGCAAAAAACCTTCTAGTGCTTTTTCCGGCACACCCACACGCGGGCCCTTGCGTTCTTCACGCGCACTCGGGCTTTCGGATAAAAGCCCTTCGATTGTCAGGCACAAACGGCGCGGTGTGGCGAAGCCCGCCGCAGAAGCATAGGTTAATCCTGCATCAACCAGCCCGTTTGTGACCAGTTTTTTCAAATCGGCAACGGCACGCGCCTGCATACGCGCAGGTATTTCTTCGGAAAACAGTTCTAACAGCAAATCAGCCATGGTTATTCATTTCTTGATTTTTACGCCCTTGTAGAAAACGCGGTACGGTATTTGGGGTCGGTTTAACAGGTTCAGAGGCTTTACTTTCCTTGATCACAGCGGTCGGATCCGTTTCTTCAATAATGATTGTTGTGGGTTCCGGGCACCCTTCAGGCAGGTCATTGCCGCTAAACCACGCATCGCCGCAAGCATTGATTTGGCGCCACATAAAGGCGCGACCATCGGGGTATTGTGCAACATATGTATTAAACCCGTAGGGGCGGTTTTCATCCAGAAGCACGGCGGCTGCATTTCCCGTTTCCAGATCGGCGGTGATTTTTCCCGCATCAAAACAACTAAAAAAGCGCGGCGCACGCAACGGTGTTGCTTCTTTTTTGAATGTGCCTGACTGGACATAATCCCAATCCACCTGAAAACACGCCCGCATCTTTAACGGCGACGTATCCGCATCAATGCCCGAATAATCTGAAACGGGCAAAAATGCATCATACGACCTGACTTCTGTCACACCGGTGACAGAAGTATAATACGCCCGTTCAATGGAATACCAAAGGCCCGCCCCCGTAATAAGTGCAACACCCAGAAGTCCAGTGATTATAACTTTACCGTTCATGTTTCAGCTCCTCCCGCATCAGTTTGTAAAAACGCATCAGCACATAGCTTAGCCAAGCTGCGCACACGACCAATATAGGCTTGGCGTTCAGTGACCGATATCACCCCGCGCGCATCCAGCAGGTTAAACAGATGCGAGGCTTTGATACATTGGTCGTAGGCAGGATGCACCATTATGATCTTTTTACCGGTTTTCGGATCAAGGTGCGGTGCATCCAAAATACGTTGGCATTCTGCTTCGGCATCTTTGAAATGTTGCAACAGTATATCAGTATCAGCCACATCGAAATTCCAGCGCGAATATTCCTGTTCGGTTTGTTTGAAAATGTCGCCGTATTTCAGCGCAATTGGGGCATTTCGCGCGTTAAACGGCATGTCCATTACATGATCGACACCCAGAACATACATCGCAAGGCGTTCCAGCCCGTAGGTCAGTTCACCCGAGACAGGGTGGCAGTCATGGCCGCCGACCTGTTGGAAATAGGTAAATTGCGACACTTCCATCCCGTCACACCAAACCTCCCAGCCAAGTCCCCAAGCACCAATTGTTGGGCTTTCCCAGTCATCTTCTACAAAACGGATGTCGTGCAGCTCCATATCAATGCCAATTGCTTGCAATGACCCTAAGTACAGATCCTGCAAATCGGGCGGGCTGGGTTTGATGATCACCTGATATTGGTAATAATGTTGCAAACGATTCGGGTTTTCCCCATACCGCCCATCCGTTGGGCGGCGCGATGGTTGAACGTAAGCCGCAGCCCAGTGTTTTGACCCCAATGATCGCAATGTGGTAGCAGGATGAAAAGTTCCCGCACCCACCTCCATATCATAGGGCTGTAAAATCGCGCAGCCGTGACCGGCCCAGTAATTTTGAAGCCGCAAAATGATCTCTTGAAATGATTGGGGTTTATCGGTTGCCATAAGCCTGCCCTTTGGGGTGGAGTGTTTGGTGTTCTACTTAGGCAAAGCCATGCGTCGGGTCAATTGCGCATCCAAGTTTCACTGCCTTCTCGAATTCACCCTTGAACTATGTGACACAAAGGCCCTAAACTCAGAACATGTGTTACGAAATCAGCTCACCCCCAATACGCAAAACTGCCTCCACCAGTATATCCAGATCACTTTCCTTAGTGCGGTGATTGGTCAGGTTCACCCGTATCGCCAGCTGTCCGCCTATAACCGTGGTAGACGGCACAGCGATACCG
>Ga0316189_10001284_pt1 | contig 24992 bp, 24 predicted proteins | sample LowCovwburrow_MG_FD_204930 | JGI IMG/M metagenome (GOLD analysis project Ga0316189, IMG submission 204930) | Coastal sediment microbial communities from Maine, United States - Lowes Cove worm burrow | ecosystem: Environmental > Aquatic > Marine > Coastal > Sediment | place: USA: Maine... | reverse complement strand
TTCCCACAATCCCCTCAATAGTGTAGCCAAATGGTAACTAAATATCAGGCAGGCATCATGCGCATTCTTATCACCAACGACGACGGCATTCGGGCCCCCGGCCTAGAAGTTATGTTGCAAATCGCCACCGAGCTTGCAGGGCCGGATGGTGAAGTATGGACTGTCGCCCCCGAAGCTGAACAATCAGGCGTGGCCCACGCGATTTCATTCGTCAACCCAATGCGGGTTTTTCACAATGCCCCCCGCGTCGTAGCCGTAGACGGCACTCCGGCTGACTGTGTTCTGGCAGGCATAAGCGAAGTTATGGACGACAAGCCGGATTTGATCCTGTCAGGCATAAACCGGGGCAATAATGCTGCACAAAACACGCTTTACTCCGGCACAATCGGGGCCGCTATGGAAGGTGCGTTGCACGGTGTTAATTCTATCGCACTGTCGCAATTCTTTGGCCCCGACAACAGGGATTTGGATGATCCGTTCGAAGTTGCACGCGCCATGGGGGCTGAAGTGATCCGGGGAATTTTGGCAACCGATATGTGGGGAAAAGCCCCTTATGGGCTGTTTTACAACGTAAATTTCCCCCCCGTCCCCGCTGCTGAATGCAAGGGCACGCAAGCTGTTTCCCAAGGTTTCCGCAATAACACGGATTTTTACGCCGTCGCCGAAACCGGCCCGAACGGGCGCAGGTATTTATGGGTAACAATGGGTTCACAGCATGTCGCCACAGAAACAGGCACCGATGTTCACGCCAATCTGGAAAATTACATATCCGTCACACCGATGCATGCCGATCTGACCTGTCATGACAGTCTGGCCAAACTTCAGGGGGCATTCAAGTAATGCTCAGCCCCGAGGCGCAAATGCAATTCCTGTTGATGCTGCGCAATAAGGGCGTGCCCGACAAAACACTTGCGGCCATGGAAAAAGTCCCACGCGATATGTTTGTCGAAGGGCACTTCAAAACCCACGCACTGGACGATATGGCCCTGCCCATTGACGCAGGCCAGACCATCAGTCAGCCCAGTGTTGTCGCGAAAATGACCGAGGCCCTTGATGTCGGCCCGCGGCACAAGGTTTTGGAAATCGGCACCGGGTCAGGCTACCAGTCCGCAATTCTGTCACATCTTGCGCGCCGCGTGTATTCCATTGAACGGCACCGTGCACTATCAATCAAGGCACGCGCACGTATTGATGCGTTGAAGTTGCAAAATGTGGTAATCACAACGGGTGATGGCAGTTTTGGGATGCCCGATCAGGCCCCGTTTGATCGCATCATTTTAACAGCTGCTGCAGAGGACCCGCCAGCAAACCTCTTGGAACAATTGCGAATGGGGGGTATCATGGTGTTACCGGTTGGGCAATCGGATGCAGTACAAAGCCTGATAAAGGTTGAAAAAACCGACACAGGGCTTAATTACACGGAACTTGCAGAGGTGCGTTTTGTGCCGCTGATCGAAGGAATAGCAAAATCAGACGGGGCTTGAAACCCGCAGTAACAGGAACTGGGCAAATGGCATTTAAAACAATACGATACACCCTAAAACCATATATTTTACTTTGCAGTAGCATCGCATTAAGCGCCTGTAGCGACTTCACGTTAAGTGACCTCAATTCCAAGCTTGATCCACACCCAGGCGCAACCGTAAATCAGGTAGCCCCACGCCCGCAACCCGACAGTCGCGGTGTGATCACTTATCCAAATTATCAGGTTATCGTCGCCAAACGCAACGATACGATGGCCGATATCGCGGGCCGTGTAGGTATGGACGCGCAAGATCTTGCGCGCCATAATGGCCTGCCGGATACTTACATCGCACACAAAGGTCAGGTACTGGCCCTACCGCCGGGGGTCATCACCCCGACCACCGATACCATCACCGAAAGCACGCTTGAAGCCCGCGCCAACGCCGCTATTGACCGCGCCGGTATCACACCTGTTCAAGAGGGCACGTTACAGGCTGGCCCGGAACCCATTCGCCATGTTGTCGAACAAGGTGAAACCGCTTATTCGATCGCCCGCCTTTACGGCGTATCGGTCACTGCCCTTGCATCGTGGAACGGCCTGGATCGCAATCTGGCCGTACGCACAGGCCAACAATTGTTGATACCGTTGGCCGAAGATGGCACCATTCAGGCTACTGCAGTGAGTACACCCGAACCGCCCAGCGCAAGCACACCATTACCCGCTGCCGTGGAAACGGCAGTCATACCGGAAAGCCCGAACCTAGCGGCTGATCGCACCCCTGCAGGTGCTTCCGGCAAGTTGTTGCGTCCGGTAAAAGGCAAGGTTTTGCGTGGCTATTCTGGCAACAACGAAGGTCTGGACATCGCCGCAACCTCTGGCACATCCGTAAAAGCGGCCGGCGCGGGTGAGGTTGCCCTGATCTCTAAATCTGGCAGCCAGAACACCATCGTACTGATCCGTCACCCCGATAATCTTTATACGGTCTATTCGAATGTCACGAATGTAACTGTGACAAAAGGACAAAAAGTCAAACGCGGGCAAGCCATTGCCAAGGTCGCCACAGGTGATCCAAGCTTCGTCCATTTTGAAATACGACGCGGCACCGAAAGTGTGGATCCGATACCTTACCTATAATATCCTGAACCTGCCCAGAATAGGCTTGCACAGCACGGTAAAATCGGCTTTCCATGCAGCGTAAGAAACCGCGCGAACGAGCCTGTATGATCTGTTTGCGCACCAACCTCTTGGAACACCCTGAATGAACAACCTGAACGGCATTTTGCTGATGATCCTCGCTATGGTCGGCTTTACTCTTGAAGACGTGTTCGTCAAACAACTTTCCGTCACCATCCCGGTCAGCCAAATTCTGATCACGCTTGGGATATTCAGCGCCACGGTCTTTGCTCTGATGGCGCGTTTCAAAGGTCACAACGTATTCGCACGCCACGCATGGACCACCACAACCCTTTTGCGCACCTTCGCCGAAGGTATAGCAGCAATGGCATTCGTTACCTCATTGTCACTTGTCCCGATTTCTACCGTTGCCGCCGTATTTCAGGTTACACCACTGGCCATCACGATGGGTGCAGCCCTGTTTTTCGGTGAAAGTGTGGGTTGGCGACGTTGGAGTGCTATCATCATCGGTTTCATCGGCGTTTTGATCATTATCAGACCCGGTTTCAACAGTTTTGACCCATCGGTGCTTTTTGTCCTGATCTCGGTTATGGGTGTAACATTGCGCGATCTGATCACACGGCGTATCCCTGACAATGTAGCCTCTACGGTCATATCCTTTCAGGCGTTCAGCGCATTGGTCCTGTCTGGCCTTGCCCTTATGTTCATCCGCGCAGACACGCTTCAACCCGTGACACAGCTGGAAGCAAGTTATTTTCTGGGTGGTGTCATCTTTGGTGTTGCGGGGTACTACGGTATCGTGGCTGCCATGCGCGCAGGCGATGCGTCAGTCATCACACCGTTTCGCTACACGCGCCTGCTGTTTTCGCTGATCGTCGGCATGCTGATATTTCATGAACGCCCCGATGCGCTTACGCTGCTGGGTGCTGCGATTATTATCGGAACAGGACTTTATACTTTCCTGCGCGAACGACGCTTGGAACAAGCTGCATAAACCGGGCTAAAGCCTACCCTTACAACTCCACACCCTTACGCCCGGCCAAATCCACCACAAACTGCCAGGCTACGCGGCCGGATCTATTTCCACGCGTGGCTTGCCATTCAATCGCTTCTGCCCGCAGATCATCATCCGAAATTACAATCCCGTAGGCATCGCAATATCCACGGATCATTGCCAGATAACCATCTTGGTCACAGCCATAAAACCCCAACCACAATCCGAAACGATCTGACAAGGATACTTTTTCCTCTACAGCCTCCGAAGGGTTGATCGCCGTGGAACGTTCGTTTTCGATCATATCACGCGGCATCAGGTGGCGGCGGTTCGACGTGGCATAAAGCACCACATTATCGGGCCGCCCTTCAACCCCGCCGTCCAGTACGGCTTTCAATGATTTATAATGCGTATCGTCATTGCTGAAACTCAGATCGTCGCAAAACAGCAGAAACCGCTCTTTTGAGGTTCGCAATATCGTCAACAGCCGTCCGATACTGGCTAAGTCTTCACGTTGCACTTCAACCAGCTTAACACCGCCCACAGAGCCATGAATCGCTTTGACCAGCGATGATTTACCCATACCGCGCGCGCCCCATAAAAGCGCGTTGTTCGCAGGTAGCCCCTTGGCAAATTGTCTGGTGTTTTTCAAAAGCGTATCGCGTGCACTATCAACACCAACCAACAGATCAATACTCACGCGGTTTACCTGCGTGACAGGGTCAAGACGGTCAGGTGATATATGCCATACAAATGCTTCGGCTTGCGTAAAATCGGGGGCTTTAAACGGTTTCGGGCTGATGCGTTCCAACGCATCGGCAATCCGTGTCAGTGCGTCACCGTTCATTCATCATCCCCATCATCATAGTAACCATCTTCACGCAGTTGTTTTTCGCGTTTGCGTTCCACACCGGCAACCAACTGAATTGAAATTTCATAAAGCAGATAGACCACAGTAAACAAAATCACCTGTGTGACGACATCAGGCGGCGTCACAATCGCAGCCAATGTCAGGATGCCGACAACCGCATATTTGCGCATGTTTCTCATGCCTTCTGCCGATACCAGGCCTGCCATACCCAAAAGCGTCATCAATACCGGCAACTGGAAACAAAGACCAAAAGCAAAGATAAACTTCAACGTCAGATCCAGAATATCCTGCACCCGTGGAATAAACGTATTACCGGTCTCGGTCAGTCCGCCCACAGCCACATCGCCGCCTTCTGTCATAAAATCACTGAACCCGATGAAAAAGTTCATCGCCAGTGGGGTCACCGCATAATGTGCAAATGCAGCGCCCGTTAAGAACAGTAGCGGGGACGCTATAATAAACGGTAAAAACGCACCCTTTTCGTTTTTATACAAACCCGGCGCCACGAAACGCCACAGTTGAAACGCGATAACAGGAAACGACAGGGCAAAACCCGTCAGAACTGAAATGCGAAAGTATACAAAGAAATTTTCCTGCGCCGCAAAAGTGGAAAAATCGGGCTTTTGCCCGTAAGAGATCAATATTTTAGCGGTCGGTTCCAACAAAAACTTCAACAGGGTCGGGGCAAAATAAAACGTCGCCATTATTCCTATTATCAATGCGATGATCGAGTAGATCAAACGTGAACGCAACTCGGTCAGATGCTCGATCAACGGTGCGGAACTGTCTTCCATTTCAACCTTATCACTCATGATTTAGCCTTGGGTGCAGTGTGTTTCTTCGCAACGGTTTTCTTTGCTGCAGGTTTTTTCGTTGCAGAAGAGTTCTTGGCCACCTTTGCCGCAGGCTTCTTGTTTGCCGCAGGTTTCTTTGCTGCAGCATTTTTCGCGGCAGGCTTCTTGTTTACGGGTTTGTCACCGGCTGATTTCGTTTCCGTGATACTTTGCGTATTGGTGTATTTCTTGGCAAAGTCGGTGGCCTTACTGCTCATCCCGCTTACCGACAGATCTTCCTTGATATCGGCCGCCTTTTTCACGCTGTCGGCAATGTCTTTCACACCACTTTCATCCGCCGCCTGATCCATAGCATTTTGAAAATCACGCGCCATGCCACGGGCCTTGCCGACAAAATTACCCGCTTTGCGAAACATCATCGGCAAATCTTTCGGCCCGACGACGATCAACGCCACCACACCGATGATCATCAGTTCAGACCATCCAATATCAAACATTGTTTACGCCTTTAGATGCGAAAGGGCGTTTCAGCTCTTTTCACTTTTGTCGTTTTCAGGGGTGATGTCTTTAGCTGTTTCGGATGCGTCTTCAATCGCGGCATCCATCTCTTCCTTGCCTTCAGACACGCCTTTCTTGAACGCCGTGATACCCTTGCCGACTTCGCCCATCAGACTGGAAACTTTTCCGCGTCCAAACATCAAAAGCACGACAACGGCAATAAGGATCAGACCCGGCAGGCCGATATTCTGAATAAACAGAGGTGTTGTTAGAAACATTCAAATTCTCCCAAAGTGGTAACAAAGCAATTCTTTGCTTTGTATTTTATCTCGTCGACATACATTTATGGATTTTTCAGGAAGGTTCAAACCGAAAAGGTGTTATTGGACCATAAATATCGCCGCAACCTACACATTCACCTTATTTCACGAACCAAAAACACCGATCACGGCGCATCGACAGCCACATGGTGGTTTCGGCTTTGGGTAAAAAGACCCCCGCAACCAGAACTTTCAGGATGCTGCCATCGTAATCCATCACAAACTCCACCAAACTTTGGTGCCCCAAATAGCGTGCACGCTTCACGTGGCCACGTGCAGGCACCCCATCTGCAACTGTGGGGCTGGGCCCTTGTCCGTTGCGGTCGAAATCCAGTTTCAGATGTTGCGGGCGAATAATAATCTCGACTTGCGTCCCATCCACCATACCGGGCGTCAAAAACTGCCCGAACGGTGTTTCGGTCAACGCGTTTGTCACCGCCCCTTCAATCACATTGATATCCGAGAAAAACCCTGCGGCCTGCTTATCCACGGGCGCGTTATACATATTATAGGGGGCCCCGGCCTGTACAATCTTGCCATTGCGCATCAGGGCAATGCGGTCAGCCATACGCATGGCCTCTTCCGGTTCATGCGTTACCATCAACACGGTGGTATTTTCAGCCTTCAGAATTTCCAACGTGGCATCGCGCACATCATCGCGCAAACGGTCATCAAGCCCCGAAAACGGCTCGTCCATCAACATCACCTGCGGCTTCGGGGCCAAAGCCCGCGCCAATGCCACACGTTGCTGTTCCCCGCCGGACAATTGATGTGGATATTTATGTCCGTAACCGTCCAGTTCAACCTTATGCAACAAATCCGCAACATGGGCCTTTTTATCTGCCTTGGAACCTTTCAGACCAAACCCCACATTGCCTTCCACATTCAAATGCGGGAACAACGCAAAATCCTGAAACATCAGACCGATATTACGCTCTTCGGGCGGCATATGGCCCGTATCATCCGATACCACACGTCCGTCGATCAGAACCGATCCCGTGCTTTGCCGATCTACGCCCGCCGCAATCCGCAAAGTCGTGGACTTACCGCAACCGGACGGGCCCAACAGGCAAGTCACCTCACCCGCTGCCAGCGTCAGCGACAGGCCATCGACCACATTTACACCATCATAGCGGCGGGTAATATCTTGCAATTCCAGTTTATTGGCGGGCATCGCGGGTTTCGGCCTTATCAGTTATGCTATCTGACCCTTTTTATCGGGTACGAATTGCCCCTACCAGCCTCAGGCCCGACGGGCAAGCTTTCCTTGGGTCGCAAGTCCGATTAGCCCTGCGGCAAAACCTACGATCAAAACCGTGATACTGATATACAATAGTTGATCGTATTTATGCGGCCCGTCAAAGAACATCTTCACCAGATCCGTACCACGATACATGTAAGCTGCCGCCCCGAGGATCGCCGCAATATAAGCCACAAGAAACGACCAAAGCGGGACCACGCGATTAAACACGAATGCCAGAACCAGCACTGGGGTCAAAAACATTGACGCCGTACCCGAAACGGCTACCGCATCGAACAGCGTTTTATTACCCCAAAGCGTTAGTACGGCACCCGCTGCCATAAATCCGAACATCGCGATGCGCCCGCACATAACCGTGCGCGGTGCCATCTTGAATTCGTCGATCACCAAACGTGCGGCAGACGCCAATGCACTGTCAAGCGTCGACATCGCCGACACCAGCAAAGAAGCCGCAATCAAAAAATACACTGTCGGCCCAAACATCACCTGCCAGGTCCCCAGCAACTGGTTTTCGTAAGAGGCCCCGATGATACCTGCCTGAATACCGAACATACCAAAACCGAAAATACAAATGGCTGACAACCAAAACGCATGCAAAAAACTTTTGCGTGTTGTCACTTCATCCGCAATGAAACCCCGATCCATCATCACGGGGTCATGCGCGGGGTATGAAAACACCTGCAACATGGCCACAGCCACCAATATCCAACCGGGTCGGCTGGCTTGGTCATGCACGCCCTCGGCGGTGAGTATAGCGTCCAAAGAGAAGTTATCGCCAGCGATCATCTGGCTAAATGCTAGCACAAATACAATCAAAAATACGATCATTTGCATAACATCTGTACGTAAACTAGCACGAAGCCCACCTAGCGCCGAATAGACCAAACCGATTATTGCAAGCGCCGCAATCGCCCCTGTTTTGGCCCATACCAAATCTGGAAAGGCCGCAGAGAAAATCAAACCGACAACGATAAGGTTGGCAAAAACCTCAGACAATAACCGCAAGGCCACGACGATATTATAGGCCACATGGCCCACCCGGCCAAAGTTATCCCCCAACCAGTCCTGCACGGATCGCGCCCCGCGCGCACGCATTTGACCGACAATATACATGCCCGTCAGAAAGCTCAGATAATAGCACGTGTAAGCCAACGTTCCCGCAAGGCCGTAGAAGTATCCCAAGATAGCCGCGTTCATCAAAGAGCGCGCAAATATCCATGTGGTGACTTGGCTCAACACCAGCATCCATAGACTTGGTTGCACACCGATCCGTGATGCCCCTTCAAAAAAACCCGCCACTGAAACCTTACGCGGTGAAATCACCAGACTGACAAGAGCAACAAGCCCTACAAAATAAACCAAAGCCATAGGGCTTGCCAAAAAAGTCATTGCATAATCTCCCAATTACATTTCCGTCTGCATACACGGGCTAAACTAAAAGCAAAAGCAATTACAAATAGTTGACAAAAACGTGACCGGCTACATCGTAGATACGGTTGCCCCGCCATCCAACAGCACATTTTGCCCGATCATATAGCCCACATGCTGTGAACACATGAAGGCACATGTCGCACCGAACTCGGATGCCGTTCCATAACGCCCGGCAGGAATAGTCGCACAGCGCGCGACCTTAACCTCTTCCATGCTCAGGTTCTTGGCTTTCGCATTGCCGCTATCAAGTGACACCGCCCTGTCTGTCGCATGAATACCCGGCAGCAGATTGTTGATCGCCACCCCGTGTTTGGCGACATCGCGCGACGTACCCGCGACATAGCCCGTTAACCCGGTACGCGCCGTATTCGACAACCCCAAAATTCCGATCGGCCCTTTGACGGATTGTGACGTGATATTGACCACCCGCCCCCAACCCTGTTCGATCATGCCCGGCAATACCGCTTTCATCAGTGCAATCGGTGTCAGCATGTTGGCATCCATCGCTTTGATGAAATCGTCGCGTTCCCAGTCAGACCAGTGGCCGGGGGGCGGCCCGCCTGCGTTCGTTACCAATATGTCCACGTGACCCGCGGCATCCAATACTGCCGCACGGCCCGCGTCGGTGGTAATGTCACATGCCACAGCCGTTACATCCACACCATGGGCGCGCAATTTTTTTGCCGTTTCATCCAAAGGTCCCTTGGTACGGGCGCAAATCACCAAATTCACCCCCGCCTTGGCCAAAGCCTCGGCACAGCCCAATCCCAAACCCTTGCTAGCCGCACACACAATCGCAGTTTTTCCTTTAATTCCCAAATCCATCAAAATGATTCCCTATTGTTTTTCCGGAACAATAGCGATTTTACCCCTGAGATAAAGCAATGCATAGGTACGTAATTCCCATACACCTGACCTACACAAACTTGGCATTCAAAGTTCGGCTAACAGTAAACACCATCCTGCCCGACAAGAATCATATACTTGATGCACGATGTGCGCATGCCCCATGCACATGCTTTCTTGCCCTTTCCCAAATCCTTACCTATACGAACGCTTATGTTAGATCGCACCTCAAATCAGCCCGTTTTACCGCCCGAAATTGATCGGCGGCGCACGTTCGCCATCATCAGTCACCCCGATGCAGGCAAGACCACTTTGACAGAGAAGTTTCTACTTTACGGTGGTGCGATCCAAATGGCGGGACAGGTGCGTGCCAAGGGTGAAGCAAGGCGCACACGGTCAGATTTCATGCAAATGGAAAAGGATCGCGGCATATCCGTTTCCGCATCTGCAATGTCATTTGAATACAAAGACTTCTGGTTCAATCTGGTGGACACGCCCGGCCACTCTGATTTTTCCGAAGACACATACCGCACACTGACGGCGGTTGATGCCGCAGTTATGGTCATTGACGGCGCCAAAGGTGTTGAAAGTCAAACACGAAAACTGTTCGAAGTTTGCCGTATGCGCGATATGCCGATCCTGACCTTTTGTAACAAGATGGATCGTGAAAGCCGTGATACTTTTGACATTATTGATGAAATTCAGGAAAATCTGGCAATAGACGTTACGCCGGCCAGCTGGCCCATCGGCATAGGGCGCGATTTCATTGGTTGTTATGATATGCTGAACGACCGCTTGGAACTGATGGATCGTGCTGATCGCAATGTGATTTCCGAAAGCATTCAGATCAACGGGCTAAATGACCCAAAACTGGCTGAACATGTACCTGCAGAACTGTTGGTAAAGCTATTGGAAGAAGTCGAAATGGCCCGTGAACTGCTGCCCGCAATGGATGAACAGGCCATGCTGGACGGCACCATGACGCCAATTTGGTTTGGCTCTGCGATCAACAGTTTCGGCGTACAGGAACTGATGAACGGCATCGGTGATTTTGGCCCGAAACCGCAGGTGCGCCCCGCCGTTGAGCGCCAAATCTCACCTGATGAAAAAAAGGTTTCCGGCTTTGTTTTCAAGGTTCAAGCCAATATGGACCCCAAGCACCGCGATCGTATTGCATTCGTGCGGCTGTGTTCTGGTCACTTCAAACGCGGCATGAAACTCGCCCATGTCCGCACCAAAAAAATCATGACCATTGCATCGCCCATGCTATTTTTGGCCTCAGATCGCGAACTGGCGGAAGAGGCCTGGGCGGGTGATATTATCGGCATCCCGAACCATGGCCAGTTGCGTATAGGGGACGCGCTGACCGAAGGCGAAACACTGCATTTCGCAGGCATCCCATCCTTTGCACCGGAACTGCTGCAATCAGTACGCGCCACCGATCCGATGAAAGCCAAGCATCTGGACAAGGCCCTGAACCAGTTCGCCGAAGAAGGCGCTGCCAAACTGTTCAAACCGATGATCGGTTCCGGTTGGATTGTCGGCGTTGTAGGCGCGTTGCAGTTTGAGGTATTAGCCAGCCGAATTGAGCTGGAATACGGTATCCCCGTCCGCTTTGAACCAACCCAGTTTACCTCTGCACGTTGGATATCTGGGCCTATGGATAAGGTGGATAGCTTCATCAACACCAATAAAGGTCATATTGCCAGTGACCATGACGGTGATCCCGTTTATATGACACGTTTACAGTGGGATATCGACCGTGTGGAACGGGATTTTCCTGACTTGAAATTGACGGCAACGAAGCATATTATGGTCTAAGAGGCAATTTTTCGATCACCCCTAAGCCAATCCCTACTGTCTTTCAGATCAAAACAGATTGAGATAAAATCAACCGCGAACAGCACCATCAGGTAGTCGGCAAATATAGAATCCGCCCTTATATCGATAGCCAAAAGCACCAAAAGTGGGATCCATAGAACCACATGTGATATGGCCATCGCTTTGGAAAATCCGCGTTCCATAAACATCAAAACCACGTTCGGTAGCATGCCACCGATCGCCAGAATAGGTATCAGATAACTGCCGGGTTCAGTGATCAGCACAATAGTTGCCATATTCACAGGTACTAGGATCAGACCAACCCAGATTTGCACCCAAATGGGCAATGACCGAAAACTGCGCCAAATATCTAGTAAAATAGATTTCATAATCAATCCCCCGAATTTACTTTTATCTTAGGCAACAATCCGCAAAACAAAAGAGCGGATTTATGCGTAAATACATCACGTTTGGGTATATATATTATAGCTACATTGACTTCTTCACCAATTCCGCTAAACGGTTTCCCACATGAACGACAGCACTTCGGCTGTCAGGCCGCGATTGAACACTGCGGCATCAACAAACGCCGCTAACAACGCGAGATATATGATAAAATTTACCGATCTGGGCCTTAACCCCAAAGTTCTAAAAGCCGTCAATGACGTCGGCTATGAAACCCCGACCCCCATTCAGGCAGCAGCCATTCCGTTTGCTCTGCAAGGACGTGATGTGCTTGGCATCGCCCAAACAGGCACGGGGAAAACCGCAAGCTTTACTCTGCCCATGGTCCATAAACTGGCCCGTGGTCGTGCACGTGCGCGGATGCCGCGCTCACTGGTTTTATGCCCGACACGCGAATTGGCAGCACAAGTGTCCGAAAACTTCGAGCTATATGCGAAATATTGCAAACTGGACATGGCCCTATTAATCGGCGGTGTATCCTTCAAGGATCAGGACAAGCTGATTGACCGCGGCGTCGACGTTTTGATCGCGACCCCCGGCCGTTTGCTGGATCATTTCGAGCGCGGTAAACTGTTATTGACCGGCATTGAGATTATGGTGGTCGATGAAGCTGACCGGATGCTGGATATGGGCTTTATCCCCGATATTGAACGCATTTTCAAACTGACACCGTTCACACGCCAAACCCTGTTTTTCTCGGCCACGATGGCACCTGAAATCACACGGATTACGCAAGAATTTTTATCGAACCCCGAACGTGTTGAAGTGACACGCCAAGCGAGCGCATCAGAAACCATTGAGCAAAAGGTTGTGTGTTTCAAGGCCCCTAACCGCAAGGTCGAAGCCAAAGCCAAACGCGACATGCTGCGCAAACTCATTAAAGACGAAGGCGACAAATTGACCAATGCCATCATCTTTTGCAACCGTAAGGTTGATGTAGACATCGTATTGAAATCACTGAAGAGACACGGGGCTTCTGTGGGCGCTATCCATGGCGATCTGGATCAGCGGTACCGCATGGAAGTGCTGAATGGATTCAAGAACAATGACATTACTTTGCTGGTGGCATCCGACGTTGCGGCACGCGGACTGGATATCCCGAATGTAAGCCACATTTTCAATTATGACGTCCCCATTCACGCCGAGGATTATATCCACAGGATCGGCCGCACAGGGCGCGCAGGCCGTGAAGGCCGGGCCTTTACGCTTTGTCTACCACACGAGGAAAAATATCTGGATAAGGTCGAAGAATTGCTGAAAGGCAAAATTCCACGGGTTAAAACTGAGGCTCCCGCGCCAACAGAAACCCGCAGTCGATCAATATCAAAGCCGAAAAAACCGGATGCACCCAAAATGGATGCAAAACCCACACCTACATCTAAGGACCAGAAGCCACAGGCGGTTGAAGAAACGCAAGCTGCCCCAAAAACACGCAACCAACGCCCGCAAAAGAGTGGTGGACGTCAGCAAGGCAATCAAAACCGCGTTGTTGGTCTGGGCGACCACGTGCCTGCGTTCATGCTGCGCGACATTCGCGCAATGGGTGCGCCCAAAGAGGACGAGCCTGTTGCGGAACAAGCTAAGTCCGACGATGAAAATGCAGCTTAGGGCCATTGGCCCTAAGTTTTAATCCGCCACCAACCTATTAATCATCACTTGTGAAACCGGTTTTTTACCTACCGCTTCCCGACAAATGCGGTTCACGATACGGGCAACAAGGCGTTCGACTTCGTCGTCTGAATTCAACAACTTAGGTTTCGCAGACTGTAATTCCTTTTCAACATCCAGCTCGATTAATTCGTTCAGGCTGGTTTGGGTACCAAGCGTATCCGGCAGTCCCATGGCCTCAGCCCAGACCCCAATCACTTCATTTTCTTCGATGATGATAGACAATGCTACAACACCGCGTGTGGCCATGCGGATACGTTCTAGTACCACACCGTCAAAGGCACCGATCAATTGATTGCCATCCAGATACAGACGGCTGGTTTCAATGTGTTCAAGCACTTTAGGTTTTTTGCCTGTTAGGTCAATCATCGCGCCATTCGGCGCAATAATGCTGGCAATACCTTTACTTTCAGCCAATTCCATATGTTCGCGCAAATGCCGATGTTCACCGTGCATCGGGATCAGCATTTCGGGCTTGAATATATCATGCATTTCTTCCAGATCAGGGCGGTTGGCGTGGCCCGAAACGTGATAGAGGCCAGAGCTGTCATCAATGACTTTCACACCCATTTCCGAAAAGCTGTTCACAATGCGACCCACAGAAACTTCATTGCCGGGGATGGTTTTTGATGAAAACAAAAATGTATCACCCTCTTGCATCGTCAGGCCCAAATACTTACCGCGTGCCAGCTGTGCAGACGCCGCACGGCTTTCGCCTTGTGATCCCGTCACAATCAGCATTAGGTTTTCGCGCGGAACACTTTGGGCATCTTCCAATTCTATCAAAGGCGGGAAATCACCCAGAACCTCTGTGCTATGGGCGTAAGCCATCATCCTTTGCATCGAACGGCCAAGCACGCAAACCGAACGGCCCGCATCCACACCCGCCTGTGCCAGCGTTTTTAACCGCGCCACGTTAGACGCGAATGTTGTCGCAACCATCATGCCGGACGCATCCGAGATTAGTTTGGTAATATTTGCATTCAACGTCGATTCAGAACGCCCCGCCTCTGGTGAGAACACATTTGTGCTGTCACAAACCAAAGCCTTGATGCCACCTTTTGCAACTTCAGCAAATAAAGTAGGGTCGTAAGCTTCGCCCACAATCGGGTCCTTATCCAGTTTGAAATCGCCCGTGTGCACGATACGACCTGCCGGTGTGTCAATAATCAGGCCCGCGGCTTCCGGGATAGAGTGGGCCAAAGGCAGATAGCTGACCTTGAACGGCCCCGCCTCAACTTGTGCCGGATAAGCATCAACTACCTGCACCACCCATGGGTCCTGACCGCGTTCTTCCATTTTCGCGCGTGCAACGGCAGCAGTAAACGGGCGGGCGTAAACCGGCACGGCCAATTTCGGGTACAGCAGGCCCAAAGCCCCGATATGGTCTTCATGGGCATGGGTGATAAAAATTGCGTCAAGACGATCCAAGCGAGCCTCAATATAGGCGGCGTCAGCCATGATCAGATCAACACCGGGGGTTCCGTCCATCGCAGGAAAGGTCACGCCCAGATCAACCATGATAAAGCGTTCTTTGCCCACAGGCCCGTAGCCATAAAGATACATATTCATGCCGATCTCGCCCGCGCCGCCAAGGGGCAGGAAGATCAATTTATTTTGGCTACTCATTAGTTGCTCCGATTTTGGGATTCGATCAACACAAGCCCATGCAAGGTCAGATCATTGTCTATAGTGTTAAATAGGCCTGTGCCGCGTTCAAACAGGGTTGCCAACCCACCTGTTCCAATGACTTTCATAGGTGTGCCATGTTCGTCACGTATTTTAGCACAAATACCTTCAATCAAGCCGATATAACCCCAGAAAACACCTGATTGCATGCAAGCCACAGTGTTGGTACCGATAATTTTATCGGGTTGTGTCACATCAATATGCGGCAAAGCAGCGGCTGCTTCATGTAGGGCCTTGATTGACAGGTTCACGCCGGGCGCAATTACCCCACCGATATAAGCGCCATCGTGATCGACCACATCGAATGTTGTGGCAGTACCGAAATCTACCACGATCAGGTTGCCACCATAGCGGTTATAGGCCCCGACCGTATTGACCAAACGATCAGCACCCACATGGGTCCCTTCATCCACGCGCACATCCACACCCAGATCACATTCAGGTTTTCCAACGACAATGGGGCGACAGTTAAAATAACGATCAGATAAAACGCGCAAGTTAAACACAACCTGCGGCACCACGGACGAGATAATCACGCGGTCGATTTTTGCGTCCAGGCCTTGCAGTTGGATCAAGTTCATCAACCAGACATAATATTCATCCGCTGTGCGCTGATGAACGGTTTCACATCGCCAGTCAGCCAGAAAGTCAGTGCCATCATGCACAGCAAAAACTGTATTTGTATTGCCTACGTCAACTGTCAAAAGCATGGCTTAACCTTCACCAAAAAATATTTCGGCCGCAGTGATCTGGCGCAACCCTTTGGCTGTGTGTAGTACAAGTGCACCCGTGTCGTCCACCGTTTCAAACCGCCCATGAATGTCCTCTGACACGGTCCGCGCGGTAATATCTTCGCCCAACCTTACCGCATGAGCCAGCCAATCGCGACGAATGGCAGCAAAACCGCCCTGCTGAAACTGTGTCAAACGCATATCATAAGCACAGGCAAGTGACGTAAGGAATGTTTCGGCCGCAATCACTAGCCCAGCATCACCGGCAAGCGATTTTGGCCGTACCGCACCGGATTCCAATGCGCTTGCGCTTGGCGCATGGGCCAGATTGACGCCGATGCCGATACACAAATGGCTTGGGCCGGAACCTGCTGTTTCCAAAAGGATACCCGCAACCTTGCCACCTTTTAAAAGCACATCATTGGGCCATTTCAGGGTGAAATCATCAGGCAAACCGCCCACCGCAATAAATGCATCGCGCAAAGCCAAAGCGGCAGTGAAGCTTTGCAGAGCAGCTTGATTTAACGGCATATTTAGAGACTGTAATAGGGTCGCGGCAAAATTTCCAGACTCAGTTGACCAAATCCTCCCTCGCCTGCCAATGCCAGCAGTTTGCGCGTGGGCCAAAATCCAACAAGGCCCTAGGGCGGTATTCAGCCTGCGTCGTGCCTCAAAGTTTGTACTGTCAATCGTATCAAAAACAACCCGATCATAGCCGTCAGGCCAGTGCGCCATTATTTCAACAAAGCTTCTGCCGCAATGGCTGCATAGCCTTCTATTCCGAACAGATTGATCACACCAAACAGCATCACAGCTGCAGCGCCCATTAAAGCCACATAATGCAGGGCTGGCATTTTACCTGTCAGCGGATCAACTTCGTTGCCAAAATACATGTAGTATATGATCCGCAAGTAATAAAATGCGCCAATGACAGATGCAATAACGCCCGCAATCGCCAGCCATACCATATCCGCGTCAATGGCAGCTTTCAAAACATAAAACTTACCAAAGAACCCGACCAATGGTGGAATACCCGCAAGTGAGAACATCAAGATAGCAAGCGCTGCGGCGCGCGCAGGCTCAACGCGGGAATATTGCCCCAAGCAAGTTATATCCGTGATCGCGTTACCATCACGTTCCATATTCAGGATAAAGGCAAACGTACCGATATTCATCACCACATAGATCGCCATATAGATTAATAAAGCTTGCACACCGAATTCTGTGCCGGCTGCCAACCCCATCAAGGCAAAGCCCATATGGGCAATAGATGAATAGGCCATCAGACGCTTGATATTGGTTTGCCCAATCGCGGCAATTGCGCCCAGAAACATGGATCCCACGGACAGCAATGCAATGATTTGTGTCCAATCAGCTTGTGCTTCCGGGAATGCATCATGCAGAACACGCGCAAACAAACATGCTGCGGCAACTTTCGGTGCGGTTGCAAAGAAGGCCGTCACAGGTGTAGGCGAACCTTCATATACGTCCGGTGTCCACATGTGGAACGGCACGGCCGAAACTTTGAATGCAAGACCCGCGCACAGAAAAACCAACCCAAAAATCATGCCAAGGCCCAGTCCATCATCCGTGATTGTAGACGCGATACCGGTGAATACCGTTGTACCAGAAAAGCCGTAGATCAGCGATGCACCGTAAAGCAGAATACCCGAAGACAATGCACCCAAAACAAAGTATTTCAGGCCAGCTTCAGTTGACCGCAAGCTGTCACGACGGAATGCGGCGACCACATATAGGGCAAGGGATTGCAGTTCCAACCCCATATAAAGCGACATCAAATCCCCTGCTGAAACCATCATCATCATCCCCAAAGTCGCTAACGCGATCAATATCGGGTATTCGAACTTCAACAGACTGTTTTTTTGCAGATACTCTTTGCTAAGAAGGATAATCGCAGCACTTGCCAGCAGCATCAGTACTTTGGCGTAGCGCGCGAAACCATCGTCGATAAACGCACCATTAAAAGCGGATTGCGCCCCTGCGGGAGCCAAAGCAATGATCACGGCCAGAACCACCATCACAACCGCCGTCATCCAAAACACCGTATTGGCGCGTTTGTCTTTACCAAAGTAAACCGCAAACATCAGGGCAGCCATCGCGTAGATCGCCAAAATCAGCTCTGGCAGAACCGTATTTAGATCAGTGCCAATCATCATTTCAACAACCTCTAGTTTAATGCCATGGCGGCATGTGCTGCCGCCTGTGCTGATGTTACGTTTTCAAGTAATGCGTCGACCGATGGGCCAATGATATCCAGCACAAGTGCTGGATAGATCCCTAAAAGGATCGTCATTATGACCAGCGGTGCCATCATCAAATGCTCGCGGGTATCCATATCGGTAATGGTTTTCAGACTTTCTTTGATCAGGTCACCAAACACCACACGGCGGTACAGCCACAAAGCGTAGCATGCAGACAGGATAACACCGGATGTTGCCCCAAAAGCGATCCACGTATTGGCTTTGAAGGCCGCAATCAAGGTCAGAAATTCACCGACAAAACCGGATGTTCCCGGCAGACCAACATTGGCCATTGTGAAGAACATGAAAATCAACGCATAGGCGGGCATACGAATGACAAGACCGCCGTAAGCATCGATTTCACGGGTGTGCATACGTTCATAAATCACGCCAACGCCCAAGAAGAGCGCGCCAGAAATAAAACCGTGCGACAACATTTGATATATCGCACCATCCAGCCCCTGTTTGTTCAGTGCAAATATCCCCATCGTCACAAAACCCATGTGTGCAACGGATGAATAAGCAATCAGTTTTTTCATGTCTTTTTGCATCAAGGCCACAAGTGACGTGTAGATAATGGCGATCACCGAAAGTGTCATAACAAATGTTGCCAGCAACTCGGATGCGACAGGGAACATCGGCAGGCTGAAACGTAAGAAACCATACCCGCCCATTTTCAACAGGATTGCGGCCAGAACCACGGAACCGGCGGTCGGTGCTTGCACGTGTGCGTCAGGCAACCAGGTATGTACCGGCCACATCGGCATTTTGACCGCAAAGCTGGCAAAGAAAGCCAAAAACAGCAGGGTTTGTAAGCCGCCCATAATCTGCAAGCCCAAAATCGTCATCGGTGCATAACTGAACTCGTGGTTCAGAAGAGTTGGAATGTCCGTCGTACCCGCTTCCATCCACATTGTGATCATTGCAACCAGCATCAGGACGGAACCTAGCAGTGTATAAAGAAAAAACTTAAAGGATGCATAGACCCGGTCTTTGCCCCCCCAAATACCCACAATCAGAAACATGGGGATCAGGCCAGCTTCAAACACGACGTAAAACAACACCAGATCCAGCGCGCAGAACACCGCGATCATCAGACTTTCCAGAACCAGAAACAGGATCATGTATTCCTTAACGCGGGTCGTTACAGTCCAACAGGCACCGATCACAATCGGCATCAGGAATGTGGTCAGCATCACGAACAAAACACTGATCCCATCGACACCCATTTTATAGGTCAGGCCAGCCAGCCATGTGCGTTCCTCGACCAATTGGAAGCCGGGGTTGCTTGGGTCAAACTCTGAAACAAGTGCAACGGCAGAGATCACAAAAGTCGCTATCGTGGTCACTAACGCCAATATCTTGGCATTGCGTTGTGCATAATCATCATTGCCACGCAAGAACACCACCAGAATGGCGGCCCCCAACATGGGCAAGAAGGTGATAATTGACAGAAGATTTTCCATTAGTGCGCGCTCCCGCCGATAGCAAACCATGTAATGATGGCCACCAATCCAATAAATATCGCAAATGCGTAGTGATAGACGTAACCGGATTGTGCGCGGCCCGCCAGACGTGTCAGCCAAGGCACAATGCCCATAGCCAGCCCGTTGATTGTGCCGTCAATGATCTTGCCATCACCCTTTTTCCAAAGGAACGTACCAAGTGCCTTGGTCGGGCGCACAAATATCAGGTCATATAGCTCGTCAAAGTACCATTTGTTCAGCAGGAACGCGTAAAGTCCGCGTTGCTGTTTTGCCATAGCCGCAGGGGCCGTCGGTTTCCAGATATACATCACATAAGCCAACAAAAAACCCAGAACCATTGCGATAAACGGCGAGACTTGCACCCAAGCGTTCACACCGTGGGCATCATGAATAACGTGGTTGGTTTCGTGGTTTTCATAAATTGCAGTACCGAACCATTCCTGATAATGATGGCCAAAGAAATCACCGTGCCAGACCATGCCCGCAAAAACTGCCCCCACGGCCAGTATTGCCAGTGGAATCAGCATTGTCAGCGGGCTTTCATGCGCATGTTCGTGCGTATGGTGATCACCACGCTCAACACCGTAGAAAGTCATAAAAATCAGGCGCCAACTATAGAAGCTTGTCATCGCAGCGGCGATAACAAGCATATAAAACGCATAACGTGCTACGCCTTCGCCGCCTGCAAAGGCACTTTCGATGATCGCGTCTTTGGACACGAAACCGGCAAAACCGATGGGCGTGTCACCCATTGAAAACAATACTGCGGGGATGCCCACGCCGGTGATTGCCAAAGTCCCGATCATCATTGCGGCAAAAGTGAATGGGATTTTCTTACGTAAATTACCGTAGTTGCGCATGTCCTGTTCGTGGTGCATCGCGTTGATTACGGACCCCGCACCCAAAAACAACATCGCTTTAAAGAATGCGTGTGTGAACAAGTGGAACATAGCAACACCATAAGCACCCACACCTGCGGCAACAAACATGTAGCCCAATTGTGAACAGGTTGAATAGGCGATCACCCGTTTGATATCGTTTTGCACCAAACCAACAGTGGCAGCAAAGAATGCCGTTGTGGCCCCTATGAAGATGATGAAGTTCGGGGTGAATTCGGCATATTCCAAAAGCGGTGACAGGCGACAAACCATGAATACACCGGCAGTTACCATCGTCGCGGCGTGGATCAGGGCAGACACAGGTGTCGGGCCTTCCATCGCATCAGGCAGCCATGTGTGCAAAAACAATTGTGCCGATTTACCCATCGCACCGATGAACAAGAGCATCGTAATCACTTCCAGCGCATTCATATCCCAGTTCAGGAAATGCAGTGTCTGGTGTGACAGTTCTTTTGCGTTATGCGGGTCAAGCACTTCTGAAAAATTGATACTGTCAGACAAGTAAAACAACCCGAATATGCCCAAGGCAAAACCGAAATCGCCAACGCGGTTTACGATAAACGCTTTCATCGCCGCCGCGCCCGCAGACGGTTTACGGTAATAGAACCCGATCAGAAGGTAGGATGCCACGCCCACGCCTTCCCAGCCAAAGAACATTTGCAGCAGATTGTCGGATGTCACCAGCATCAGCATCGCAAAAGTAAAGAATGACAGATACGCAAAGAAACGCGGTTTGTAGGACTCATTTTCTTTCCACTGCGGATCTTTATCCATGTAGCCCCATGAATACAGGTGAACCACGGCAGAAACCGTATTGATCACAACCAGCATAATCGCTGTCAGGCGATCAACGCGAATGGCCCAGTCGGACGATAATGTGCCGCTTTCCACCCAGCGAAACAAGGTGATAACCTCGGTGTCGCCGTGAAAAGTCATGAATATCACCCACGACAGGATCGCGGACAGGAACAACAGCCCTGTTGATACGAACATTGCCGCACGTTCACCGATAAACTTGTGGCCAAAGCCGCAAATCAGGGAACCAACGAGTGGCGCGAATAAAAGGATCGTTTCCATGTTGTCCCTTAACCTTTCATCACATTCACGTCTTCCACCGCGATCGTGCCGCGGTTACGGAAGAAACATACTAAAATCGCCAACCCGATAGCCGCTTCAGCAGCCGCCACAGTCAACACAAACAGGGTAAAAATCTGCCCGACCAGATCATGCAGATGCGTTGAGAAGGCCACGAAGTTGATATTCACCGCCAACAGCATCAATTCAATCGACATCAAAATAATGATAACGTTTTTGCGGTTCACGAAAATGCCGAAGATACCGATGGTAAACAGCACCGCTGCAACCGCCAGATAGTGTTCAAGTGTAATCATAACCCCTGCCCCGATTTAACATCCTTAAGTTCCATTGCGTCCTTGGGATCACGCAAAATCTGATCCGCGATCACTTGGCGTTTCACATCCTTGCGATGGCGTAGTGTCAGCACAATCGCACCAATCATCGCCACCAGCAGGATCATGCCGGATGCTTGGAACATATAGATATAATCCGTGTAGATCAGCTTGCCCAAGGCAATCGTATTATGTGTCTCGGCCATATCCGGCGTCACTGCGGCCCGCAGGCTTTGCGCGTCTTCCGCAAATGTCCAATGCCCAAACAACAGCCCTAATTCCATCAGCAGGATCGCCCCGATCAGCAGGCCAAGCGGCATATATTTGGAAATGCCCGACTTCAGTTCAACAAAGTCCACATCCAGCATCATCACCACGAACAGGAACAGAACCGCCACCGCACCGACATAGACAATCGCAAGCAACATGGCGACATATTCAGCCCCCATCAGCACGAACAAACCCGCCGCACTAAAGAACGTCAGGATCAACCACAGTACCGAGTGTACCGGGTTACGTGCAAGCACCACCAACAGGCCCGAGGCTATGGCAGTGAATGCAAACAGATAAAAAGCTATGGCTGTAAGACCCATCAGTTTTGTTCCTTCTTACCTATAGGGCGCGTCGAGTTCGATGTTGCGCGCAATTTCCGCTTCCCATCGATCGCCGTTCGCCAGCAGTTTGTCTTTGTTGTAGAAAAGTTCTTCACGGGTTTCCGTGGCAAACTCGAAATTCGGGCCTTCTACGATGGCATCCACAGGACAGGCTTCCTGACAGAAACCGCAGTAGATGCATTTTGTCATGTCGATGTCGTAACGTGTAGTGCGGCGGCTGCCGTCATCGCGCGGTTCGGCATCTATCGTAATGGCTTGCGCCGGACATATCGCTTCGCACAATTTACACGCAATGCAGCGTTCTTCGCCGTTTGGATAACGGCGCAGCGCGTGTTCGCCACGAAACCGCGGGCTTAGCGGGCCTTTTTCATGCGGGTAGTTCAGCGTGTACTTCGGTTTGAAGAAATACTTCATGCCCAACTGGAAACCTTTCAGGATGTCCAGCAGCAGAAAATACGATACGCGGCGTTTTAAGCTTACAGTCATGGCATCACCCCTTAAACATCATTCTTATTTCATATAATATTATCGTCGTAATCATTCTTCAGGTATCCATACGGGTTTTGCCCGCGTTTTTATGGTTCTGCCATTTGGTTTCATAATCGCTTTGCAGCATGTCATTGCCCAGTTTAACCGCTTTAGGACGTTCTATGTCATAATACAGATACATCCGACCAGCGGGAACTTTACCTTTCAAACGCAACCTTTTTCCTGTCACGGCAGGATCAGGAAAATTCAGGTGATATTCTTTTGGTCGCGGCAATTTTACTATACCCCGGCAATCGTGGACCATACAATTTGCCGTTCGTCCCCAAAATGTCCATACCAGCTCTGGATTGAATTGGTAAAGACCATGGCCCGGCCAGCCATTAAATCCATTGGCAGAAACAAACCGTCCCCCTGGCTTTAGCATCTTGAATACTGTCTCCAATGCAACTGGAACATTGAAAATGTGCTCAATCGTACCCGCGTCATAGATAAAATCAAACTTGCCATGTAAAGATTTGTCGACAGGTTTATTCAAGTCATGTAGGATTTTCGCACCTTCATAGTCTGAAAAATCCATGGCCTCCATATCCCCAAAGCCCAGTTTCTTCATTAAGGTTTCGCAATACCCGTCTTCTTGCAGGTAATCCCCAACCTCACTCTCTTTGTTGTGGCGTTTCAAGACTTCATTATAACGTTTCTCGAAACGTGGTTGTACAATAAAAACGTGGCGACCAAGCATAAGCGTCCGGCCTTTCGGCTGGAAATGCGTCGAAAGTTCTACCAACCTTTCAAAAAGAACGTAATCAACACCCATGTGACGTCATTACCCTCCTGCAACCCAGCGAGCATATGTACCGCCAAATGCCCCGTATTGCACAAAGAAAGCTACCAAAACGATCCAGCCTAGCGACATCGGCAGGAACACTTTCCAACCCAAGCGCATCAACTGGTCATAGCGGAAGCGTGGCACGATGGCTTTGACCATCGCGAACAAGAAAAAGAAGAAACACATTTTACCGACCAACCATAACGGACTGTCAGGAATGCCCGGGATCGGTGACAACCAGCCGCCAAAGAACAGGATTGAGGTCAGTGCACACATCAACCAGATCGCGATGTATTCGCCTGCCATATACAACAAGAACGGCGTGGATGAATATTCAACCTGATAACCTGCCACCAGCTCACTTTCAGCCTCCGGCAAATCAAATGGCGGGCGGTTGGTCTCGGCCAGTGCCGAAATGAAGAACAAGATAACCATCGGGAAGTGCGGCAACCAGTACCAATTGAAGAAACCGTAATCACCGTCTTGGGCCTTCACGATGTCAACCAAACTTAACGAGCCTGTGGACAGAATTACACCGATGATGATGAACCCGATAGAAACCTCATAGGAAATCATTTGCGCAGCAGATCTCAATGCCCCCAAAAACGGATATTTCGAGTTGGATGCCCACCCCCCCATGATCACGCCGTAAACTTCCAGCGAAGATACGGCGAAGATGTATAAGACCGCCACATTCAGATTGGCCAGAACCAGGTTTTCAGAGAACGGTATCACTGCCCACGAAATAATAGACAGGATAAACCCAACCAATGGTGCCAGCATAAAGACGGTTTTGTCGGCCCCCGAAGGTATAACCACCTCTTTAAATACATATTTTGCCGCATCTGCCACGGTTTGTAAAATACCCCATGGACCAACCACGTTCGGGCCTCGGCGCATTTGTACTGCCGCCCAGATTTTACGGTCGGCATAGACCAGAACCAACAGGCTGATCATCACAAATGCAGTCAGCATTAAACACTGCCCCACTATGATCAGGAAAATCCCTAGGTTTGATG
>Ga0316189_10001283_pt1 | contig 24997 bp, 18 predicted proteins | sample LowCovwburrow_MG_FD_204930 | JGI IMG/M metagenome (GOLD analysis project Ga0316189, IMG submission 204930) | Coastal sediment microbial communities from Maine, United States - Lowes Cove worm burrow | ecosystem: Environmental > Aquatic > Marine > Coastal > Sediment | place: USA: Maine... | reverse complement strand
ATGCAGAACGGTCTAGATTATTCACATTTAATACATATCCGCTAGATAAAGCTGCAGGTAAGGGATAAGAAATACCTTTGTTTGCTTTTAGCGAATAGTGCTCATGGGATTCTGGAGTAAAAATGGCGGACATCACTTGCGGACCATAGGCACGTGCCAAAGCCACAGTATTGTTTTTACTATCGACAATTTCGCTATACATACTATCAGATTCACCAACGTCAGTAGGTATTTTGATTAAGAGTCTATTGCTCAAGCCAGCTATAAGATTACCCCCTTCTGGATGAAAAGAAACGAAAAAAGGTCCATTTGATTCTTTATCCTTAAATGCTTCAGCCTCAGTTGAACCATATTGCAGCTCTTTCATGTAGTAAAATGGTTCGCCATAGTTTTGCATCCACCTCGTATAAGCACGCAGCGTGTAAGTACCATTATCCAATTTTTCAGGAACGGCAAGGGCACCTTCGGACATGCCATCCTCAATTTTATGGTATTGTGAGGCAACGATTTGCTTTTCCTTATTCGTCAATTCTATCTTTAGTACCTTACTCAAGGTAGCTCGAACTCTACTAGGGCCAGTTAAAATATATGCCTTGAAAAAAACCGGAGTGTCTTCTGTTAATACTGATCTATCAACATGTAATATTACGCGCTCTTGCCAAGTAATCAACGAATCCAATTCCCCGGTCTGTAATGCAAAAGAGTTATCAAGATTAAAAGAGCGTTCTAAATCCACTTGATTTGGACCCCCATATTGCCCAAAGCAAAATGTAATAGTTGATAACAAACTCAAAAACAAAACAAGGTTAAATGTCTTTTTTGATTTCATAATAGGCGGTTATTAGCAAATGAATATATGTGTTTCTTATATCAAAAATTATTCCGTTTTGACAAATACTAACAGTTTAATTGCCATTATTTAAACGTACTACAAATCACAATTACGAGCGGATTTTTTGGGACTATTCAGGATATTCTACCCGTAGATGATAAATGTTCGTAAGCTTTTGCTTAAAAATTTTCTTAATGGTCTCTATTTCCCTAAACGTAATATTGGCATTCAAGAATTGATTGGCGCTCATCTGCCCTCCTATTATCTTTTCCACAAATTCGTCGATAATCATAAAGGTTGGGTTTTTAAGGCTTTTGGAAGCTGCCTCCACTGAATCGGCCATCATAAGAATTGCGGTTTCTTTGGAAAATGGTATGGGGCCTGGATATCTAAATGCTGCCTCTTCAAATTCTTCGCCGGATTCTTGCTGTTTTTTGAAAAAATAAAAGACCAAAGTTGTACCATGGTGTGATCTGATAAAATCTATAACCCGATCCGGTAAATTATTTTTTCGGGCTATTTCGATTCCTTCAATAACATGGTTTATGATGATCTTTGCACTATCAATGGGTTTAAGATCATCATGTGGATTCACATTCGTAATCTGGTTTTCTGTAAAATAGTTTGGATTGCCCAATTTACCTATATCGTGATATAATGCACCCACCCGAACCAACATAGCATTCGCCCCTATTTCATTTGCTGCGGCTTCAGCCAAATTCGCTACCTGTAATGAGTGATTAAACGTTCCTGGTGCTTTGTTCGAAAGTTCTTTGAGCAACTTGGAGTTTGTATCTGAAAGTTCCAATAGGGAAACATCAGAAACCAATCCAAAAATCTTTTCATAAACATATATCAGTGGTTGTACAAAAAGTGTGATCATACCATTCAGTAAAAACAACCCTAAGGTCAACCAAACGATATTGTCCAGATTTCCTTCATGAATAATATGAAAGGCCAAATAACCAACCATATAGATCAATGTAATCTGACCAACCGATATAAACAGATTTGCTCTTTTATAAAGCTCTGAAACGGTAAGAATCGTCACAATACCTGCAATAATCTGTATAAAAATGTACTCAAAACTATTGGGGACTACAAAACCTAATATCAAGACCGTAAGCACATGTACAAATAACCCTAGTCTTGCATCAAAAAAAGTTTTGAGTATTAAGGGAAGAATACATAAGGGAACAACAAACACATAGGCCTCATTATATTTCACAACCAAGGTGGTTATAAAAACCATTAGTAAAATATTGATGAAAATAAAAGTGACCTTGGTGCCATTTTGAAAAATTTCTGGTCTATACTTTTTAAGGAATAGAAAGAGCATCATAAGTACAAGGGCAACTAAAACTGTATACCCAGATAAAATAAAATAATAATTATTCGAGGCCCAAAGTTCAGATTCAAACTCATCTTTCAAGGATTCCAGAATCTTATAATTTTCCGATTCCACAACTTCGCCTTTGGCAATTATAAGTATGCCTTCATCAATAGTCCCCCTAGTTAATGAAATTTTTGAAAGTTCATCATCCAATGCTTTTTGCGAAAGATTAGTATCATAGACAACATTTGGCTTAACCAGATTAAAGAAAAGTGACTGAAAGGATGTATTGAAACCTGTCAATCGTCTTTCCCTTAAAACACTTTCTATAACACTCTCTACATCTTGCATCCGATACAAATCATCATAACTGATTTGATCTGCTTCATTCTGTTTTATAAGATAAACCTGTTTCCCTATTTCATTTTGATTTGATTTAAGCAGAATTCCATTTTTATAAATTCTTTCCAGAATTTCCGCTCCAGCTTTTTTTAAGGTAGAAAATTGTCGCGGACTAATTTGATCATTATCGAAAGTATCAGAAAATTTAGCATCAAATTCCTCAAAAACTTCCTTGGATATAGCATCGTCATAGCGATAATAATTGAACAGGGCATCGGTGATATTTTGTCTTTCAGCAGCAATATCCGCTGCAGATTTCTTAACAGAAAAGTCAAAAGGAGCATAAAGATTTTCGTATTGCCAAGGCTTCCCTTTTTGAAATTCATACTTGAATTTACCTCCTTTAGGAAAGAAGAAAACAATACAAAAAATAGATACAGCGTAGAGGAAGTATTTATAAATAAGGGATTGGTTTTTGTACAGCTTTTCCAAAGAGTATGTATCTAATTCATATCTATCTTCAAAAATAGAAAATATAATAGACCTTTTGCCGTAACATTCATTTTGATTGCACTTTAATTTATTAATTTCGCAACATCAAATATATATGATTATGAAAGATGTTGTTATAGTTTCAGCAGTTAGAACGCCCATAGGAAGTTTTATGGGTTCACTTTCAACAATTCCAGCCCCAAAATTGGGTGCGACAGCTATTAAGGGCGCTCTGGATAAGATTAGTCTGGACCCTAAGCTTGTAGATGAAGTCTTAATGGGCAATGTTGTTCAAGCAGGCACCGGTCAGGCACCTGCAAGACAAGCTGCCATTTTTGCTGGGATTCCTAACACTGTTCCCTGCACCACAATTAACAAGGTTTGTGCTTCAGGAATGAAAGCCGTAATGCAGGCTGCTCAGGCAATTGCCTTGGGTGATATCTCAATCGCCGTTGCCGGAGGCATGGAAAACATGAGTCTTATTCCCCACTATCTGTACATGAGAACTGGGCAAAAATTTGGACCTACCTCTTTGCTAGACGGTATGCAAAAAGATGGCCTTGTAGATGTCTATGATCAAAATGCGATGGGCGTCTGCGCAGATGCCTGTGCTGTTGAACATAATTTTAGTAGGGAAGATCAAGATAATTTTGCCATACAATCGTACCAAAGATCTGCGGATGCTTGGAGTAAAGGTAAATTTGCCAATGAAATAGTCCCGGTAGAAGTCCCACAGCGAAGAGGAGAGCCAATCCTAGTTTCTGAAGATGAGGAATTCAAGAACGTGAAAATTGAAAAAATACCCGCTTTACGCCCTGCATTTACCAAAGAGGGAACAGTTACAGCGGCCAATGCCTCAACAATCAATGATGGCGCTGCAGCCTTAATCTTGATGAGTGCCGATAAAGCGAAAGAATTGAATCTTAAACCCCTGGCCACAATTAAAGGGTATGCCGATGCAGCGCACGAACCTGAATGGTTTACCACAGCACCAGCAAAAGCATTGCCCAAAGCGCTTGATAAAGCAGGAATATCTATTAATGATGTGGATTATTTTGAATTTAACGAGGCATTCTCGGTAGTTGGACTCGCCAATATGAAATTACTAGGATTAAATGATGCTAACGTAAATGTACATGGTGGAGCGGTATCTTTAGGCCATCCCCTTGGTTGTTCCGGTGCCCGAATTATAATAACCCTGCTGAATGTTTTAGAACAGCAGAATGCCAAAATTGGGGCTGCAGCAATTTGCAATGGGGGCGGTGGTGCTTCTGCCATTATTCTGGATAGAAACTAATGTAGCTTTATTTATTCTATGCAATACGGTATTTGCCAATTAAGCATTGTTCCTATTAGATCCAACGCAGATGAAACTGCCGAAATGGTCTCACAGTTATTATATGGGGAACATTTCAAAGTGTTGGAGCAACTTAAAAATTGGAGTAAAATCCGTACCGCTTTTGACAAATGTGAAGGATGGGTGAAAAATCTACAGATCATCTTAATCGATGAAAACGAGTATGCCATCTTAAATTCGGACGATTCTCCTGAACATACTATAGATTTGGTGTCCTTTGTTGAACTGGATAAAAGCAACCTCTTACCGATAGTCCTAGGTTCGGTATTTCACAAAACATCTAAACATATACATGAAGGAAATTTAATTTCATCTAAACAGGAAAAGCCCCATCTAATTGATACGGCACTTCTTTATCTGAATACTGCCCATTTATGGGGTGGCAAAACACCTTTTGGTATCGATGCCCCAGGATTTACTCAAATGGTATATAGAATTAACGGCTATAAATTACTTAGAAATGCAGCAGCGCAGGCTGCACAAGGCACTGCATTAAGTTTTTTGGAAGAATCTGAAGCCGGGGATTTGGCTTTTTTTGACAATAAGGAAGGAATAATTGATCACGTAGGTATCATAATGGACAACAACTATGTTATTCATGTTCATGGTAAAGTTAGGATTGACCGTATTGATCATACTGGCATTTTCAATTATGATTCCAAAACCTACACCCATCAACTTCGGGTCATAAAAAAGATCATTTAAAAAAAGCCCTAACCGTAAGGTCAGGGCTTTTTTGCATTTTGTATCTAAGTTGTTTATTCCCCTAAGAGCTTTTTCAATCTCATAAAGTTCTCATTGTCTCCCATAGCGCCATAGATATTTTTTAATTGGGTCAAAAGACCTTGGTTATCAGGATTGACTTTTAAAGCATCTTCCAAAACCATAGCTCCTTGCTTGAATAAATCATCTTTTTGTTTCTTTAATTCATCATAACGTGCAATATCAGCTCTAGAATTCCCTAAAGAATTCATCTCATCAATAAGTCCGTTACCTTCATTCACATACGTTGTGGAAAGATTTAATTGTGCATTGGTATACCCCGGATTAGCTTCCAAAGCTCTCATATAAGCGGCTCTAGCTTCTTCGATATTACCTTGTTCCATATTTATTACACCAATATTATAATGTAAATCTGGATTATCAGGAGCAACGGTGGCCGCCTCTGCCATTAATGATTTAAATTTATCCTTATCCCCTAATTTATAATGCAAATTTGCTTCATTCAAAATTAAGTTAACATCATTTGGATCATTGGCTCTTGCCGCAGTATATGCTTCCAAAGCTTTATCATCCTGACCTAATTGCGTATAAATCAGTGCTATATTCTTAACTATTTCGGCAGATTTAGAAGGTGTTTTTTCATCAAGGGGATCTTTATAAGTTCCTGATTTGACCATCAAATCTCTTTGGATCTTATCCATTACTTCAACTTCCCCAGTTGCCATGTTTGTGGCTTTATACTCCATTCCTCCACCATCATAACCTACTTCCTTGAGTTCATTATAATAACTTAGGGCTTGCTCATACTCCCCTCCATTAACTGAGCTACTAGCAGCATAATAAAGATAGATGGTGTCCTTTGGGCTAAGCTTATAACTTGTATATAGCTTTTTTCCCGCCTCTTTGAATTTTTTGTTCTTATTATCCTCTACTGCAGCATTTACCAATTCACCTGCAATTGTTATCAATTGATCCTTGATTTCTTTGCCATACTTTGCCTTACCACTGGCAACTTCAATCTCATCTGCTTTATTGAAGGAAGAAATAGCAGTATCATAAGCACTGTTATCCCCTTTTTTTGCCAAATCGGCATATATTTTTCCACGTAGGAAATGATATTGGGCCTGAACTTTTACATCGGCTGCGGAGATTACGCCGGCAGCAGCTTCTAGAGAGCTTTTAGCTCCTGCAGCATCACCTCCTTTAAGGGCTTTTTCTGCTGCTTTTATCTCATTTTTTTGAGCAAATCCAATAATTGAAAAGGACATTGCTGCAAGGATTAAAATTTTAGTTTTCATTTTTGATTTAATTAAAATATTAGTGTTTAATGATTATTCTTTTGTTTCGTCAGTACTTCCATTATCAAGAGCCGTGCCATCTTCTGCATCTACCTCAATATCCAAGATATCAACTTCCTCAACAGCGTCGTCATCTTTCATCACCTTGGCCACCGCCGCAATACTATCATTATCCTTGATGTTTATCAGTTTTACACCTTGGGTAGCTCTTCCCATAACACGCAGGTCTTCAACGCTCATACGAATAGCTATTCCAGATTTGTTGATTATCATAAGATCATCGGTATCAGATACATTTTTGATAGCTACCAAGCCACCTGTCTTTTCTGTAATGGAAATGGTTTTAACTCCTTTTCCTCCTCGATTCGTAATTCTATAGTCATCGATGCTGGAGCGCTTGCCATATCCATTTTCAGAAACTACTAGAATTTCCTCATCAAAATCATGCACAGAAACCATTCCTATGACCTCATCATTTTCATCTGCCAACCGTATGCCACGAACCCCTGACGCATTACGTCCCATAGGTCTCGTTTTGCCTTCTTCAAATCGAATAGCCTTCCCTGATTTTAGTCCAAGGAAAATTTGGCTGGTACCTGTGGTTAGTTTTGCCTCTAATAATTCATCATCCTCACGAATGCCAATGGCATTGATACCGTTCTGGCGAGGTCTAGAATACTGTTCCAAGGAAGTTTTCTTAACTGTACCCTTTTTAGTGGCCATTATCACATAGTGATTATTGACATAATCTTCATCTTTAAGGTCCTGAGTACAGATAAATGCCTTGACCTTGTCATCTTGTTCTATGTTTATCAGATTCTGTATCGCTCTTCCTTTCGATGTTCTACTACCCTCAGGTATCTCATAAACACGCATCCAGAAACACTTCCCTTTTTGCGTAAAGAACAACATATATTGATGGTTGGTTCCCACAAATAAATGCTCTAAGAAATCTTCATTCCTAGTCGAAGATGCTTTCTGACCAACACCTCCCCTATTTTGAGTCTTGTATTCGGTAAGCGGAGTCCTTTTAATATAACCAGCATGTGAAATCGTGATTACTACCTGCTCATCAGGAATCATATCCTCCATACTCAAATCACCGCCTGCGAAGTTTATTTCTGAGCGTCTTTCATCACCATACTTATCCTTAATTTCTAAAAGCTCGTCCTTGATGATTTGCATTCTACGATCTTTTCGGTCTAAGATATCTTTTAGATCGCCAATGGTTTTGATAACCTCATCGTACTCAGAACGCAATTTATCTTGTTCCAGACCAGTAAGTTGGCGAAGTCGCATTTCAACAATGGCCTTGGCTTGGATCTCTGTCAATTTAAAGCGTTCCATCAAGTTCTCCCTTGCTTCATCCGCATGGGAAGATGCCCTAATGATGGAAATGACCTCATCAATATTATCTGAGGCAATAATCAAACCTTCAAGTATGTGTGCCCTATCCTCGGCCTTTTTAAGGTCGAATTTGGTTCTTCTTACCACTACCTCATGCCTATGTTCCACAAAATAATGGATCATCTCCTTGACGTTCAACATTTGCGGCCTACCTTTGACCAGGGCAATATTGTTAACGCTAAATGATGATTGTAAAGCCGTGTATTTATATAGTGTGTTAAGGACGATATTCGGAATGGCATCTCTTTTAAGAATGTATACTATGCGCATACCTTTTCTATCCGATTCATCGCGAATTGAAGATATACCTTCAATTTTTTTCTCATTCACTTGGTCGGCGGTCTTTTTGATCATATCCGCCTTATTGACCTGGTAGGGTATCTCAGTCACTATAATACACTCTCTACCCTGAACTTCCTCTATATTCGCTTTGGCACGCATTACCACTCTTCCCCTACCGGTATGAAAAGCTTCCTTAACCCCATCATACCCATAAATTATACCCCCAGTAGGGAAATCCGGAGCCTTAATGTGTGTTATCAGTTCATCAATTTCAATATCATTATTATCAATGTAGGCAATAGTACCATCAACAACTTCCGATAAATTGTGTGGAGGCATATTAGTGGCCATACCAACGGCGATTCCCGAGGCACCATTTACCAATAAATTAGGAACCCGGGTTGGGAGTACTGTAGGTTCTTGCAATGAATCATCAAAGTTCAACTGATGGTCAACAGTATCCTTATCTATATCAGCCAACATATCATCAGCTATCTTCCGCATACGCGCTTCAGTGTAACGCATAGCAGCTGGACTATCACCATCAATAGATCCAAAATTTCCCTGCCCATCTACCAACATATATCTCAAACTCCATTCCTGGGCCATACGCACCATAGAATCATAAACCGAAGTATCGCCATGTGGGTGATACTTACCCAAGACCTCACCAACAATACGGGCAGATTTTTTATGGGCACTGTTCGAACGAACACCCAATTCATGCATGCCGTAAAGAACCCTTCTGTGTACCGGTTTTAGACCGTCCCTGACATCTGGCAACGCACGTGACACAATGACCGACATTGAATAATCAATGTAGGCAGACTTCATTTCTTTATCTATGTTAATAGGAATCAATTTTTCTCCTTCTGCCATGCTACTATTTTATCTATTTAATTTGGTTAAAAAAGCAAGGCAATATACGTAAATTCAAAGCTTTCAAAGCACATATCAAATACTTTATAAAAAAATTTATCAACACCTTTTAAAGCTATTTTAGTTGATAATTTCCATGTTAATTATTTTGTAATTCGGGGCTTTTTTCGTCATTTAGGACATGTTTATCGATTATAGGTATGGTATTTGATCTAGATTGGTATAGTTTTACTAATTTTATGGATGATAAGGATAATATATGGATGATAATTTTTCGCCAAGGGTAAAAGATGTAATTGCGTATAGCAAGGAAGAGGCATTAAGGTTGGGCCATGATTTCATTGGTACTGAACATTTGATGCTAGGGCTTTTACGTGATGGAAATGGCAAGGCAATCAGTATTTTGGATGCATTGGAAGTAGACTTGGACCACTTACGAAGAAAAGTGGAAATCCTAAGCCCTTCGAACCCAAACCCAAGTGGTGTTCAAAAAGATAAAAAGAACCTACATTTGACAAGACAGGCAGAACGTGCTTTGAAAACAACATTTTTAGAAGCAAAACTTTTTCAGAGTTCTTCAATAAACACTGCGCATTTGTTGTTGTGTATTCTCAGAAATGAAAATGACCCAACTACTAAATTACTTCACAAACTTAAAGTTGATTATGATGGGGTAAAAGAACAATTTAAATTTATGATTACAAGCGATGATGATATCGTAGATTCGCCGACTTCCGAATCTTTCCCAAGCGATTCTGATGATGCCAATGAAGGTAAGGAAAGTACTTTCGGCGCTACATCAGGTCAAAAAGGAAATAAAAAATCCAAGACTCCTGTCTTGGACAATTTTGGCAGGGATCTCACCCAAATGGCCGTAGAAAACAAATTAGATCCTGTTGTTGGCCGTGAAAAGGAAATCGAAAGAGTTTCGCAAATTTTAAGTAGGCGAAAAAAGAACAACCCGTTATTAATTGGTGAACCTGGTGTTGGTAAAAGCGCCATTGCTGAAGGTTTGGCGCTGCGTATTATTAACAAAAAAGTTTCCAGGATCCTTTATAACAAGCGCGTGGTTACATTGGATTTGGCATCACTTGTTGCGGGAACAAAATATCGCGGACAGTTCGAAGAACGCATGAAAGCGGTCATGAACGAATTGGAGAAGAATGATGAAGTTATTCTTTTTATTGATGAGATCCACACCATTGTTGGTGCTGGTGGAGCAACCGGAAGTCTGGATGCTTCAAACATGTTCAAACCTGCCTTGGCAAGAGGAGAAATTCAATGTATTGGTGCAACTACTTTAGATGAATATAGACAGTATATAGAAAAAGATGGTGCTTTGGAGCGAAGGTTCCAAAAGGTTATTGTTGAACCGACTTCCGTGGCCGAGACTATCGAAATCCTTCAAAATATAAAAGGAAAATACGAAGACCATCATAATGTTGAGTATACAGATGAGGCTATTGTGGCCTGTGTGAAATTGACCAATAGATACATGACCGATAGGTTTTTACCGGACAAGGCCATTGATGCTTTGGACGAAGCTGGCTCTAGGGTTCATATTGTTAATATGGATGTACCCAAACAGATTTTGGAGCTTGAAAAACAGCTAGATGATGTTCGCGAGTTGAAGAACAGCGTTGTCAAAAAACAAAAGTACGAGGAGGCCGCCAAATTGCGTGATGATGAAAAAAGATTAGAGAAAGAACTAGCTGTTGCCCAAGAAAAATGGGAAGAAGACAGTAGATTACATAAAGAGGTGGTTTCAGAAGATAATGTTGCCGATGTAGTTTCCATGATGAGTGGCATCCCGGTAAATAGGATAGCTCAAACTGAAAGCAAAAAACTGGCAGAATTACCAGAACTCATTAAAGCAAACGTTATTGGGCAGGACGAAGCCGTGGCAAAAGTAGCCAAGGCAATTCAACGTAACCGTGCCGGATTAAAAGACCCGAACAAACCTATAGGTTCATTTATATTCTTAGGTCAGACCGGAGTTGGTAAAACCCAACTTGCCAAGGTTTTGGCCAAGGAGCTATTCGACTCTGAAGATGCATTGATACGCATTGACATGAGCGAATACATGGAAAAATTTGCCATATCGAGATTAGTTGGGGCACCTCCAGGATACGTAGGATACGAAGAAGGTGGGCAACTGACTGAAAAAGTGCGTCGCAAACCATATTCCGTAATACTTTTGGATGAAGTTGAAAAAGCGCATCCAGATGTATTCAATATGATGCTTCAAGTACTTGATGATGGTTTCTTAACTGATAGTCTAGGCAGGAAAATAGATTTTAGAAATACGATTATCATCATGACCTCTAATATTGGGGCAAGACAGGTAAAGGATTTTGGCCAAGGGGTCGGTTTTGGTACCGCCGCAATGAAATCACAAGCGGATAGTCATCAAAAAAGCGTTATTGAAAATGCATTGAAAAAAGCCTTTGCACCGGAATTCTTGAATAGAATTGATGATGTTGTCGTCTTTAATGCCTTGGAAAGAGAGCATATTCACAAGATTATTGATATTGAATTGGCCAAGCTCTTTGCACGAATCAAGGATATAGGGTACACCCTAAATTTAACTGAAAAAGCGAAGGACTATATTGCTGAAAAAGGTTTTGATAGAAAATTTGGGGCAAGACCTTTGAAAAGGGCTATTCAAAAATATATCGAAGATGCACTTGCAGAGGAAATTGTAAATTCTAAACTTGAGGAAGGCGATAGTATTTTTATGGATTTGGATAAAAAGAAAGAAGTCCTGACCATAAAAATAAAAAAGGCTGAAAAGTCCTCAAAAACATAGGCGTTCGTAAGAAAATTAATATAAGGGAGTCACTAAGTATGACTCCCTTTTTTTATGGGCTATTTTGGGGATGTAAGAAATAAAAGACAAAGAATTTAAGGGGAAGGCAGTATACACGATATTTAAGCCTTTAATCTAATTTTTTATTTATTGGCAGTGCTTCACTTTACATTCGTTTCAGACACTATAATACAGATGAAATGAATGTGGGACCAACCAAGAAAACTATTATTGTAAGAGAATATAATTTAGAGATAGGTACGGTACAAGTCTATCAGGATTACATGGTCGCAACTTTTGAGGAAGGAGCAACTTTGACCCTAGAAAGAGCTTACCAAATTATTGGAATCAGTGAAATACACTTTAGGGGCAGACCCTTTGGTTACATTAGTCTTCGCAAGAATTCCTATGCCATTGACCCTACTATTTACAATTACCTTAGAGAGCTTGAAAACATGAAAGCCTTTGCAATAGTCTCCGTTAAGGAAATAGACATGCACAACTTTAAGATTGAGAAATTGTTCTACAAAAAACCAATGAAGTTTTTTATTGAGTTCGACAATGCCCTATTATGGGTAAAAAGAAGAGTGAAATCGAAATAAATCGTTTTCGCGATTTGAATTTCGTAACCTTTACCTATGCTTACTGATTCCGCTCTTCCTTAACTTCTTGTTCCGGAGTTTCAGGTATTTTGAACAAATCAATAAAGGCCCTACCTATCGAATCAATTAATTTGGTGGCCGTCAAAGCTTGGTATCCTAGATTTTCTATTGCAATATCGCCTGCCTTTCCATGCAAATACACTCCAAAAATAGCTGCATTCAATGGTTCGTAACCTTGCGCGATCAAACCTGTTATTATTCCCGTTAGCACATCCCCGCTTCCTGCGGTTGCCATCCCAGGATTACCTGTTGTATTTACATAACCATGGTTATTATAAATGGTAATGGTATGCGCCCCTTTGATAACCAATATTATATCCTGTTTTTTTGAAAATGCCTTCGCCTTTTTTAGTTTATCAAAGTCATCCTTCCATTTGCCAATCAATCGCTCAAGTTCTTTGGGGTGCGGGGTCAATACCGTTTTTGATGGTAACTTTTTTAAGAGGTCTTTGTTTTTGGCCAACAAATTCAATCCGTCTGCATCAATAACCAAAGGTGCTTTTACTCTATCCAAAAATTTAGAAAATGCATTAGCGGTTTTCGTTTCAACACCAAGACCAATGCCGATTCCAATAACTGATGGTGTAACCTCAAACGCAATAGTACGTATATGATTTTCATCACCATCAGTTATTACCATCACTTCGGGCAATGAAGCCTGAATGGGCAAATAACCACATTTGGGCACATAAACGCTAACTAAACCACTACCTACATTCAAACAGGCATTTGCTGCAAGCGAAACAGCTCCTATCTTACCATAACTCCCTCCAATTATCAAAGAATGGCCGTAAGTGCCTTTATGGGAGAATTTCTCTCGAGGTATATACATAGGTAGCACTTCATTCTTACCTATTAGCTCGAATTCCGCTTTCGATTTCATTATAATTTCCGGATCTAAACCAATATCCACAACCTCCCATTGATTGCAATAAATACCGGTCTCCGGTAAGCAAAATATCAGTTTTGGTGCTTGAAAACTCAGTACATGATTTGCCTGCACAACTGCATTTTGGTTTTCAACTGGTTTATCCATAAAAATCCCCGAGGGCACATCAACTGCCAGGATAAATGCGCCGGAATCATTCAAATGTTGCATCAGCTTAGCGACCCATTTATCAGGGGTTCTATTCAGGCCAATCCCAAAAATCGCATCAACAATTATATCATCACGACCAATCCCGGCAAATTCGCAGTCCCTCTCCAAAAAGTGTGGCCATATTTTTCGATCTTTTAAACGGTCCAAATTGATTAAAAAATCCTTGGAACGTTTATCACTATAATTAACCACATTTACCTCAATATTATACCCATGTTCTTTTAAATGCCTCGCCAATGCCATTCCGTCCCCACCATTATTGCCAATACCACAGAATAAGTGAATCTTGGTTTGTGCGCCCTGCATTCGCAAATGAAGCCAGTTGAATATTTGTATGGCAGCACGCTCCATGAGTTCATTGCTCGAAATTTGTTGTTTTTCAATTGTGAATTTATCAGCTGCATATATCTGTTCTGTGGTTAAAAATTTCATTCAGTAAGAATTTTTGGTAAATATTGTTGATTCCGTAAAAATCAAGCGAAACGTTTGATTAGCAAGCCAAAAGTACTACTTTTGGTTCTTACAACGAAGCATGCTTTTCAACAAATCGGACATAACAACCTTATTTTCTCCATTTGCCAATGGATGCAATTCTACGATTACCCGTACAACCCCATTGGGGTAAAAAACTACATATAATCCGTTCGTATTTGCGTTTTTCCGCACATAATCACTCAGTTTTAGTTAATCAACTTATATAATGAAAGTTTTAAAATTCGGAGGCACCTCAGTTGCCAATGCCCAAAATATAACCTTAGTAAAAGACATTGTTTCCAAAACAGAAAGCGACAAAGCAATAGTTGTTGTTTCAGCGCTGGGAGGAGTAACCGATTTATTATTGAATACGGCAAGTCTAGCTTCATTACAAGATGACACCTATAAGTCATTTTTGAAGGAAATTGAGGACAGACACTTAAACACTATAAAAGAACTAATTTCAATTACTTCCCAAAGTAAGGTGCTAAGTAAAGTCAAAAGTGAACTCAATACATTGGAAACCTTATTGGAAGGAGCATTTTTAATAGGTGAAATCACCCCTAAACTTTCAGATAAAATAGTTAGCTACGGTGAATTGTTATCGTCATATATCATTAGTGAATTCTTTGCTGAGGCAGGTCTGGATGTTGCTCATAAGGATAGTAGGGAAATTATTAAAACCAATAACGCAAATGGTAAAGCTGCTGTAAATTTTGGGTTGACCAACCAGTTATGTGCAGACTTTATCACAAAAACACCTCAAAAAATAATTGTTCTGCCAGGTTTTATTGCATCTTCAGAAAATGGGGGTTCGACTACGCTTGGGCGCGGCGGTTCTGATTACACTGCGGCAATTGTCGCAGCAGCCATAAATGCTGAATTACTCGAAATATGGACGGATGTAAGCGGTATGTATACTGCAAATCCAAAATTGGTAAAGCAGGCAAAGGCGATTCCACATATTTCTTATGAAGAAGCTATGGAACTTTCCCATTTCGGGGCTAGGGTACTTTATCCGCCAACGATTCAACCTGTGCTTTCAAAAGGTATTTCAATCCAAATAAAAAATACTTTTGCTCCCGATGATCCGGGAACAATCATAACCAAAAATAAGAACGAAAAAGGAAAAACAGTTCGTGGCATTACCCATATTGGGAATATAGCCTTGTTATCCGTAGAAGGCCCAGGCATGGTAGGTATTCCCGGAATATCAAAACGTTTTTTCGAAGTGCTTTCGCAATCCCATATTAGCGTGGTACTCATTACGCAGGCTTCGTCAGAACATTCAATATGTGTTGGTATTTCTGCCGATGATGTTGCAGAAGCTGAAGAGATCGTGAATTATACTTTTGCTTATGAAATTGGCAGTGGTAAAATAAGCCCTGTTGTCGTTGAGACCCATTTGGCAATTATCGCTTTGGTAGGAGATAATATGAAAAGCCATCAAGGCCTTAGTGGTAAAATGTTCAGCACCCTGGGACGAAACAACGTGAATATTAGGGCCATTGCCCAAGGAGCTTCAGAGCGTAATATTTCAGCAGTTATCAATAAGGCAGATGTAAAAAAAGCATTGAATTCGCTTCATGAAGAGTTTTTTGAAGAGAATATAAAACAATTGAACCTTTTTGTAATGGGACTAGGCAATGTTGGCGGTAAATTCCTAAATCAAATAAAGCAACAGCAAAAATTCCTAAAGGAAAATTTAAAACTAAATCCGCGGGTTATCGGCTTATCCAATTCAAGGACCATGATTTTTGATGAAGACGGAATTTCATTGAAAAACTGGGAATCACTTTTATCCAAAGGAGAAAAAGCTAATAAGTCCAAGTTCTTTGAGACCGTCAACAAATTGAATTATCGAAATAGCATTTTTGTGGATAATACCGCCAGTGAAGAAGTCTCTAATACTTACAATTGGTATTTGGAAAATAGTATTTCTGTGGTGACCTGCAATAAAATTGCTTGTTCTTCTGATTATTCAAACTATTTGGAACTAAAGGCGTTAGCAAGAGAGTATAATGCCCCTTTCTTGTTTGAAACCAATGTGGGTGCAGGCCTACCCATTATTGACACTTTGAAACATTTGATAGCTTCAGGTGATAAGGTTAAAAAAATTCAGGCTGTACTTTCAGGAAGTTTAAACTTTGTCTTCAATAATTTCAACGATAAAACCACATTTCACGATGTGGTTAAGCAAGCACAAGAGGAAGGGTATACGGAACCAGACCCAAAAATAGATTTAAGCGGTATCGATGTTATGCGTAAGATTTTGATTCTCGCCAGGGAAAGTGGGAACCAATTGGAAATCGATGCTATTGAAAACAAATCGTTCTTATCCCAAGAAAGTTTAGACACCACTAATAATGATGATTTCTTTGCTTCATTGAAAAAACATGAAGCATCATTCCAGGAATTGTATAAAAAGGCAGTTGAAACTGATAGCAGATTAAAATACGTTGCCCAATTTGAAGAAGGGAAAGCGAGTGTAGGCTTACAACAAATTCCTAAAGGTCACGATTTTTATAAACTAGAAGGAAGTGATAATATCGTTTTGTTCTTTACAGAACGTTATCCCAATCAGCCTTTGATCATCAAAGGTGCCGGAGCGGGTGCAGATGTAACTGCATCTGGTATTTTTGCCGATATCATAAGAATTGGAAACTTTTAAAGATGGAAGAGATAAAAATTTTCTGCCCGGCCACCATTGCCAATATATCCTGCGGATTTGATGTTCTCGGCGTGGCATTGGATTCCGTAGGTGATGAAATGGTAATTCGTAAAGTACTGGAGAAAGGCATCCGGATTACAAAATTAGTTGGCCAGGATCTACCATTGCAAACAGAAAAAAATGTTGCTGGTGTTGCTGCTTTGGCGCTATTAGCAGAGAGTGATTATGAAGGCGGCTTTGAAATTGATATCTACAAGAAGATCAAAGCAGGTAGTGGAATCGGTAGTAGTGCAGCAAGTTCTGCAGGAGCAGTTTGGGGTATGAACCAATTGTTGGGAGCACCTTTTTCAACATCCAAATTGGTAGAATTTGCCATGGAAGGAGAACGGTTGGCCAGTGGAGTACCCCATGCTGATAATGTCGCCCCTGCCCTATTTGGTGGATTTACTTTAGTCCGCAGTTATGAACCATTGGATATTATTCCAATCAACAGTCCACCTGAACTTTACGCCACTATTATTCATCCACAAATAGAAGTAAAAACCTCCGATTCAAGAAAAATATTGAAAACCAATATTACTTTAAAAGACGGTATAAAACAATGGGGGAATGTGGGTGGTTTGGTTGCTGGCTTATTTACCGAGGATTATGATTTAATAGGGCGTTCTTTGGTTGACCATATTATTGAACCTATACGCTCTATTCTAATACCAGGTTTTGACGATGTAAAGGTAAATTCAATGGCTGCAGGAGCTTTAGGTTGCGGAATCTCAGGATCAGGACCATCTATTTTTGCATTTAGCAAAGGTGAAGCTATCGCCCAAGAAGTAGCGCTAGCAATGAAGCACGTATACCAAAATATAGGGATTGATTATGATGTACATGTCTCTAAAATCAATGCTAAAGGCATTAAAATATTGAAGTGACAAATGAACTTTTACAGCCTAAATAAAAAAGCCCCAGATGTATCTTTTAAAGATGCTGTAATTAAAGGAATAGCTCCAGATAAAGGTTTATACTTTCCTGAGCGTATTACGCCATTATCACAAAGTTTTTTTGATAATATTGAAGCGTTATCCAATCAAGAAATTGCTTTTGAGGCCATACAACAATTCGTTAGTGATGAAATTCCTGATGTTGATTTAAAAGAAATTCTCAACGAAGTTTTGGACTTTGATTTTCCCATAGTGGAGCTTGAGGAAAATGTTGCAACTTTGGAGCTTTTTCACGGGCCTACCATGGCTTTCAAGGATGTAGGAGCCCGTTTTATGGCACAATGCTTAGGATATTTTTCCGGTAGTTCAACTATTGAAGTTACTGTATTGGTAGCGACATCGGGCGATACGGGCGGCGCCGTGGCCAATGGCTTTCTTGGTGTTGATGGTGTAAAAGTGGTTATCCTTTACCCTAGTGGAAAAGTAAGCGATATTCAAGAAAGACAACTTACAACACTTGGACAGAATATTACGGCCCTGCAAGTGGATGGCACTTTTGATGATTGCCAGAAAATGGTTAAAACAGCATTTTTAGATGAGGATTTACTCAAAAACATGCAGCTAACATCAGCGAATTCGATCAATGTTGCACGTTGGCTACCACAATTATTTTATTTCCTATTCGCCTACAAACAATTGAAATCAAAGGGGAAAGAATTGGTCTTTTCTGTGCCTAGTGGTAATTTCGGAAATATATGTGCCGGTCTGGTAGCACAACGATTGGGTATGCCGGTAATGCACTTTGTAGCGGCAACCAATGTTAATGACACGGTTCCAAAATTCATGCAAACTGGGAAATACCATCCAAAACCATCCACAGCAACCATTTCAAACGCGATGGATGTCGGAGATCCCAGTAATTTTATCAGGATAAGACATTTGTTCCAAGATGATTTTGAAACCCTGAATGAAAATCTAAGTTCTTTTTCCTTCACCGATGTAGCTACAAAAAATGCTATGAAGGAGATTCATAAGGAATTTGGTTATGTAGCAGATCCTCATGGAGCGGTTGGTTATTTAGGTTTTAGGGAATTCCAAAAAACCCATCCAAAAGCTTATGGCGTGTTTTTGGAAACTGCGCACCCGGTTAAGTTTTTAGATGTGGTCGAAGATACCTTAGGAACAACATTGGAAATTCCTTCGCAAATCCAAAAAGTAATGGGTAAGGAAAAGAAGTCCATAAAAATCAATACCTATGGCGAATTGAAAACTTTTCTGATACATCGTCACTAGTCAACTTATTACTTTTCGGAAGTAAAAACCAAAACATTAGTTAAGAGGGCGTTGTCATCTTTATATTTTGAATAAATTTGCGCAATCTAAAATATCTGTTTTATGAAGAATACCGCCTTATCTGAAACTCACGAATCCCTTGGAGCTAAAATGGTGCCCTTTGCAGGATATAATATGCCTGTCTCTTATGAAGGGATTAATATTGAGCACGAAACCGTTAGGAAAGGTGTTGGTGTATTTGATGTTTCACATATGGGAGAGTTCTTGATTGAAGGCCCAAATGCGTTGGATTTGATACAGAAGGTCACTTCCAATGACGCATCCAAACTTACCGTAGGTAAAGCCCAGTATAGCTGTCTACCCAATGAAACAGGTGGTATAGTAGATGACTTGATTGTTTATAGAGTTAAGGAAGATACCTATCTCTTGGTAGTCAACGCATCCAATATTGAAAAGGATTGGAATCATATTTCAAAATACAATGAAGTATTCAATGCTGACATGAAAAATATTTCAGAAGCATATTCCCTATTGGCAATCCAAGGCCCAAAGGCAGTTGAAGCCATGCAGAGCATTACTTCGGTGGATTTGAGCGCTATCAAATTCTACAATTTTGTTGTAGGTGATTTTGCCGGTATTGAGCAGGTAATTATCTCCGCAACTGGCTATACTGGTTCAGGGGGATTTGAAATTTATTGCAAGAATACTGAGGTAAAACAAGTATGGGACAAGGTTTTTGAGGCTGGTGCCGACTTTGGAATAAAACCAATTGGCTTGGCCGCTAGGGATACTTTAAGATTGGAAATGGGTTACTGCTTATATGGCAACGATATAACCGACGCAACATCGCCATTTGAAGCAGGTTTAGGTTGGATTACAAAATTCACCAAGAATTTTGTAAATAGCGAGGCATTGGCCAGGGAAAAAGAACACGGCCCAAAGCGTAAACTTATCGCTTTTGAATTGGATGATCGTGGTATTCCGCGTCAAGGATATGACATTGTAGACGGACAAGGAAAAACTATCGGCGAGGTAACCTCTGGGACCATGTCCCCGTCGCTTGGTAAGGGTATTGGATTGGGCTACGTGCCTAACATTTTTTCAGAAGTTGGCAGTAAAATCAATATTCAGATAAGAAAAAATGCAGTGCCAGCTACAGTTGTAAAGCTACCCTTTTATAAATTTTAATGATAAATTACCAACATATAATCGACACAATAACCACTAATTTAAAAAGTGTTGATGAAAAAGGCATAGTAGCTTCATATATTCCAGAACTTGCATGTATTGATATAAATAAATTTGGTGTCCATTTAGTAGATGCCTCTTTAAATAGGTTTAGCTCTGGCGATGCCAATGAATTATTTTCCATTCAAAGTATTTCCAAGGTTTTGAGTCTTGCCAAATGCTTTAGCATTGTAGACAATGATTTATGGAAAAGAGTTGGTGTTGAACCTTCTGGAGACCCATTTAATCATTTGTCACTCTTAGAAATGGAAAATGGAATTCCTAGAAATCCTTTCATAAATGCAGGAGCTATTGTAGTGGCTGATGTTTTGGTTTCACACCTTAAAAACCCAAAAAAAGATTTTCTTTCCTTTATTCAACAACTTACGAATGATAAATCCATTGCTTACAATGAAAAAGTAGCCAAATCTGAAAAGGATACCGGTTTCCGGAACATGGCGGCTGCAAACCTTCTTAAATCCTACGGAAATTTAATAAATGATGTAGATACTGTACTTGATTTTTATTTCCATCAATGTTCAATTGAAATGAATTGCAAGCAATTAGCAAATGCCTTTTACATTTTCATGAACCACGGAAAATGTCAGAGGGGTGACACCCATTTAAACATTAATCAGGTAAAACGAATAAATGCCTTAATGCTCACTTGTGGTTTTTATGATGAAGCTGGTGAATTTGCTTTTGAGGTAGGATTACCGGGGAAAAGTGGTGTTGGGGGTGGCATAGTCGCAGTTTTACCTAACAAGTTTGCAGTAGTAACATGGTCTCCAGGATTAAATCCCAAAGGGAATTCCAAACTTGGCATGAAAGCTTTGGAACAATTGACTACACAAACTTCACAATCAATATTTTAAGAATTGGACTCAAAAAAAATTCTAATTCTAGGCGCAAGTGGATTCATAGGAAATGCCCTCTATAAAGAGCTCTGTTCCTATTTTGATACTTATGGTACTTATAATTCAGCAAGAAGGTCCTTCGAAGAAAATCAGCGATTTTTCAAATATGATATGGAAGAGGATGATATTTTTCAATTGTTGAAAAAGATCCGTCCACAAATCATAATTTCCTCACTTAGGGGAAACTTTGCTTCACAAATACAAGCACATCAACATCTTGTTGAATACATTTCAGAAAACGATTGCAAATTGTTTTTTATCTCTTCAGCCAATGTTTTCGACGCCTATAGTAAATACCCATCCTATGAGAATGATAAAACCCTCTCAGAAAGCATTTATGGCCGATTGAAAATCAAGATTGAAAATATGCTGTTACGGCTACCAAAGGAAAAAACAGCAATATTGAGGGTTCCTATGGTTTTCGGTAATTCATCACCAAGAATCAAGAAAATAAAGAACCATATTTGGAATAATGAGCCAATCGAAGTGTTTCCCAATCTGATCATGAATGTAACCCATGATGATAAATTAACACAACAAATCCATTATTTGATCAACCAAAACAAAAGTGGCATTTACCATTTAGGAAGCAAGGACTTGGTACATCATGATGAGTTTATTAAGGAGATAGTTAATCGCATCGGTAAATTCAATCCAATTTTCAAGAGGGTATACACAACCAATGATGAACGCTATTTAGCCGTACTCGCCAAGACCAATAAACTTCCCAAAAATCTACAAATGACGTATCAAGAAATCATAGACCATCATATTTTGATTTGATTTAGGGTATCACAAGAATTTTGCTTTCATACCTTTGTATAAAACTGGAATCATGACAAAATTAAGTGAAGCAGAAATAGGCCTACAATTAAAACATTTAAAAGGTTGGGAATATATTGATGGTGCAATCGAAACTACTTTCGAATTCAAGAATTTCAAGGAAACTTTTGCAATCATGACACGGATTGCCTTCGAATGCGAAGCACAAAATCACCATCCTGACTGGAGCAATGTCTATAAGACCCTGAATATTCGATTGAATACCCATGATGCAGGGGGTGTTACCGAGAAGGATTTCAAATTGGCCCAGACTATTGAGGAAATAATTGAAAGTGACTGATACTAGCAATATCCTAACGCTTGCCAAGGGACTAAATTTTATTAAATTTGCCTTCATTGAAATTAAATAAGTAAAGAATGGGAAGAGCTTTTGAATTCAGGAAGGCACGTAAAATGAAAAGATGGTCCGCTATGTCCAAGGCGTTTACACGTATTGGCAAGGACATTGTCATGGCTGTTAAAGAAGGCGGTCCTGATCCAGATTCCAATTCAAGGCTAAGAGCGGTCATACAGAATGCCAAAGCTGTAAACATGCCCAAAGACAATGTTGAAAGGGCTATCAAAAGAGCTACGGATAAAAGTCTGGGTGATTATAAAGAGGTATTGTTCGAAGGCTATGCTCCCCACGGTATTGCGATTTTAGTTGAGACTGCCACCGATAATAATACCAGGACAGTTGCCAATGTGAGAAGTTATTTCAACAAATGCAATGGCAGTTTGGGAACTTCAGGTTCCGTGGAATTCATGTTCGACCATACATGCAATTTTCGTATCCCCGCTGCGGGTATTGACCCCGAAGAACTGGAATTAGAAATGATCGATTTTGGCGCCGAGGAAGTTTTTGTGGATGAGGACGGCATATTGATTTACGCGCCATTTGAAAGCTTTGGTTCCATTCAAAAAGAATTGGAAAATAGAGCGATTGAAATCCTCTCTTCAGGCTTTGAGCGCATTCCCCAAGTTACCAAAGAACTTTCAACTGAAGAAGCAGCCGATGTCGAGAAATTACTCGAAAAAATAGAAGAGGATGATGATGTACAGAACGTGTACCATACTATGCAAGAATAAATCTCCGAAACCCCTTAAACATTCAGATAACCCCCTATTTGTAAGGAGGGTTTTTTCTTTATAATCCTTTATAATTGTTTATATTCCGAACAAATAACGAACAAATGAATTTCAACTACTATCTTTCCCACTATATTAAGAAGAACGGTACTCAGATGATACGGCTCAAAATGGAGACTTCTAAAAAAGATGTACAATATTTGGATTCCGGAATATCAATCAGAAAAAATCAATGGGATGACAGGAAGAAAAAAGTAAAAAGGCATCCCATTGAAGAAAAACTGAATGCCAACCTCCAATCTTTAATGGTTTCCGTTCAACAACTCTATTATAGCAATAAGGGAGTATCGGCCAAGCGCTTGCATTTTTTATATAAAAACAACAAAAAATATGATTCCAGTTCCTTCTTGGACTTCTATCAACAAATTGTTGATGAAGCTAAGCTAAAAGGAAAGATACGTACGGCAAACACGCAGCAGAAGTATGTTGAAAAACTAAAAAAATTCTCAAGTCACGTTTCATTCTCCGATCTTTCCGTCCAATTTGCAAAAGATTATGAAAAATGGATGCTTGAAAAAGGAAATAAAATAAATACCGTAGCCTCAAATTTCAAGTCAATGTATGCAGTTTTAAATAAGGCAATGAAAATGGGCATTATAAAAGAGAACCCTATACGTGGTTATACAATAGTGACAGAAAACGTGCAGAAAGATTCATTGACATTTGAGGAAATAACCAAACTATCAGAATTGGAGATTCCTACTAGATTCAAGGGAATGATAAAAGCTAGGGATATGTTCCTCTTCTCCTTCTATACAGCTGGTATGAGATTCTCCGATATATGCAAGCTTCAATGGACAAATATTCTAGGAAATGAAATTGTTTATACCATGGGTAAATCCAGAACAAGAGCCGGAGCAAAAAGAACACTGCCATTAACTCCCAAGGCTATTGCTATTCTAGAACGATATAAAGGCAAAAACAATACCTATATCTTTCCTCCACTTTATGGCATAGACGCAAAAGATGGAGAAAAAATCGAGTACAAACTATTTATTGCTAATAATGCCATAAACCGATCTCTACGTATCGTTTGCAAAAAAGCCAAAATAGAAAAATGGGTCAATATGCATATGGCAAAACATTCATTTGCAGATTTTGCAGTAAAAAACGATACAGGCTTATTAATGATTTCCAAACTTTTAGGGCATACCAAATTGTCTACTACCCAGTATTACCTAAAAGACTTTTATCAAAAAGAACAAACTGATGAAATGAATAGGTTATTTGGATAATGTGAAATAGTTAGTTTATCGTGATATAATAACCATTATTGACTTTGATTGAGATTTCTCCCTTTCGCAATTTTAGGTTTATTATTTCAATGTCCTCCCTAGGATAGAGATATTTTTTGCCCACCTTAAAAAAATCAACCAATCCTTGGTCCCTTAATGATTGCATTATCTGTCCATTATAGGAAATGCCCAATCGCTCACAGAATGCCCTCCCTGTAAGATTTAATGGCTCTATATGTACGTTGGTGGTTTTCACTACCTGCTTCTTCCTTTTTTTCTTCGCTTTCTCCAGAGCGGACCATCTAATTCGTTTTTATAATTATTAAAGGGTTTCGGTCTTAGGACATCTTTTTCAGAAAGTCCCAAATGGTCCTTTGGTTGGCCAATAACTTCCCCTGCCCCTCCGATAGTACCTTTTGATTGTTTCGGATTTTCTCCTGTCCCTTCTTTATCAGGGATAATTCCTCTAAAATCTCTTTGTTCTGCTGAATTAGTTTGGAGAACAATTGCACGGTCTCTGTCTTGTTCATAATCGATGTGTTTGATGATGGCGTTCCATGAATAGCCTCTGCCCAGGGTACTGCCTTTGTATATGATCCCATCGTATTCAAAAGAAATTCCGCTTACCCTACCCGTTGTCTTGCTTACGTTAAACCTTGGATGAACGCTTTGGGTGTGTAGTTCTTTGATAAACCCTTGGGTATCCAATGATTTATGGATAGCCTGTCTTACTTTGTTTTGCAGGATGTACCGTATCGG
>Ga0316189_10001282_pt1 | contig 25005 bp, 19 predicted proteins | sample LowCovwburrow_MG_FD_204930 | JGI IMG/M metagenome (GOLD analysis project Ga0316189, IMG submission 204930) | Coastal sediment microbial communities from Maine, United States - Lowes Cove worm burrow | ecosystem: Environmental > Aquatic > Marine > Coastal > Sediment | place: USA: Maine... | reverse complement strand
AATTTTATCTGCAACCCTTATTTTGCAATATTCTTGAAATGAAATACCTGAATTTTGGGTGATCATTTCCTGAAGCAACATAAAAGCACCTTGATGATATGCCCAATTTGTACCAGCATCTGTAGTATATTCAAGACATATTGGTAAGTTGCACACCCAAGGGACGAAATCACCCAAATGTGGCGTGAGCCCTGTGGTCATGGTCAAATGGTGCTTAACCGTTATCAAATCTTGTTTTTCAGCAGTTAATTGGCTCCAATTCGCACCTAAATAATCTGAAGTCTTGTTATTTATATTAAGAATTCCCTCACCTTGGGCTATGCCAACAAAAGTGGCGGTTAAACTTTTGGCAGCCGAAAACCAGGTCCAATCTGAATTTTGATTATGTCCATTGAAGTATTTTTCCACAACAATTCTTCCATTTTTAAGGATGATAAAGCCTTTGGTATTGGTAGATTGTAAATAGTCATATAATTCTTGCTCATTTTCCGTGTTCCATTCTAATTGGGTTGATGTCACAGTTTCCCAAGTATCTCCAGCCAAAGGAGGAAAATACATTCCAGAAGGAAGGGGTATTTCATTATCAATGTTGTCCGAATCATTACTGCAACCAATACCCAAAATAAAAATAATTGAAAGAAAAGTAATGGATATAGATTTCATGTTGCTAAAGATTTAGGGTTTGATGGCAAAATCTCTTTAAGGTTTAACGTAAAAACTTAAGAAATCGTCTTAAATCTTAATAGTTCCTAAGCCAAGTTGTATTTTTGCACCTGCTTGCGCAGGCGGGCACCATAAAAAAGCTATGCGAACAAAATCCCTTAAAAAGAACAAAATAAATGTGGTAACCCTTGGTTGCTCTAAAAATGTGTACGATTCGGAAGTACTCATGGGACAATTGCGGGCAAATGACAAAGAAGTAGTGCATGAGGAAGAGGGCAATGTTGTGGTCATCAATACCTGCGGATTTATCGCAAATGCCAAAGAAGAGAGTGTAAATACTATTTTGGAGTATGTTGAAAAGAAGGAGGCTGGCGTTGTTGATAAGGTTTTTGTTACAGGTTGTTTGAGTGAGCGTTACAAGCCCGATTTGCAAAAGGAAATTCCGAATGTAGATGCGTATTTTGGAACTAGTGAATTGCCCAATTTATTAAAAGCACTTGGTGCGGATTATAAGCACGAATTAATTGGGGAAAGGTTAACTACAACACCAAAAAATTATGCATATTTAAAAATTGCAGAGGGCTGTGATAGACCTTGTTCTTTTTGTGCAATCCCTTTAATGCGTGGGAAACATAAAAGTAAACCAATTGAAGAATTGGTGACCGAATCAGAAAAATTGGCTGCTAAGGGTGTCAAAGAATTGATATTGATCGCCCAGGATTTGACGTATTACGGATTGGATCTCTATAAAAAAAGAAATTTGGCTGAATTACTTCAAGCATTGGTCAAAATTGAAGGAATAGAGTGGATACGATTACATTATGCCTTCCCTACTGGTTTTCCTATGGATGTGCTCGATGTCATGAACAAGGAGCCCAAAATCTGTAACTATCTTGATATTCCATTGCAGCATATCTCTGACGAAATCCTGAAGAGTATGCGGCGTGGTACAACTAAAGAAAAAACCACCAAGCTGATCAAGGAATTTAGGACTCATGTTCCAGATATGACCATCAGAACTACCTTGATCGTTGGATATCCAGGTGAAACTGAGGAGCACTTTCAAACCCTTAAGAATTGGGTGTCCGATATGCGTTTTGAGCGATTGGGATGCTTTACCTATAGTCATGAGGAAAATACCCATGCCTTTAATTTAGTAGACGATGTTCCTGAAGAAGTAAAGCAAGAACGTGCCAATGAAATCATGGAACTTCAATCCCAGATTTCGTGGGAGTTGAACCAGGAAAAAATAGGTAAAACCTTCAGCTGCATCATTGATCGTAAAGAAGGTAATTATTTTGTGGGAAGAACTGAATATGATTCACCCGATGTGGACAATGAAGTGCTTATTGATGCTTCTAAGTTTTATGTAAAGCAGGGCGAATTCGCAAATATCAAAATTATCGACGCTGCTGATTTTGACCTTTACGGGGAGCCCCACAATTAGGGAATCAATCCATACTTTTTAAATTTTCTTGCAATCGCTTAAGTAAATAAGTTTCGATTGGGGTTTTTTGTAAGTGATAATACTTCACATCAAAAACCATAGAACACAACAATCAAAAATAATTGTTTATTTTAGAGGGGCGTCCTATTGACTCGGATAATCACTTGGATTTATAAACCAACCCATTAAAATGTACCAATTTACTTCATTAGATAGCCAGTTTCAAAGCTTTGGTTTTCGGTTAACTCGATTTCTGTCAATTCACTATTTTAATTAATTTCTTATGACTGATTTAAGAATCGAAAAAATTGAATTATTCAAAGTACCTCCACGATGGCTTTTTTTAAAGATTACCACTAAAAGTGGAATTTTTGGATGGGGTGAACCAGTTATTGAAGGTAAGGCGTCAACTGTTGAGGCCTGTGTAAATGAGCTTTCGAAACATATTATTGGTCGTTCGGCCAATGATATTGAGGATATTTGGCAAGTATTGTATAAAGGTGGTTTTTACAGAGGCGGCCCTATTTTAATGAGTGCAATTTCAGGTATCGACCAGGCTTTGTGGGATATAAAGGGCAAACATCTTGGAGTCCCGGTATATGATTTACTTGGTGGTCCTGTTCGTGAAAAAATGAAAATGTATTGTTGGATAGGTGGTGACCATCCTGAGGTTGTTCTTGAGCAAGCCAAGCAAAAAGTTGAACAAGGCTACAAAGCAGTGAAAATGAACGCTACGGGTACTTTCGAATGGATAGATTCCATAAAGAAGATAAAAACTGTAGCTAACAATATCAAAATCTTAAGAGAAGAATTTGGGGATAATTTGGATATAGGTTTAGATTTTCATGGTCGAGTGCATAAAGGGATGGTAAAACGCCTAATTGATGAGTTGAGTCCATACAATCCCATGTTTATTGAGGAGCCGGTATTGAGTGAAAACAATGAATCGCTTGATCATATCTATAATTATACGAGTATACCTATTGCTACAGGAGAGCGTATGTTTTCAAGATGGGATTTTAAGGAAATTTTGCATCGTGGAGTAGTCGATATTATTCAACCAGATTTAAGTCATGCTGGCGGTATTTCAGAAGTACGCAGAATAGCTGCCATGGCCGAGGCCTATGATGTCGCATTGGCACCTCATTGTCCTTTAGGCCCCATTTCCTTAGCTTCCGCTTTACATATTGATTTTGCCAGTTCCAATGCGTTTATACAGGAAAGTAGCCTTGGCATTCACTACAACAAAGGTTTTGATTTGTTGGACTATATGGCTAATCCCGAAATTTTTAAAGTTGAGGACGGCTACATACCCTTAATAATAAAACCTGGACTTGGTGTGGAAATCAATGAAGAAAAATTAAGAGAGGGACAAAAAATAGGACATGATTGGTCCAATCCTATTTGGAGAAACGAGGATGGGAGTTTTGCAGAGTGGTAGTTTAAACAGTAATAGTTTCTTATGATATATATAATAGCACTGATTATAGCCCTGACATTCATTGTGGTGGGAATCGTAAAATGGAAAATCCATCCTTTTTTTGTATTACTTTTTGCTGCTATTGTCTATGGTTTTATTACAGGTATGGAAGTTTCCCAGATAGTTGACTCCATTAATTCTGGCTTTGGAAGTATTATGGGTAAAATAGGGTTGATCATATTCTTTGGAGTGGCAATTGGTACAATTCTCGAAAAATCCGGAGGCGCGATGGTCATAGCCACGCGATTGTTGAAACTAATAGGGGAAAAGTCTATTCATTTGGCGATGATGGCAACAGGATACTTGCTATCTATTCCAGTATTTGCAGATAGTGCATTTATTATCATGAACTCATTGAATAAAGCATTGTCTGACAAGGCAAAAGTGGCATATGCAGGAACAACAGCTGCCTTGGCTTTTGGGCTTATGGCAACACATGTAATGGTGCCACCTACACCCGGACCAATTGCCGCAGCTGGCATTTTGGATGCCGAATTGGGTAGTGTAATTTTGTGGGGTTTATTGGTAAGTATGGTAGCCTTGGTGCCCTGTTACTTTTTTGCAACTAAAATAGCGTCAAGAATTCACATCCCCATTCATTTGGAAAAAACCGAAGACACCCTTCATAAGCCAAAGTTATGGATATCCCTCTTGTCGATTGTGGTTCCCATTATTCTTATCGTAGTGAAATCCATAGCAGATTACCCAGGTATGAATATGGGAGAATCATTTATTTATTCCATGATATCATTTTTGGGATCACCTGTAATAGCACTGTTAATAGGGATTATTTTGGCTTTATTGATGCCCAAAAAACTGGATGAAAAAGTGTATTCCGCAACGGGATGGTTGGGAGATGCTTTGAGAATTGCTGCCCCTATAATATTAATTACAGGAGCTGGCGGAATTTTTGGAGCCATGCTTCAAAATTCAGGAATAGCAGATTTTATAGCCAATGCTTTTACTGATATTCAAATAGGGCTCTTTTTGCCTTTTCTTTTGGCAGCATGTCTTAAGACCACACAAGGTTCTTCAACGGTAGCTTTGATTACAACAGCCTCTATTGTGGCTCCGATGCTCGCAGCCCTTGGCCTGGATGACCCTTTTTTAAGAACCATGACAGTGCTGGCCATAGGTGCTGGTTCTACTGTGGTTTCACATGCAAATGATAGTTTTTTTTGGGTGCTGACCCAATTAACAGGAATGGATGTAAAACAAGGAAACCAAATACAAACTGTTGGAACATTGATTTTCGGTATAAGTGCCATAATCATAATATTTGCTATAACACAAATCTTTTAGTTTCATGAGAGCCTTATTCATTTTAAGCTTCTTTGTTTTACTAGGATGCAAGAACGCTACTGAAAAGAAAATTGATACTGGGCAAGATCGATTTTCTATTGAAATCCTTGATGATGAGGCATTACAAATCATTTCACCTAATGCTAAAATCAAAGAGATAGCAAGTGGTTTTATATGGACAGAAGGTCCTTTATGGATTGAGGATGGAAATTATTTGTTGTTTTCAGATATTCCCAATAATAAAATATTCAAGATTGATTCCGTTGGGAAAACTATCGAGTTTCTTAATCCGTCGGGATATACCGGAGAAATACCTCGTGATGGGGAAATGGGCTCTAACGGATTGCTCTTGAACCAAGATGGCGATTTGGTCTTGTTGCAACACGGTGACCGAAGAATCGTTAAAATGGATGCATCATTGGATAATCCAAACCCTAAATATGTAACCTTGGTTGATAGTTATAATGGTAAAAAATTAAATAGCCCAAATGATGGCGTATTCGATAGCGATGGTAATTTATATTTTACAGATCCACCCTATGGTTTGCAAGATGGGATTAGTGACCCAGCAAAGGAGTTGGATTTTCAAGGGGTATATTGTTTAAAGACTTCTGGGGAACTTGTATTAATGGATAAATTGACAAGGCCAAACGGCATAACATTCTCACACGATGGCTCAAAAATGTATGTGGCAGTATCTGATCCTGAACATGCGGTATGGTATCGGTATGATGTTGTCGCTCCGGGGACGATAAAAAACCGGACCTTGTTTTTCGATGTTACCAATTTAGTTGGCAAGAAGGGCCAACAAGGACTTCCGGATGGCATGAAAATGCATAGTCAAGGATATCTCTTTGCAACGGGCCCAGGAGGTGTTTGGGTCTTTAATGATAATGGTATACCACTTGCCAGAATTCATACTGGCGAGGCAACGTCAAATTGTGCCTTCTCAAAAAACGAAAAAACACTTTTTATGACCGCGGACGATTATGTCCTTAAGATGGACTTGAATTAGAAAAGTGTTTCACTACAAAAGGTGTTACTGTACATTACCTGGGAACTAGAAGCACTTTTTCACTTTTTACCGAGTCTATTTTAGCTTTTGTAAAATAAACCGGAAAGTACGCGTCATTCACCCATTGATCGTATAAATTCTTATAAAAGGGACTTTCCAGATTACCTGATTGTCCTGGTGGATTGGAACCTACAGTATTATCCCAATCGTTTACATCTACAATGATCCTGAAAGTGGCGCCAGAGGTTTGTCCATTATTGCTTCCAGTAGAGCCGGGAGTATGTTGATTACCACCTCTAGGTCTTAGTTCCGTATTAAATTTTGCACTCAATTCAGCATTAACTACTTGACCCAATGGATGTTTTATTTGTACATGCTTATAATTCGCTTGCCCATATTTCCATGAATTCATATCTGAACCAAATTTGGCCTGAAGTCCAACTACTGCCGATTCAAAAGTTCCTAAGAGGTATTCATCCCTTTTTTTAATTGCCTTTATTCCGAACTTTTTTTCAGGATTCTGAATCCATTCAATTAATTTGGCCATCTGTAAATACTCGATGAGTATTTCAGCTTCTGCATCTGGAAAATATTCCAATAATTCGCTTTGTAATTCCTTTTCCCAAGCAACATATATGCCCGCTGCGATGGAGTTTTTATCAAGTCTAAAATCCCAATCTTTAAATTGATCCTTCGCCAAGTTTGATAATGGATTGGCCGTATTCAGATGTATTACAAGCGGTACAAGTGTTCGTGCAGGTATAGATAGGTAATCGGTTTGTAACCGCTTCATATCTTCCATATTTAATTTCTTACCTGAAGCAAGAACTTCATTGACCCGCATGCCGCGATAAGGATCTGACCATCCAAACCCCATGGCATCCCATTCGGTGTAATCATCAGGAATTACATTTTGATTGGCAGTAGCGATGAATCCCTTGGCCGGATTATATAAACTGGGTTTTTGGATGATAGGAAGATAGCCATCCCATTCATAACGCCCGTCTCCTGGTACAGGGACCAAACCACTAAAATTTCTGCGGATAGGGGCAATGCCTACAGCTTGCCAGCCAATATTTCCTTTGGTATCTGCCCAAATCATATTCTCCCCGGGGATATGGCTATAGTTACAGGCTTCCTTGAATTCTTCCCAAGTTTTGGCTTGATTCATTCTAAGGGATGCTAAATACGGGGAACCCCCGGGTTCCATCCAGGCACATTTTACGGCATAAGCCTTGTTGTTGGCTAAATCTACATATGTAACTGGCCCATGTCTAGTATATTTTAGCGCTACTTCAACATTCGTACTATCTTTTACTACAATTTCTTCTTTGATTACCTTTAGCTCTTCCCATGCTCCATTGTATTTATATTGGTTCGGATTTTCTGGATTAAGGTCGTAGACATATAAGTCTTCCCCGTCGGTTTCGAAAACGGTTAGACCCCATGCACCGAAATCATTATGACCAATTGATATTCCCGGAATCTCAGGTTCCCCTCCGCCGATTACGTTCCATCCTGGAGCGGATAAATGTACATAATAGCGAAGAGAAGGTATTGCAAGTCTCCTATGCGGGTCATTCGCCATATACATATGTCCGTTTTCAGACAAATTAGGGGAAGTAACCCAGTTATTACTACCAACGAAAAGTTTGTCCTTTTTGGGATTTTCAAGAGAGGCAGTGCTATTGGAAATAGTCAATTCAGATTTTGATATACGATATTGGGGAACAATATCCTCTGGTATAAATTTCAGTGTTTGGCGGTATGCATTGTATAATTCAAGGATATCGTCTGATAAAAGATCACCTTTTATGGCAGGGTCCAAATCAATTTTAGGATCTTTTGGATGAAACCAGAGATAATCCTTCACTTTTTGGGCTCCAACTTTTGCTACGGCCCGTCCAATATCAAGTTCTTCGGTAATGTTTCCTAAAAGCCCTTGGTGTCTGGAAATGATTACCTCCGTTGTCCATTTTTGAGGTAAGATGTTCAGTGCTTTGAAGGTAATCGGCAGTAATTCAGGGTTTTGTAGAACCTCCTCTATATAAGCATTCACTCCATCCTTATAAGCAGTAAGAATCTCGATACCATCAGGATGGTAATGCTTCATTTCGGCATTCATATCACCTCTGAACTTAAAAAGGCGTGTCCCGATATCGCGTTTTAATTCCCGTTTTCCTAGAATTTCGGATACTGTTCCTGTGGCCTGACGCCGCCATATTTCAAATTGAAAAAGTCGGTCCTTAGCCGCGCAATACCCTTGAGCAAAAAAAAGGTCATGCTGATTGTTGGCATAGATATGATTGATCCCTACTTCGTCCCGTAAAACTTCCACCGATTCTTTTAGACCATTTATTTTGATTGAATTAGTTAGCTCCGTCCTGTTCTTACAACTTGGAAGAAGCAGTAAAAGCAATAAAATTTGGGGTAGTAGTTTTAACGATGAGACATATTGATTCATATTCTGGGTTTATCGATATCTGAAAGATACTAAAATTAGGGATTTGAACAGAAGCTAATGGCTACAACTGTTGGGTCATTTCTTGTTTAAAGTTGAGTGAAGCCGTCTTGGGTTTTAATTTGGGTACATAAAAAGGATTACATGGTTTCACAAATGGCATAAAAATGGAAGCCAATTGCCAGAAATAACTAAAGTTATTTGAAACTGTGCTTTTGATTCAGTTGTGAAAATATTAGTTTTAACTGCTGATGTGTATGCTTTTAGTACTATTGTATAATAATAAACACCAATTACATTTCATTTCGGTGTGTATTTCGATAATCGGTATATTTAAACAAATCATTTACGATGTCTTCAACCAATCAATGTAAAAACTGTGAGAAATCTTTTGATGACTCCTATGAGTATTGTCCGTATTGTGGTCAGGAAGCGACCGACAATCTCACCTTTGGGGTATTGTTCAGTAATACCATTGAGAATTACTTTTCTATAGATGCACGATTTTTTAGGAGTTTCGGTACATTGATGATTAAGCCAGGAGTTTTGGCAAGACGGTTTGTAGATGGTAAGCGGTTGAAATACCTTCATCCTGCCCAGTTTTACCTTTTTATTTCGGTGCTTTTCTTTTTCATTTTTTCGTTTAGCGTTAGGAAAGCTGACCAGCAGGTCACCCAAGCATTAAAAAAGGGTTTCGACAAAGATTTTGTAATTGATTCGTTGCAGTTGAAAAAAGATTCCTTGAACCTGGAGTTGGCAAAAAAAACAATTAAGGAAAGTCCGGTACTTACCGGTATATCCGAGGAGGATTTGAGTGTATTGGATTCCGTAATTTCAGCCGAGCAAAATGCACCAAATCTACTATCATTAAGTTTTAGGCGAAATGCCTTGGACTCCTTAATTGCAATTGACGCGCCGCAGGCCGATAAATTAAAGGCAATGGGATTACAGGAGAATGCTAGTGCATTCAACCAAAAACTTTACGCGAAAATACTCAAGTTCTATGAACAAAAAGGAGATGGGATTCTGAATACCTTATATGATACAATTCCTATTGCCATGTTTTTTATGCTACCCTTATTTGCTGTTCTATTAAAGCTGTTTTATTGGAGACGAGGAACGTTCGCCCATCATATGGTCTTTAGTTTTTATTTTTTCACCTTTATTTTTACTTCGTTTTGTGTACTGCTATTGGCCAACATGCTTATTGATATCCCCGTTTGGCTAGAGGTTCTTTTCTTTTTATCTTTTATAATCTATTTAATGCTGGCACTTCATAATTTTTACAAAAGTAGTTGGATTGGCGCTTTTTTTAAGGCAAATATTATTTCATTCTTTTATATGTTGATCATTGTTCCAATTGCGTTTATTGGAATTATAACAGTTTCGTTCATGTTATATTAATTCAATAGCTCTTGGCAGTGGCCTAAATTAGTTTACCATAAACAAGGCATTGGCAAAAAGTAATTTGCCATTTTCCCAAAAACCTCTGAATAAGGGGTTGTCAACCATATAAATGACCTTGCCAGAACCGTGGTTTTCTACCCCGAAAACCAAAGTGTTGGTTATTTTCTTTTGGGCTTCGCTACCTGCAAAACCGGCTACCGGAGTACTTTTGTCCCCTTCTAAATAAACCACTGATCCACTGTTCAAATGTTCATATGCTTCAGAACCCAGTTTTAAGGTGAAATAGGTGTCAGAATAACCATAAGCCAAAGGGTGCGTATTATCTACCCTGGTTTTAAAGATTGCCCCTGTAATCGACTTTTTAATAAACTCACGTTGCGTTTCATCAAATACCTGTAGGTTTTTAGAAGAGTCTTGGACGATTTCCTTTGGCTTTATTTTAAAACCATTTTCTCCCGCAAGTCCTTTTATGGCACCACCCATGGCGATTAATTTTCCACCATTTGTAACCCAATCTTTTAAATCATTTAATTTATCCTTGTCTAGGAAACCCTTATAGCCACGTCCGCCTGGTAAAATCAAAACATCATATTCTGAGAAATCCACTCGCTTCATGTAGTCAGAATCAATTACCGTAATTGGATAATTCAATTGCTGTTCAAAAAAGTGCCATATTTCGCCAAACCGTAAGGTTGAAGTAGGTTCACCTGAGAGTACGGCAATTTTTTGATTGGGGATCATTTGTACATAACGTGAACCAAAATCTTTACCTGAATCAACAAAACCAGTTGTAGTGGCATTCAATGTAATCGCATGTTTGGTTGCAATTTCATTTAAAGTATTTAAAAAATCTGGATTGTTTTTATGATCACCTTTGGTAATGATCAAACTACCTCTTTCATATGATTTTCCCTCAAGAGTGAAAGGCTTAAACGAATGCCTCACTTTTATTTTGTTTTTCAATAACTCCGCTAAAAATTTGGCATCCTTTAGACTCTTCCAATCGGTTATAAAGGCATAGGCATTCTTATCAAGTTTTTGGGCAGCAACTTTCGGGCGAACATAGGGTTCACTTGAAACTAGACTTTGGGATGCCAATGCATCCAGACCATAGGCGTAAGGTAATGACCAAGCGGTGATATCGTAAGTGACCGAATCACTTAGTTTTGCATTGGGCTCAAACAACACTTTTACCAATGTACTTTTAATTTGGTCCGTGGACACCACTAAACTATTGTTTGTACTTCTTAAGCTGCCCACGTTACCGGTAGTGTACTTTAATCCTTTTATAGTCGCAGTCTTACCTCTTCCATATTTAATTTCATGCTTATCCAGCAGTTGGGTTAACGCTTCGATGTTATCTGCATCGCCGTTCATTACATAACTTTTGTACTTGTAATCTTTGCTTTTATAGAATTTCTTGAATTCCTCATTCAATTTATTGGCATTTTTAGCTGCTACTTCCACAGTTGATAATCCTGTAGTTTTATGATGCGCGATCCTATCATTTAAGGTCAATGTATCCCGAATACTGGTTACGATACCTAGTCCTGCCCTTCCACTTCCACCTTGTTCGTATGTCATTCCAATGCCTCCGTTGTAAATAGGGTATGTATCGCCATAGCTGGGATATAGCAAGTCAAAAACCTCTTTGGTAAAATAAAACCAGCCATTGGCGTCAAAATACTTTGCATGGTTTTTACCAATGGTAGTTTGGAATTCCCGCTGAAAAGGGGTAATCACTTCATGATAGGGTTCCGATGCTGGGGCAAAATAATACGGACTATCAACCCCTTGTTCGTGAAAATCCACATGTACGTGGGGTATCCATTTATTGTAAGCTTTTAATCGATTTTGACTTTCAATCTGTGTTAACCAGGCCCAATCCCTATTTAAATCGAACATATAATGATTACTTCTTCCGCTCCACCAGCCTTCATGATGTTCCTTACTATTGGGGTCCACATTGTTAGGTGAATTTTTGTATTGGTTATACCAGTTAACGTAGCGATCGCGACCATCGGGATTAATACAAGGATCCATGATTACAATTGTATTTTCCAAATAACTGCTTTTAGTGGTCAACAATTCATAAATCGTTTGCATGGAAGCCTCTGTACTTACGCTCTCATTACCATGAACGTTATAGCTTAACCATACAATGGCTTTAGAAGCAATACTTTCACCTGTTGTGCTCTTTATATGTTCGGTTCTTATATTTTCTAGATTACCCATGTTAGCGGCAGCGGAAATATAGGCCAACAGCAAGGGTCTTTGTTCATTGGTTTTGCCGTATTCTTGCAGTTGAACCCTGTCCGAGGCGTTCATGGCTAAATATTCATAATAGTCTACTACTTTATGGTGTCTCGTGAATTGTGAGCCTAGCTCATAGCCCAGAAATTCTGAGGGCGATTTTATATTTTGTGCCGATGTGGTAATTGTAAACGCGACGGTAATTAAAAGTAAAAATTGCTTCATTTCAGGTTCTTTGGTTTATAGCTGTCTAATTTAACGATTTATGATGACAATAAAGCTCCACTTTCTATAAGACAACAGCTTTCATGGATGATAGGTTAAAGTAATTAACGTATTTTTAGGAACAAGAAAATGCAAGTGTTATATATTTACCTTGATTTTTAAAGTTTATATGGATATTGACTGTTTACCCTTTAAGCAAACTGGATATTTTTCCGATTTGATTTGTGATTATATTGATAACAAGGAAAGCCTGAAACCTTTTTACAATCGCTTTCCAAAAATTGAGAACTTCAAGGAGCAGATTGAAGAAAAGTCGGCTAATTATCCAGACGAAAACAGATCAATCTTATACGATGTACTTCAAACCCAGTACAAAGGCATTTCTATCTCCAAAAAGACAAAGGAAAACCTAATACAGCTCAAGGAGCCGATAACATTCACAGTTGTTACAGGGCATCAACTCAATTTATTCACTGGGCCATTATATTTTCTTTACAAGATAATATCCACTATTAATCTTACGATTCAATTAAAGAAAACGTACCCAAAGTTCAATTTTGTACCCGTCTATTGGATGGCCACAGAAGACCATGATTTTGATGAAATAAACTATTTCAATTTCAATGCCAAAAAAATACAATGGAATAGGAAGGCATCTGGGGGGGTTGGCCGATTAAGCACAGATGGCCTACAAGAAATTTCCAAAGCGTTCGCGAATGAACTGGGCCCTGGTAAAAATGCAAAAAGACTTAGCAGTTTATTTGAAAAAGCGTATGTAGAACATGCTAATCTCACTAGTGCGACTCGCTTTCTTGCCAATGAACTTTTTGGGGAAGCAGGTCTTGTAATTGTCGATGGCGAAAACAAGGATTTGAAGAAATTGTTGGTTCCGTATGCCCAAAGGGATATTATTGAAAACACATCGTTTAATAAGGTTTCTGAAACAGTATCAAAATTATCTGGATTACCTGAAGGGTATACCATTCAGGTCAACCCAAGAGAGATCAACTATTTTTATTTAAAGGAAGAACTTCGGGAACGAATTGTATTCAACAATGGCAATTTTCATGTGAATGGCACAGACATTTATTTCTCTAAGGAGGAGTTGTTAAAGGAACTCAAGGATCATCCTGAACGATTTTCCCCCAATGTCATCACACGGCCACTTTACCAAGAGATCATTCTTCCCAATCTCTGCTATATTGGTGGTGGTGGTGAGCTGGCTTATTGGTTAGAATTAAAAAGTTCATTCAATGCAATGAATATTGCCTACCCAATCTTATTGCCCAGAAACTCTGCCCTTATAGTGACCGAAAAACAACAAAAGAAGTTGACGAAATTAAATCTTTCGGTGGCCGATTTATTCTTAAAGCAAAGCAGTTTACTCAATAAAAAGATTAGGGAAATCTCGAATATCGAAATCGACTTTTCCGCTCAGAAAACACTTTTGACAGCGCAGTTTAAAACGATGTATGAAATTGCTTCACAAACCGATGAATCATTTATCGGTGCAGTAAAAGCTCAGGAGACAAAGCAACTAAAAGGATTGGAAAACCTCGAAAAACGACTACTTAAAGCGCAAAAAAGAAAATTAAGGGATCATGTGGAACGAATGACCCAAATTCAGAATGAATTGTTCCCGGGACAATCGCTCCAAGAGCGAAATCTTAATTTTTCAGAATTTTACCTTGAATATGGTGAAGCCTTGATTCCAATGCTTATTAAAGATCTGCAACCTTTGAAAATGGACTTTTCAATACTATATCATTAGTCGAATTTTCAAGGCAAATTACTTCACAAACCCTTACTTTTACATAAACGAATTAATTAATGCATAACATAGATATTGAGCTTGTGGAAATGACCCTGGATGTCATGAAATATGCCATCAATCGAATTACCAATACCGCACCGGAATTAGGGCAACCCAAAAAAGAAGAAGAGCTTCGGGAATTGGTAGGTGAGACAATAACCGCAAAAGGAATAGGTGGTGAAAAAGCCTTTCATTTGTTTAGGGATGTTTTGGTAAAAGCAACCGTACCTATTGATCACCCAAGGCATTTAGCATTTGTACCAGCTTCACCTACCCGGGCTGCCATAATGTTCGATTTGGTGACATCAGCATCAAGTATCCATGGTGCTTATTGGATGGAAGGTGCAGGAGGTATCTTCTGTGAAAATGAGGCAATGAAGTGGTTGGTTTCCTTGACAGGATTGCCAGAAGGGGCATTTGGCGTGTTTACAAGTGGCGGTACGGCAGCTAATCTATCGGCAATGGTCACTGCACGGGAATATTGGAGAAGAAATCCTGATAACCTTAATAAGAAGGCTTTGGTCATAACTTCTGAGGGGGCACATTCTTCGATTAAGGCCATGGCAAAGGTTATTGATGCTGATGTGCTTTTGGTGGCAACAGAGGATTTAATGACGGCAAAGGATCTGCAAGATAAAATAGATCAGTTAGATGTTCACCAAAGAAAACGACTTTTTGCAGTGGTCGCAACGGGAGGTACAACGAATGCAGGCATCATTGATGAATTGGATGGGATTGCCAATGTTTGTGAACAAGAAAACCTATGGTTTCATGTTGATGCTGCTTATGGAGGTGGTGCATTGGCTGCAGATTCGGTTCGTCATTTATTCAATGGTATCGAAAAAGCCGATAGTATAACAATTGACCCCCATAAATGGTTGTTCTCTCCTTATGATTGTGGGGCAATCCTTTATAAAAACCCTGAGCTGGCCAAAGCGGCCCATTCACAGGAAGGTTCCTACTTGGAAATTTTCAAGGATGAAGGTGCTAAAGGATTTAATCCATCGGATTATCAAATTCAATTGACAAGAAGGATTAGAGGACTGCCCTTGTGGTTTTCTTTGGCTATGCATGGCACGGATCGTTACAAATGGGCGGTTGAGATGGGAATAAAACTTGCGATTTTGGCCGGGGAACTCATTGAGGACCGCGAGCAATTGGAATTGGTTCGCGAACCTAGCCTTTCTTGTGTGTTGTTCCGTCGTAAAGGATGGTCACCTGATGATTATAAGAATTGGACGTATAAAAACCATCGAGACGGTTTTGCCCTGGTAACGCCTACTAAATGGATTGTAAATGATAAGGCAGAAACGGTTGCACGGTTTTGTTTTATTAATCCCGATACCACTATTGAGGATATTGTGGCAATTTTAGCGACTATGGAGGATTAGTTAGCTTACGGAACCAGGTATTCACTTGTCCAGTTACCACTTACTTCTTTAGAATACCTGATTTTGGTGTTCCTATTTTTCTTAAGTTTCAGGTATTCAATCCTAAAAGGATCAATCTCTACAATAGAAAAATAATCCCCTTCTTTAAGATATTCCAACGTGTCTGGATCTCCTATAGCGCTTCCTGGGGCTTCTTTGGTTATGTAGTCCTTTCTGCCTTCCACCCCTACTTGTTCCCAAGATTTTTGAATCTGAAATTGGTCCGTGTTAATCCGAGCAATACCTTCTATTCGCAGTTGAATTAGTTTCTTATGATGATAAAAGAGTAAACTCACCCTATTGTTCTCCTTTATGTGTAACATCTTTTTTGAGCGTTTGTCAGTAAAAAATGTCAATTTCAAGTCTTCTGAAACATTACGTAAAGCCACAAGCCTGAGTCTTGCAAATTGATCAACTCCTAAGGTAGCCAATGTAAAGTATTTAAAATAGTGTCCTTTTTTAAAGGCTCCCTTTTTTAATTCCTGCGTTATTTTCTCAAAAATTTTATCGGGCATTTTATTCGCGCTTAATTGCTATAAAGATACATAATAGTTATGTCTTTAAGTCAATGATGGTGGCATTAAAAAGGAGTTTTTAGAATTTTTTTGACTATCCCAGGAACAAAGAAGTTTGTTTTGCCAATAAAAAATTTTAAAAAATAAGGTAGGGTTATTTCAGAGTTGATTGTTATATATACAAATTGCTATGAATTAGAAATTTAGATTTAGTTATTAATTAGTTCATGTGTTTAGGTTGGTTTTTTGATTTTGATTTAAAAAGCCTCGATGTAGGGTCGAGGCTTTTTCTTTTTAATATTAATTGTGCAAATCAATCTACATGCTATAACCATTTTGAAAAGAAGTCCATAATAGCTTCCTTAAATTCATAATGTAATTTTATATAATGTTTAAGATCGTCATATAGGGATCGTTTTTCATATTGTAACTGACCATCAATGTTCTTATAATGATCCGCACTATGTAAATTTCCTAATTTGGCACGACAGCGATGTAGTAATTTTCCAATCGCATCCCGTTCGATTATTATTTTATTCTGATAACTTTCAAGTTCTAATGAGGACTTTCCAATATCTTCCCTACTTGCTATTTCTTCTAGTTTTTGTTGAAACATATCCAATTCGGACATGTGAAACTTTAACTCCCTTTTCCAAATTTCCAAATTAAAGGTAAGGTCACTTGAATATACCGTTTCTGTCTGCATATTTTTTGGTTTTACATTTATATTTGATTAGTTAATACTTTATTTACATTGGCACCTTCGCCACGGTAGAATAGGTCTGTTAACAACAATTCCAAATTGTGTCCAAGAGAATTTTTGGCTATAAACAAATTGTTTAACCAAAAGTGCCTAATGTCGAATAAAGATAAGGATTTTCTTGTCAAAACCCTCGAGATATTTGTAGCTTTTCCTGACTTTTTTGTATGCAAATTAAATTTCGATATAAAATTTAGTTTCTTCTTTCTACCCATATTATCCTGTCCTTGTTTATAAGTTTCAAAAATCTTGAATAAATATAACTGAAAGACCCTTTCACAAATTTTGCATTTTACTATTTTTGCCCATGCAAAACAACGTCCTAATACTTGATTTCGGTTCTCAATACACACAACTCATCGCTAGAAGAGTTAGGGAATTGAATATTTACTGTGAAATTAAACCTTATAACAAAGTTCCCGAAGATATGGCGGCCTTTAAAGCTGTTATACTTTCAGGATCCCCTTTTTCTGTTAGAGGGGATGATGCTCCACATCCCGATCTTTCTCAGATTAAAGGTAAAATACCTTTGCTTGGAGTATGCTATGGCGCTCAATATTTGGCGCATTTCAATGGCGGTAATGTAGCCCCATCAAATACAAGGGAATATGGTAGGGCAAGGTTGACGTCTATAAAGAATGATGAGCCTTTCTTTTATGAAATTACCGATGGTTCCCAAGTTTGGATGAGCCATAGCGATACCATACAAGAATTACCAACGAACGCAATTATTTTGGCAAGTACGGGCGACGTGAAGAATGCCGCTTATAGAATTGAAGGGGAAGATACCTACGCCATTCAATTCCATCCTGAAGTATATCATACTACACAGGGAAAATTAATTTTGGAAAACTTTTTAGTACATATAGCTGGATTGAAACAATCCTGGACCCCTGATGCTTTCGTAGATACTACAGTGGCAGAATTAAAAGCGAAGATAGGTACTGATAAAGTCATACTGGGATTATCAGGTGGCGTTGATTCCACTGTTGCTGCCGTTTTATTGCATAAGGCAATAGGGAAGCATTTATATTGCATATTCGTGAATAACGGATTGCTCAGAAAAAATGAATTCCAAGATGTCTTAGATCAATATGAGCATATGGGACTCAATGTTAAGGGGGTTGATGCTTCGGCACGTTTTTTGGATGCATTGGCTGGGGAAAGTGATCCTGAGAAAAAACGAAAAATCATTGGCAAGATCTTTATCGATGTTTTCGACGATGAGTCACATATGATAGAAGATGCAAAATGGTTGGCACAAGGCACTATTTATCCAGATGTTATTGAATCGGTTTCAGTAACAGGGGGGCCTTCGGCAACTATTAAAAGTCATCATAATGTTGGCGGATTGCCAGATTTTATGAAATTGAAAGTAGTAGAGCCTTTGAAAATGTTGTTTAAGGATGAGGTTCGTAGAGTTGGGGCCAGTATGAAGATTGATGATGAGCGATTAGGCAGGCACCCGTTCCCCGGACCGGGATTGGCCATTCGTATTTTAGGGGATATTACCCGGGAAAAAGTCGCGATCTTGCAAGAAGTTGATGCTATTTTCATCAACGGATTAAGGGAATGGGGACTTTATGATGCCGTTTGGCAGGCCGGAGCTATGCTTTTACCCGTAAATAGTGTAGGGGTAATGGGCGATGAAAGAACATATGAAAAATGTGTAGCTTTACGAGCGGTTGAAAGTACTGATGGTATGACTGCTGATTGGGTTGATTTGCCCTATGAGTTTTTACAGAAAACGTCTAATGAAATAATAAACAAAGTGCCGGGTGTTAATAGGGTTGTTTACGATATAAGTTCTAAACCACCAGCCACTATAGAATGGGAATAATTATGAATCAATTTTTAAGGAATATTGTTGTACTACTCTTATTTACGGTAATAGGATGCAAGGCAACAGCTCAAAAATTCACAACCCATGCCGTTAAGGAAGGGGAGACTTTGGAAAGTATTGCCAAGCAGTACAAAGTAACACCTTATAGCATTCTTACCAATAACAAGGAGATCAAGCAGGGTGATGCGGTAAAACCCAATACTATTTTGGTGATTCCAGTCGGGGCCAAGGTTTCAGAAATACAGGTTGATACCAATGAGGTCAAATCTGTACCTATGGCAGTTAAAGAAAAACCAATACAGGAAGAGCCGATAGGTTATACAACCCATAGGGTCAGAAAGCGTGAAACTTTGTATGGTATTTCACAGCGATATCATATCACTGAGGATGATATTAAAAAGTACAATTCAGAATTGTACTCCTCGCTCCTAAAAAAGGGCATGAAGCTTAAAATACCAAAATATAGGAGGGTAAAACCAGATGAAAACGCCATTAATGAGGATGATTTTGAAACCTATACCGTTGCTCTTAAAGAAACTCGTTGGAGCGTCGCCCATAAGTACGGAATTACCATTGATAGTATGCTGGTGCTTAATCCTGAATTATCGAAGACTACGGACTACCTGAGAGAAGGCCAAGAGCTTAAATTGCCTAAAATCGCAGGAAGTAGTCTAGAAGACCAAGAAACTCAATTGTATGTTTCCTTTACGGTTCCTAAAGGAATGGGTATCTTTCGTTTGACACAAGATTTTGATGTGACAGCCAAGGAAATTATGGATTTGAATCCTGAAATAGTTGAACGCGGTGGGTTGAAAGAGGGAATGGTCATTCGAATTCCGGAAATAAAGACCGATCCTGGGGAAGTGAATACAGATAATTTCATTTTTTATGAAGTCAAACCCAAGCAAACCGAATTTTCGTTAACGCGTAAATTAGGGATTTCCTATACAGACCTTTTGGAGTTGAATCCAGATTTAAGAGAAGGTTTAAAAGCAGGAATGATATTAAAACTTCCTAAAGACCAAACTGGTGATTTCGAAGTGCGTAATTCCCTGGTCCTGGACAAATTGAACCTTTTGGATAGTATTAATCCAATGAACAGACCTAAATTGGTATTCATGTTTCCTTTCCGTTTGAATCGTTTGGATTTAAAGGATAAGGAATCAGTTATGGAAACAATAGAAAACAGAAATAGCCTAAAGTATAGTCTAGGACTTTATTCTGGAGCATTGATGGCTGTGGACTCTATTGCTAAATTGGGCATTTCGGTAGATGTGAAAACCTATGACAACCAATTAGATCAGCAAAAGACAAAGGAAATTCTCTCGCGTGAAAATTTGACTGATGTCAGTGCTATTGTTGGTCCCTTGGATCTTCCATCATTAAAAGAAGTTGCCGTACAGGCATCCCAATATCAGGTGCCTGTTATTGCTCCAATTCCTGCGAATAGCGATTTAAGTTTGAACAATGTTTATTTTTCATATACATCTGACCAGGTTTTGCGTGAAAGAATGCTTAAGTATGTTGAAGAAAAAGTTACAGAAGAAAATATTATAATCATTGCTGATGAGGATAGTCAAGTTGGAAAGGAACTCATTTTAGCAAGATTTCCGGAAGCAAAAATTCTAGAGGTAAGGGAAGAAGAAAAGAATATTGGAATCAACAGAGAGAAATTGGCAACCTTATTATCCGAGGAATTTGAAAATTGGGTTTTCGTTGAAACAGAAAATTTCAAACTCATATCAAGCGTGGTTTCTATTTTGAATTCTTTTCAGAATGCATTGATTGACCCTGATTTCAGTAAGGTGAAAGTACAGGTCAGGATGTTCACGACCAACAGGAATAATGCCTTTGAAAATGATATTATCTCAAGCACACATTTGTCAAACCTTCATTTTACGTATCCCTCAGTATTTAGGGAAGCTAGTAATAGTGCGTTCGTTGAAGCTTATAGCAAACGTTTTGGTGACGTTCCTGATCGCTATGCTGTTCGCGGTTTTGATTTGACCTATGACCTTTTATTAAAACTGGCCTTTAAGAACAATTTAATGGAGGTTTCCAAAATCATTGGTGAAACAGAATACGCTGGGAATAAATTCTCCTATGAAAAAGATATGACTTCCGGATATTTTAATCAGGCATCTTATATAATGGCAATTGAAGAGCTCAGGGTTGTTGAGATAAAGGATTAAGGATGACCTCAAAAGTAACCTATACCGGTAATTTGCGGACCAGATCTGAACATTTACGTTCAGGGGATTCATTTATTACCGATGCCCCAATTGATAATAACGGATTGGGACAGGCCTTTTCACCAACCGATACCGTCGCTACAGGATTGGCCAGTTGCACGGTCACAATGATGGGGATTAAAGCAAATGGTCTTGAGTTTGATTTAACGAATTCCACTGCTGAAATCACAAAACATATGGCGGCCAATCCCAGAAGAATTACCAAAATTGAAGTGAAACTTAGTTTGCATCCAGATATAGTAAAAGAAAATTGATACCATTGGGTTCTATAAAACAGATTTGGTTTTTTTCACTCTTCCTAATCATGGGTTTTACTGATTCCCAAGATTACGAAACCATTGCATGGAGCCCTGAAAATAAACTTACCTGGGAAGATTTTAAGGGGAAGGCCCCAGACAGTGATAGGGCTGCAGCAACTACGGCAAGTGGAATTTCATATCAATTCTCAACAAGCGGATCAAGCGCTAAAATTGAGCTTGATTATTTGGTAAGCACTTTTTTCTATCCGAATAAATCTTGGTATCAACCCAGTTTATGTGATTCGTTGATTCTGAGCCATGAACAACTCCACTTCGACATCTCTGAACTCTATGCCCGAAAGATGAGAAAACGTTTGGCATCAAGTTCATTTACACAAAACGTAAAGGCAGAAGTCAAGCAGATTTATAAGGAAGTATTGGAAGAATTGAATGATTTTCAAAATCTGTACGATGATCAGACCAACTTTTCCAGGGATGTGGAACAACAGTTGATTTGGAACAAAAAGATTGAGGAAGCGTTAAATAAGTAAAGCTCCCTCTGATAGAGATGGGTTAGGGATGGGGCCCTTATACGTCACAAATAGTAATTCCCTGTTTTAATGCAGCAATTTTATCATCCCAGGTAGGGACGAATTCTTGGGCCACATGACCCTTGAATCCAGTTTCCAGAATAGCTTTCATGATTGCGGGATAGTACAATTCTTGGGTTTCATCTATTTCGTTTCGTCCAGGATTACCACCGGTATGGTAATGTCCAAAATATGGGTGATGTTCTTGAATTGTACGTATAACGTCACCCTCCATAATCTGCATATGGTAAATGTCATATAGTAATTTAAAATTATCCGATCCCAATTGTTTACAAAGTTCAACACCCCATTCTGAATGGTCGCACATATAATCAGGGTGATTGACTTTACTGTTCAATAATTCCATTTGGATCATGACTCCGTGTTTTTCAGCCAAAGGCATGATTTGTTTTAAGCCTACAACACAATTTTGGAGTCCAACAACATCATCCATGCCCCTACGATTACCGCTAAAACAAATGAGGTTAGTATACCCAGCTTCAGCAACAATTGGTATCATTTCTTTGTAATTCTTAATTAAAGTTTCATGGTATTTTAGGTCATTCCAACCTTCCGTAAGACTGATTTCGGCACCATTGCACATTGAATTGTGAATATTATATTTTTTCAGTAATGGATAATCCTTTGGCCCAATAAGGTCAATAGCTGTTATACCCAACTCGTTCAATGACTTCAAAAAATCTTCCAAGGGAATGCTACCATAACACCACTGACATACGCTATGGTTAATATTGTTCTTAAGTTTCATAGTATTTTCGTTTGAAGAATCTGCAGCTATAGCTGTCTTACTTGCGAGAAATGCCACCGATGCGGCTGCTGAGGTCCCAATGAATGTTCTTCTTTTCATGAATTTTAGGATTGGCTTTTTTAGTACTATTAAAGATAATTAATTTAGATTTATATAATGGAAATAACCCCGGATTATAAAAAACTCATTGAGCTTGCCCATTATAGGATGCCCATTGGTAAATTCAAAGGCCGTTACTTGGTTGATTTACCCGAGCCATATTTGGTGTGGTTTCGACAAAAAGGATTCCCTGAAGGAAAGTTGGGGGATTTATTAAGATCAATGTTAGAGATCAAAATCAACGGACTAGAAACACTTATTCGGAGAATTCAAAAAGATTTTCCGAAGTAATCCCTGCAATTTGTTATTGCAATTTGTATTTTTGCTTGCGTTACGAATTCAATCGAACGCTTCATGTCACAGACCAAATATATTTTTGTAACCGGGGGGGTTACATCATCCCTAGGAAAAGGGATTATCGCCGCATCCTTAGCCAAATTACTTCAGGCTAGAGGTTACAAAACAACCATTCAAAAATTAGACCCCTACATTAATGTTGATCCGGGAACTTTGAACCCGTATGAACATGGGGAATGTTATGTGACTGATGATGGTGCTGAAACCGATTTGGATTTAGGCCATTACGAACGCTTCTTGAATGTAAAGACTTCTCAGGCCAATAATGTCACCACGGGTAGAATATACCAAAGTGTAATAGATAAAGAACGGCGCGGAGAGTTTTTGGGCAAGACGGTACAAGTGGTACCGCATATCACCAATGAGATTAAGGAACGCGTGCAAATTCTTGGTAATAGTGGCGAATATGACATTATCATTACTGAAATTGGAGGTACCGTAGGGGATATTGAATCCTTACCTTATATAGAAGCTGTTCGCCAATTGTTATGGGAATTGGGTGATACCAATGGTATCGTAATCCACCTGACCTTAGTGCCTTATCTTTCAGCTGCTGGTGAATTAAAAACAAAACCAACACAACACTCTGTAAAGACCTTAATGGAAAGCGGAATAAAGGCTGATATTTTGGTTTGTAGGACTGAGCATGAAATTTCAGATGAAATAAAAGATAAAATCGCTTTATTTTGTAACGTAAGGCGTGAAGCGGTTATTCAATCTATAGATGCTTCCACGATATATGATGTACCCATTCTAATGCAGGAAGAAGGTTTGGATACCGTTACCTTGAAGAAATTGAATTTACCGGACATTACGGCACCCGATTTAAAACAGTGGGATGAGTTCTTACATCGTCATAAAAACCCCAAACATGAGGTAACTATTGGTTTGGTAGGTAAGTATGTTGAGTTGCAGGATTCCTATAAATCGATTTTGGAATCGTTCATACATGCAGGAGCAAGTAATGAGGTACGGGTAAATGTGAGGTTTATCCATTCCGAACATATTTCAAAGAAGAATATAGCAAAGGAGTTGCACGGACTTGATGGTATTCTGGTCGCACCTGGGTTTGGGGAAAGAGGCATCGAAGGCAAAATTGAAGCCGTACGTCATGCAAGGGAAAATGGAATTCCATTCCTTGGGATTTGTTTGGGTATGCAAATGGCAGTCATTGAATACGCCCGTAACGTATTGGGACTCGCCAAGGCCAATTCCACTGAAATGGATGGTAGCACCCCTGACCCTGTAATAAGTTTAATGGAAGAACAAAAGTCCATTACCAACAAAGGGGGTACTATGCGATTGGGTGCTTGGGACTGCCATTTGATTGATGGTACCTTGGTGCAGGAAATTTATAAGGGCGCTAAGGATATTTCTGAAAGACACCGTCACCGTTATGAGTTCAATAACGACTATAAAAAGCAATTGGAGGATGCCGGACTAAAGGCTTCGGGTATCAATAAGGAAACTGGATTGGTTGAAATCGTTGAATTACCAAGTCATCCATGGTTTATAGGAGTACAGTACCACCCAGAATATAAAAGTACCGTTGCAAACCCACATCCTTTGTTTGTTGGATTGGTCAAAGCGGCTCTAATACACAAAAAAGAACAAACTAATGCCAGTATGGCATAATCTGCACATTTGGGCATATATTTGCTGACTGTCTAAAACCTTACCGATTTTGCGAGTGGGTTTAAATTCAATTTTAAATGGAAGAAAAGAAATTAGATATTAACTCTATCATAGGCTTTGTGCTGATTTTTGGGATACTCATTTTTATGTTTTACCAAAACAAGCCCACACCCGAAGAGCTGGAGGCTCAAAAAGCAAAACAAGAACAGGTTGAGGCCCAAACCAAAGAGAGTGAAGTTCAGGACGTAAAAGAGGAGGAACCTGCCGCAATAAATTTACAGGATTCCACCGCCGTAGCAAATTACAAAAGTACCTTAGGTGCCTTTGGCTATACGGCGCCATCAGATGCGATAACCACTTTAGAGAATGAATTGGTCACTTTGAAAATAAGTAATAAGGGAGGTCAAATCGTTGAGGCTAAAATGAAGACTTTTGTTACGTACGATTCTA
>Ga0316189_10001280_pt1 | contig 25019 bp, 17 predicted proteins | sample LowCovwburrow_MG_FD_204930 | JGI IMG/M metagenome (GOLD analysis project Ga0316189, IMG submission 204930) | Coastal sediment microbial communities from Maine, United States - Lowes Cove worm burrow | ecosystem: Environmental > Aquatic > Marine > Coastal > Sediment | place: USA: Maine... | reverse complement strand
TATAAGAAGCCATCGCTATGGAGGTATTGGCCAGAATTGAACCTCTCACTACCCTAGAAGGCGGTGGATTGGTAGCGACGTTTGCCACCGTGCGAGGCAGGACGCCGAGCTCGAGCGTACAGGGATGTCTTTACAGCGTGTGGCAGGCGCCGCTGTCGATACGCGGCCCATCACATAACTTCACATAACTTCACAGTGAAGCGCCTAAATCGAAGGATTAATATTCAAACTGAGCCAGCTCTATTTTACAGCCAGATCAGCAAGAATTAAGTTATTATCAGCCCATGATTAAGCACTTAGAGCTATTTCGAAGAACAAAGAAAACCCTCAGCGCCTGCGTTTGCGGACTGATCACTAGTATCCTGCTTGCAGCAAGCGGCTCCCTAGCGGCAGCGCAGAGCGCTGTCATCCTGCTGTACCACCACGTCGCCGAGGACACGCCTCCCTCGACGTCCATATCCCCAGCGGACTTCGACGCCCACCTGCGCTACTTGAGGGACAATGACTTCAACGTCATTGCGCTCGATCACATGCTAGACAGTCTCCGCTCCGGCCAATCGCTCCCAGAGAAGGCGGTGGTGATAAGCTTCGACGACGGCTACAGCTCCATCTTTGATGAAGCATTTCCGATGCTCCAGGCCTACGACTACCCTTTTACCTTGTTCCTGAGCACCGAGCCCATCGACGACGGCTTGAGCAATTACATGACATGGGATCAGGTTAGGGAGATGAGTGACGCCGGTGTGATTATTGCCAATCACATGGTCGATCATCCCTATATGCTCGAAGTGGGGGAAAATGAATCTGATAGTCAGAGGCTTACTCGACTGCGCGAGGATCTCTTAAAGGCTGAGCAGAGAATAGAGCAGGAAACCGGGCAATCTTATCGCTATCTGGCCTACCCCTATGGCGAATACGACCCTGCTATCAAGTTACTGCTACAGGAGCTAGATTTTGTCGGTCTAGCGCAAAATTCTGGCGCAGTTGGCCCTGAATCAGATTTCCTCGCTCTGCCGCGATTCCCGCTTGCTAGCATCTATGCGAATCTGGATACGGCGAGCACGAAGTTCTCTACGCTGCCGTTTTCTGTCACTCAATTACGACCCGATTCCCCTATAACTGCGAGCAGAAATCCTTCGGTCACACTTAAATTCGAAAAAGGAAACTACAACTTCAGTCAGATAGGCTGTTTTGCAAATAGCAAACCGATACCGATGAACTGGATAGATAGGGAGCAAGGGGTGCTGGAATTGAATCCTGAAGAGAGCTACTCAGGAAGGCGCTGGCGATATATCTGCACTGCGCCGGACCCTGATTCGAATCGCTATTACTGGTATTCCGTGCAGTGGATTAATTTGGAATAACACAAGCCGTTAGCGCGAATTAGTCCTCCATCCAGCGACGATCTCTCTGACGCAGATCATTCTGCTGGATCAGGGTTTGTACCTCGTCAATATAGTTTTCGCCACGCTGTGAGTATCGGTCCAAGCCCTGAACTAGCAATATAGGATCCAAATTTTGGCCAAGCTGCCTCAGCCGAGCGCGCTCTTGACGAAAACCTGCATACAGACGATGGGTATTTATATTCAGGAAATAGCCTTCGATGGCAGCCTCGATTGTATCGAAGCTCTTCACCTCATGAGTGGCCCCGGCAACCCTTCTATTCGGGATGATGCCGCAGCCTTCTTCGTAGCACCATTGACCGAAAATATTATTGCCCTCGAGAGCGAATCTGGAAGTACCCCATGCCGATTCGTTTGCAGCTTGCGCCAAAACCAGAGATGCGGGAATCACATCCACCCGCAAGAGTAATTCATCCACTATAGCCTGATCGACCATTGCTTCAGTTTCTACATCGTAGGTAATTGCCAAATCGATTACCCAGTCTCTTTCAATTCCTGTCAACGAGATGCCAGCACGGACGATCTCAGCATAACTTAGCAAGCGCAAACGCAAGTCGCTGGTGAGGCCATTTTCATAGCGCACATAATCTTGCAGGAAATCGAAAAACTGTTGTTTCTTTGCATCGATGTCTGAGATAGACGCGAAGTCAGGAAATACAACAATCGGCTCGAGTGTTGCCGAAGCCTCGGTGGATTCATGGGCGGGGGCGAGCTTCGTTACAGTGACCGTTAAGGCGAGCAAAGCAACCGAGACTAGTCCTGCAAAAACAAGTTCAAGCTTGCGCTTGTCCTCTGCATTTTCGTTCTCTGGATACATCGAAACTCCCTAGTCATCATTTTTCACAGGAACATCTATTCACTAAGCTGATTATTGTCTCGGTAAAAAATATTTGAAGTGACTCGAGTCACAAAAGATTTTCACCGAATTTCTTGCATAGAACAACAACTTCCGGCGTTTAGATTTGTCTCGCTCTCTATCGAACCTGAGCTATCAACTACAGGCCCCTGAAATCACAGCAAATTCTGCAGTTGGCAGTTAAGCCTATAAGCACAGTGCAGCCCTAACAAAGACCAATGCCAGAACGAAGAGTTTGGGTTTAACCTAGCTTGTCTTGTTTGCTTCCTCCCCTGCAGTCAGGAGAGGGAGGCGAAGAACCCTGCCGCTGCTCCCATTCCTGTTCCGTATACAGATGCAAGGCTAAGGCGTGTACACCCTCGGCGAGTTCTTGTTGTAGCAGCTTGTAGACCGCTTGATGCCTGCGCACCAAAGTAGAATCTGCGAATGTCGCAGAAACAGCGGTGATATTAAAGTGGGACTCAGTCGCCGGACCACCGTGCATATGGCTCTCGTTCGCTACCTCTAACATCGATGGCTGCAATGCCTCCGACAATTTTGCTTGAATCGTATCCTGTACCGACATCGCTAATATCAACTCCCTAAACAGCCATTACGGCAATTTCTATTTCGATTCAGTATAACGTAAATACCGCCGACAAATTGAAGTGGTCTTGACCAGCTAGCCTCGTTACACTGTCGCCCTCACGGAGCCCCAAAAATGGCCATTTCCTGGTATCCCGGACACATGCACAAAGCCAGCAAAGAGCTGGTGAAAATCATGCACAAGACTGATGCTGTAATAGAAGTCTTAGATGCGCGCATGCCCGAATCAAGCTGCAACCCCCTACTCGCGAATATCCGCGAGCAGCGCCCCTGCATCCGCATTCTGAACAAATCAGATCTCGCCAATGACAAGATCACCGCAGCTTGGGCCGCGCACTTTTCCAAACTTGATAATAGCGCCTGTCTCATTAACGGAAAAGGCGCGCAGATCAGTCGAGCTGACATCGTAAACACCGCAAAAAGACTCATCGAGAATACCGACGAGACGGCGCTGATTCAGGGGCAGATCGTTATCGATGGGATTCCCAACGTTGGTAAATCGACCCTCTTAAATCAGTTGGCTGAGCGCAAGGTGGCGAACACCGGCAATGAACCTGCGGTTACCAAGGGTCAACAGCGCGTCAAACTGCAACAGGGCTGGTACCTGATAGATACCCCCGGCATGCTTTGGCCCAAGCTGGAAGACCAAGAAAGCGCCTACAGATTGGCAATTACCGGCACGATTCGAAATACCGCAGTAGAGGTTGCTGACATAGCCTGGTTCCTCGCCGAACTACTGCTACGGGACTACCCAGAGCGCCTTGCCGAACGGTACGGATTGCCTGATTCCATCGACGAGCCTGAAGCCTTCTTCGAAGCCCTCGCCCAGCAACGAGGATCCATAGGTCGTGGCGGCAGGGCAGACCTGAACAAAACGGCAGAAATATTACTAAACGAATTTCGCTCAGGTAAACTAGGCAAGTTCAGCCTGGAGACACCTCCCTCGTAACGTCACCGCTATACCCTGTGGTGCACGTTTAGCCAAAAACCCAACAAGTAATACAAGTTACAGAAGGCACTCAAGTATGGCCGTAGTAAGCAGTCCTAACACCGATCATAGAAATCCTATTCAGCCGCTAAAAATACACCCAGCTTTCGAATGGCAGCGCAGCGAAGAGATTAGCTCTCTAAATATCATTATGGAGGAGTATGTCCATAAAGTTACCGGCGCAAAGCACTTCCATCTAAGCAGCGAAAACACCGAGAACGTATTCCTCGTCGCCTTTAGAACTGTTCCTATGGATTCCTCGGGAGTCGCACACATCCTGGAGCATACAGCCCTATGCGGCAGTAAAAATTTCCCAGTCAGAGATCCGTTCTTCATGATGATTCGACGTTCGTTGAACACATTCATGAACGCTTTCACCAGCAGCGATTGGACAGCCTATCCATTCGCCAGCAAGAACAAGAAAGATTTCAACAATCTCTTAACCGTTTACCTCGATGCCGCGTTCTTCTCGCGCCTGCATGAACTCGATTTTGCGCAGGAAGGACATCGCCTCGAATTTGCAGATCCAGAAAACTCCGATAGTGATCTACAGTATAAGGGCGTTGTCTTCAATGAGATGAAAGGTGCCATGAGCTCCACAAATAGCGTCTTATGGCAGACTATTAGCAAATATGTGTTCCCAACTACCACCTATCATTTCAATAGCGGCGGTGAACCCGATCACATACCCGATCTCAGCTATCAGCAATTATTGGATTTCTACAAGAGTCATTACCATCCCAGCAATGCCGTTTTCATGACCTTCGGCGACATTACCGCATTTGATCATCAAGAAAAGTTTCAAGAACAAGCCCTCTCGCATTTCGACAAACTGAATATTCACATCGAAGTGAAAGATGAAAAGAGATACCTGGCGCCCATATCTGTAGAAGAATCCTATGCGAGCGAGGAGTCCGATAAGCCGCAAAGCCATATAGTCCTTGCCTGGCTTCTAGGTCGCAGCACCAACCTGGGCGAGTTATTCCGAGCAGAGCTTGTTTCCAGCGTCTTGCTAGACAATAGCGCTAGCCCCCTGCTTCGCGCACTCGAGACAAGTGATATAGGCAGCTCTCCGTCACCGATGTGCGGCCTGGAAGACTCGAATCGAGAAATGAGCTTAATGGCGGGCCTCGAAGGCTGTGCCGCTGAATCCAGCGAAGCCGTAGAGAGTCTTATAATCAAGACTCTGGAAGATGTGGTAAAAAATGGTATTCCCTACTCGCAGGTTGAGGCCTCTCTACACCAACTAGAGCTGCATCAGAGAGAAATATCCGGGGACAGCTACCCTTATGGATTACAGCTTATTCTTGCTGGCCTCTCTACCGCGATGCACCGAGGCGACCCTATCGAACTATTGAACATCGACCCCGTGCTAGCCGAGCTACGAGAGCTGATTAAGGACGATAAATTCATCCCCAATCTCGTGCAAAAGTTACTTCTCGACAATCCGCATCGAGTCAGACTGACACTGAAGCCAGACCCGGAGCTAGCAAAGCGCAAGGTGCAGGCCGAATTAGATCAACTTGCTGCCATCAAAGCCGCGCTCGCTGATGATGAGAAACAGGCGATTATCACGCAAGCAAAACAACTTGCTGCACGACAGATGGAGGAAGATGATCCAGGCCTCCTTCCAAAAGTTGGCCTCGAAGATGTCCCAGAGTCCATTAGCGAACCGGAGTACTTCGCTAGCGTTCTCGCCAGCAGCAATGCCCCGATTAGTTATTATGGCCAAGGCACGAACGGACTCTGTTATCAGCAGCTTGTAATGGCCATACCTCAAATCGATCAAGAGCTCTTGGATGTATTGCCACTTTATACCACCTGCCTGACGGAATTTGGAGTCGGCGACAGGGACTATGCACAGACACAGGCATGGCAGGCCCAAGTCAGCGGCGGCATCAGTTGCTTCAGTAGTATCCGCAGCGACTTGAACGATGTTCAATCGAGCAAGGCCATCATTTCATTCTCATCGAAGTGCCTGCGTGACAATCATCAGAAAATAACCGAGCTGCTGCATAGCACCTTTCATGAGGTGAGATTCGATGAGGACAAGCGCTTGCAAGAGCTCATCGAGCAGATTTGCGCACGCAAGGAGAACAGCATCACCGGTCAGGGCCACAGCCTGGCGATGAGCCTCGCCAGCAGCCGCATGAGCCCAACTGCCCTGCTCGGCCATCGCTCCGGCGGCCTGGAAGGAATTAAGCAGCTCAAGACATTGAGAGCGCAGATGGAACAGAAGTCCTCGCGCATCGAGCTATTGGAAAAGTTCAAGTCTCTGCATAACAAGATTCTAGCTGCGAACAAGGAGTTTCTGGTAATTGCTGAGCCCGAGCATCGCAGCCAGCTGCTTTCCGACATCGATAGTGTTTGGGGAGCATCGCTTACCGGCAATATTGAGAGCCCTCTCACATTAAACCCTCTTAGAGAGAGCGTTAGGCAGGCATGGAGCACGACTACTGCCGTTAACTTCTGCGCCAAGGCCTATCCTACCGTTGCCTCGGGACATGCGGACAACGCCCCTCTGCAGGTGCTGGCGGGCTTCATGCGCAATGGCTTCCTACACCGGGCGATACGGGAGCAAGGCGGCGCTTATGGTGGTGGGGCCAGTCAGGATGCTAATTCCGCATCTTTCCGCTTCTTCTCCTATAGAGATCCGCGACTGCAGGAGACACTGGCCGATTTTGATGCCGCCATAGACTGGGTGATTTCCAGCGAACACAAGCCCCATCAGCTGGAAGAGGCCATATTGGGCGTCATAGCAAGCCTCGATAAGCCGGCCTCTCCGGCAGGAGAGGCAAAACAAGCCTATTTCAATCGCACCTTCGGGCGTACCCTAGAGCATAGAAGCCAGTTCAGGAAACAAGTTCTGAGCACTTCCACCGCAGACCTAAAGCGAGTTGCGCAGCTATATTTAGCTCCCGAAAAGGCAAGTATCGGCATTATCTGCAACAAAGAATCAGCCGACAGCCTAGATATTGAAAATTTGGACGTCGTAAATTTATAGATATTACAATGCATTATAGATTTTTTTTAATCCAAATTATTGATTTTAAGCATATTCAAATAAACCTAGAAAAATATTTGGAACTTTTCTTTGAATGGCTAGTCAGAGTTAGTGTAGGTAGATGTAATTCAAAATTGTGGGTTTTGTTTCATTTATCTCTCCCTTGATAGTATATTTAGCCCAACTACCTCCGGTCGTTGGGCTTTCTTTTTGTCGCTCCTAAAACTCAGAAATCACCTCAGTCGATAGCAACTCTTCGCATCAGATTTATACGGTGCGCCTCAATCCACTCCAAAACCCAGTGATAGTAAGCAGTAGAAACTAGTAACGCTATGGACGCACAATACGCTAAAAGAGAAGCCACAAATGTCACCCTAGTAGGCATGTTTCTCGATCTGCTACTCGGTGTTGGCAAGATAGTTGGCGGCGTCATAACAAACTCATTCGCCTTGATCACGGACGGCATCCACTCTCTCACCGATGCCGGGACTGACATATTCGTTTTAATCGTCACACGTGTTGCTCATGCCGAGCCCGATGCTGAACACCAGTACGGCCATGGACGCTTCGAGACCCTTGGCACCATCGCCATGGGCATCGTCTTTTTTATTACTGCAGCGATCTTGCTCTATGACAGCTTTAACAGGCTGCGACTCGATGAACCTTTACCAATCCCAGCAGCAGCCGGTATCGTCATCGCCTTACTATCTATAGCAACCAAGGAATGGATATATCACTACACAATGCGTGTAGCGAATAAGCTGAACTCAAACCTACTTAAAGCGAATGCCTGGCATAGCCGGTCTGACGCGATATCCTCCATTGCTGTGCTCATCGGAATTATCGGTGCGCGTCAGGGCTATCTCTGGATGGATACAGTTGCAGGCATGTTCGTTGCCCTAATCATAGCGAAGATTGGATGGGAGCTATGCTCTGATAGCCTAATGGAACTCGTTGATACGGCTGTTTCAAAACAGCGTCGCGAGCAATTCGAATCTTGCGTGCTAGGCATCGACGGAATCCGCGGCATCACAGAGCTACGCAGCAGGTCTTCCGGCGGCAAAATCATTTTGGAAGTTAGGTTGCTGGTTGATTCCTACGTATCTGTATCGGAAGGTCATCAACTAGGTGAGCTAGCAAACAAATCACTGATCAGTCAGTTCGGCGATGTATCGGAGGTACTAATCCACATCGACCCCATTCAACACGATGACGCCGAAGGTGAATCGCAATTGCCTGAACGTACAGACGTTATAAGCTCATTAAAGAAATGCTGGCAAAATCTGATAGATCAGCATTCTATCGCCTCTATCGATCTCCACTACTTAGGCGGTACTATCGAAGTGGATCTTGTACTCGATGTCGACGAATTATCAGCGACAACAGCAAGAGAATTAGAGACAGCAATCGAGGCTGAACCACATATCACAAAGTTGCGCATCTTTAACAAATTGTATGATTCTGATCACGATATGACTTCATCTTGAAAGCCTTGTGCCGCTACAGGATAGAGTGACATATTTACTTACAATTGAGGCTCAATTCCCTATACTAGTGTCCTGCATCTGTCGTCAATACCGGGACACTGAGCTACAAAATAAGAACTAAAAAAGGAAATCCGGTTAGCAATGAAACCGACTGACATCTCCGATCCGAATTACTTTCATAAAGTAGTCGACTGCCAATGGGCATGCCCCGCTCATACCCCTGTTCCTGAATACATCCGTTTAATTGCTGAAAAGCGCTATACCGATGCCTATATGATCAATTGGCATTCGAATGTGTTCCCCGGCATTCTCGGGCGCACATGCGACCGTCCTTGCGAACCTGCCTGCAGACGCGGAAGAGTCGAAGAAGAACCCGTCGCCATATGTCGGTTGAAACGAGTGGCTGCTGACTATAAATCTGACATAACAGACCGCCTCCCTCATGCGCCAAAGAAGAAGAACGGCAAACACATCGCCCTTATCGGAGCCGGTCCTGCATCTCTCACCGTTGCCCGTGATCTCCTGCCTCTTGGTTATGAGATCACCTTATTCGAGAAGGATGCCCTTAGCGGCGGGGCTATGCGCACTCAGATTCCTCGCTTTCGTCTTCCCGCTGGAGTGTTAGACGAAGAGCTAAATTACATCCTTGATATGGGTGTTAATTGTCGTTTCGGTGAAGAGATTACCAGCATGCGCGACATACTGGCCGAAGGCTACGACGCTGTGTTTGTTGGAACTGGTGCGCCTCTTGGTAAGTGGCTTGACCTACCCGGACATGAAGAGGCGAAAGACAATATACATACAGGAATCGAATGGCTCGCGAGTGTCGCCTTCGAACATATTTCGAATGTAGGGAAAAACGTGCTCGTACTTGGCGGCGGTAATACCGCGATGGACTGCTGCAGAACTTCTAAACGCATCGGCGGCGAATCTGTAAGTGTCGTAGTTCGTAGCGGCTTCGATGAGATGAAGGCATCGCCTTGGGAAATTGAAGATGCGATGAACGAAGACATACCCATATTGAATTTCCATGTTCCGAAGCGCTACATCACCGAAGACGGCAAGCTCGTTGCGATGGAATTTGAAAAGGTTCGTAAAGAAATCGACGCGAACGGTAGGCGACAACTAATCCCAACCGGAGAAGACCCTGCGATATTGCCCTGTGACGATGTTCTATGTGCTATTGGACAGGAGAATAGCTTTCCCTGGATAGAAAGGGATTTAGGCATCGAGTTTGACCAATGGGAAGTTCCAGTTCTCAATAAGACCACTTTCCAATCGACCCACGAAAAAGTATTCTTCGGCGGTGATGCGGCGCTGGGACCCGACAATATTATTACCGCCGTTGCACACGGGCACGATGCAGCCGTGTCGATTCACATGCTCTGCGAAAAACAAGACATCACTAAACGTCCTAACCCTTTGACCAACCTTAGTAGCCAGAAGATGGGCATACATCAGTGGTCCTACGACAACGACATTAGCGCTGACTTCCGCTTCGAGGTTCCTCATGCCGACAAGCAAGTGACGCTAAATGATATCAACGTAGAAGTGGAACTAGGCTTCAATGAACAACTCGCGTTCAATGAGACGATGCGCTGCCTGAACTGCGATGTGCAAACCGTATTTACCGATAAACTCTGTATCGAATGTGATGCCTGTGTGGACATCTGCCCTACCGACTGCATCACTTTTACACAGAACCAAGACGAACCCGATCTCAGAAAAAACCTATTAGCCCCAGCAGAGAACGATGAGCAAGATCTATACGTTTCTGACCGGCTTCTCACCGGACGCATCATGGCGAAGAATGAAGACCTTTGCCTGCACTGCGGCCTATGCGCCGAGCGCTGCCCCACCAATGCCTGGGACATGCACAAATACTTATTCAACACGGCTAAAGCGGGAAACGCATGTCAGAGTTAATTCAGAGCTCCAAGGTCAGCAATCTGACCAAGGTCAATGACTTCGTCGTCAAATTTGCCAACGTAAACGGCTCAGGCTCCGCCAGCGCAAACGGCATGTTTGCGAAGGCCGTATTTCGCATGGGAATACCCATTAGCCCGCATAATATCTTCCCTTCAAACATTCAGGGACTGCCCACATGGTTTGAGGTAAGAATCAACGAGCAAGGCTATCTGGGTCGGCGCGAAGGTGTAGATCTAATCGTTGCCATGAACGAACAAACGATAGGCAAAGACATCGCCTCGGTGGTGCCTGGTGGCTACGTGTTGTATGACTCCTCCAAAGTATTGGCAAACGAATTGTTACGGGACGATGTAAACTATCTACCAATCCCTCTTAAGGATATTTGCCTAGAAGAGTTCGAGAAACCAGCACAACGACAGCTATTCAAAAACATTGTCTACGTCGGCGCGCTCTCTGCGTTTCTCAATATCGACTTCAAAGTACTAACGGGCTTGGTCAGCGATCAGTTTCGCGGCAAGGAAAAACTTATTCTGCCGAATATTCACGCACTGGAACTCGGCCATCACTACGCGAGCGACAATTTTGCATGCCCTCTCAATCTGCGGCTAGAAAAAAGCACGAAGAATAAGGGTAAAATCCTGATGGACGGCAATACCGCTACCGGCCTTGGTAGTGTCTACGGAGGCGCGACGGTAGCCGCTTGGTATCCATTGACTCCATCAACATCTGTTGTAGATAACTTTGCGAAATACTGCAAGCGTCTACGTATCGATGCAGGCACCGGAAAGAAAAAATATTCCATCGTGCAGGCCGAAGACGAACTCGCCGCTATAGGTATAGCGATAGGCGCGGGCTGGAATGGTGCCCGCGCATTTACTGCAACCAGCGGCCCAGGCATCTCATTGATGCAAGAGTTTCTCGGACTCGCGTATTTCTCTGAGGTACCAGTCGTCTTATTTAATATTCAACGAGTCGGTCCGTCTACCGGCATGCCGACACGCTCACAACAGGGCGACCTACTCTGTTGTGCTTACGCCTCCCATGGCGACACCAAACATGTACTCTTGTTTCCGGCAGACCCCAAGGAATGTTTCGATTATGCGGCAAGTGCTTTCGATATAGCAGACCGCATACAGTCTCCTGTAATTGTCATGAGCGACCTAGAACTTGGCATGAACGAACAAATCTGTGAACCATTGAACTGGGATGACAAAAGCCGCTACGACAGAGGCAAGGTCTTAAACGCTGAGCAGCTGGAAGACATTGAAAGATATGGCCGCTATTTAGACTCTGACGGCGATGGCATACCCTATCGCACCTATCCCGGCACGCATCCGAACAAGGGCAGTTACTTTACTCGTGGCAGCTCCCACGACTCCTACGCCGCCTATACGGAAGATGGCAGCATCTATGCTGAAGTTATGGATAGATTAGCGCTGAAGATGGAGACGGCCGTAAACTACCTTCCAGAACCGGTATTTTCCGAGTCCACATCTAATAGGTTGGGCTTGGCCTTCATCGGCACTACAAATAGCGCCATCAACGAAGTGCTCGATAACTTGGCGAAGAAAGGCATAACGCTAGATACGATGCGAATCCGGGCGTTCCCGTTCCACGACAGTGTCACGGAATTCTTTGATTCCCACGAACTCGTCTATGTAATTGACCAGAATCGCGACGCGCAATTGAAGAGCCTCCTTAAGATCGAATGCAATATTCACGAAGAGAAGATGCATTCAATTCTCAGCTACGATGGCGTATTAGTTACAGCACAACACATCGAAAAATCTATAATTGACTCCATGACAGATGTGGATGTAAGCGGCGAAGTTCCCGCGTAAAACGGCAGCAACTATGAGTTATATAAACAAACCAAAATTCAAACACCCACAGATGCAGACCAATGATATTGGACTGACGCGCAGAGACTATGAAGGAACTCTGACCACTCTCTGTGGTGGCTGTGGACACGACTCGATTAGTGCCGCTATTATTCAGGCAGCTGCCGACATGTCACTGGAGCCTCATAGGGTCGCCAAGATTTCCGGCATCGGTTGCTCCTCGAAAATACCCTCTTACTTCCTCAGTAAAGCGCACGGATTCAATTCCGTGCACGGCCGTATGCCATCTGTCGCGACCGGTGCCAATATTGCTAACAAGGAACTCTACTATGTTGGGGTTTCTGGCGATGGCGACAGTGCATCAATCGGTCTTGGTCAATTCTGTCATATCGTTCGACGCCGCATAAACATGCTATACATCGTTGCGAACAATGGCACCTATGGTCTCACCAAGGGCCAGCTCTCAGCTACGGCAGATCTTGGCTCGAAAACCAAATCTGGCGAAGAAAGTCAGTTTGACAATATCGATATGGCCACCCTTGCGATAGAATTAGGTGCAAGCTTCGTTGCCCGCAGCTTCTCAGGAGACAAGAAACAACTGATTCCTCTGCTTCAGGCTGGCTTATCACATAAAGGCTTCGCGTTTATCGACGTAATCTCTCCTTGCGTGACTTTCAACAACACGGATTTTTCTACCCATGGATACAAAAATACTTGGGAGAATTATGTCGCTCTGAGTGAAGTAGACTTCGTGCCGATGCGCGAGGAAATTACAACAAGCTACGATGCGGGAAAGGAAAAAGAAATAACGCTGCACGATGGCTCGGCTATCCACCTACACAAGACTAGCAACGACTACGACCCAACGGACAAAGAGAAGGCTTTGCATCATATCAACGCGCAAAAGAAGCAAGGAAAGATTGCGACTGGCCTTCTCTATATCAATCAGTCTACGGCCGATTTACACGAGTTACAGGAGACCGTAGACAAACCCTTGAACAGTCTCGGCAATCAGGAATTGTGCCCCGGTAGTAAAGCGCTGGACGATATCAACAACACTTTCCGGTAACACCTCTAACGTTGCTCTTTGATCAGATCGTAGGCGGCCTTAATCGCTTGTGTCTTTTCAGTCGCAATATCGATCATCTCTTCTGGCAAACCTTTTGCCACTAACTTGTCAGGATGATGCTGGTTCATCTGTCTTCTATAGGCCTTCTTCAGTTCAACATCATTACACGATGCCGGCACGCCTAGCAATTCATAAGACGCCTCAAGCTTCTCCTTAGATGACTCACTATCATTGAAATGAGCTTGGCCTGACAGGCGACTAATTAGTGCATCGAACTCAGGCTTTGAATAGCCAAGATCCCGCGCAATTCCCTCAATCAGGGTTTTCTCGCGGGCATCCAGCCGCCCATCCGCGAAGGCAGTGGCTACAATAATTTCTAGAAAAATCTGAATTAAGTTTCTTCGGCGGAAACTCTCCCGCTTGAACTGCGCGAGTACCTCATGTACAGGGAATTCCTTCTTCTTTCCTTCGTTAAAGAGGTTTATAGCGACGGTGCGCTGCTGCGGATTCAGACGCATCTGGTCCATGACCCTTTCTGCCATGGCGATCTCATCTTTCGTTACTTTGCCGTCGGACTTGGCGACATAGCCCATCAGCGCGAACGTCGTGGTAAAGAATACCGACTGCACACGCTCTGTGGCGCCTAGGCCTAGAGAATCGTCTAAAGAGAGGCCATCTAAGCCTCCATCAAAGTAATTACCGAGGGCCGCGCCTAGTACGGCACCCAAGGGCCCGCCCATCATGAAACCGAATGTCCCGCCTACTACCTTTCCCCACCAACTCATATTTGTACTCGTACTCTCTATTACTGAAAAAATTTGTCTTTCCACAAAATTTGAAGAATTCAATGAGCCCAGGAACACTACGGTCGTGTTATCGCAGCGAACTGCTCATCGGAGAAGGAGTCTACTAGGAAATGAGGCGCTGAAACCAGTTCTTGTCTAATTCTCTTCTACATCCATCTAACTGTACCGCAAAACGACTGGAATTCGCCTGCACGCGACCAGCGGCATCCACCAACCACTGCTTACTACGATAGCTTGCGCGTTGGTAGCCACCGTTGCCCTCGTGGTAAGCATAATAAAGATGCATAGCATTATTATTAGCGATATTACTAATCCGCGTAGAGTTCGCGTTGTACCAGGCAACAAAATCGATGGCGTCTGAAAAATTCCTGCGGGAGGCGCGACTATTGCCGGATTTCTGCTCATATTCCTGCCAAGTTTCATCTAGTGCCTGTGCATAGCCGTAGGCAGAACTTGGGCGACGACCCGGAAAAATCCATAAGAACTTGTTTCTAGCGGGTTTCGCACGGGACTGGAATGAAGACTCTTGGTAGATAAACGCCATGTTTACCGACACGGGAATACCCCATCGCTGCTCTGCACTCTTCGCGGCGTTATACCAGCCTCTGCGATCCTCAAATATATCGCAGATATCCGCAACGCTTTTCGGAGGCGAACTGGCACAAGCCGCCAGTAGCGGTACTAGCAGAGATAACCAAGCTGCCCTTGTCCTATTCATTCTCATGGCGTTTCGATTCGGTCCTAGTTAACTCTAATCATCTATCCAGTAAAACCGGAGTTCAAGCAGTTAGATCATCAAGAAGCACAATAAATTCCCCTTCATCGAGAATTTTTATGCCTAATTCTTCCGCTTTCGCGAGTTTTGAGCCGGCACCCGGCCCTGCCACAACACAGGAGGTATTCTTCGACACGCTGCCAGCCACCTTCGCTCCCAAGTCGATTAACTTGGCCTTCGCCTCACTCCTTGGCATTTGCTCAAGGGTGCCCGTCAAGACATAGGTCTCGCCCAACAATGGCTTTGTCGAATCGTCATGGCTAGGCTCTATGCTCGGCCATGCCACACCACTGCCTTGCAGCTCTTTGATCAGAGCTATATTTTCCTTATTGCGAAAAAATACCCGAATATGCTCTGCCATTATGGGGCCGATATCAGATACTTGCAGCAGACTATCCAGATCGGCCGCAATGATATTCTCTAATAGTCCGAAATGCGTAGCCAGCTGCATTGCTGTCGCCTCACCCACCTCTCTTATGCCCAACGCAAATAGAAAGCGCGGCAGACTTGTTTGCTTACTCTTCTCTATCGCAGCAACTATGTTCGCTGCCGACTTGTCACCCATCCGCTCGAGACTTGCAAGCTGATTGACAGTAAGCGTGTAGATATCTGCCACGCTTTTAATAAGCTCTATGTCCACGAGCAGTTCGATAAGCTTATTGCCTAGACCTTCGATATCCATAGCGCTGCGTGAGGCAAAATGCTTTATAGACTCCTTACGCTGCGCCGGACAAATTATTCCGCCACTGCAGCGATACAGGACATCTCCATCTTTCTCCACAACTGAAGCACAGGCCGGACAAGTCTCTGGAACCAAGATCGGTTTTCTCTTTATCTTTTCCTTGGAGTTTTCATGCGGAATAACCTTAACAACTTTTGGTATCACATCTCCGGCACGGCGTACGATCACCCGATCACCAATTCGTACTCCGAGACGCTCTATCTCGTCCATGTTATGCAAAGTAGTGTTGCTCACGGTAACGCCACCCACAAAGACAGGCTCAAGCCTAGCCACTGGTGTAATGGTGCCGGTTCTACCCACTTGAAATTCAACATCGAGTACCGTTGTAGATTTTTCCTCGGCAGGAAATTTATAGGCCATAGCCCAGCGCGGGCTACGCGCATTATTGCCAAGTTGTTGCTGCAACTCAGAATCGTCTACTTTTATTACCGCTCCATCGATTTCATAAGACAGATCATTCCGCTTGGCTAGCAGTGCTAAGCAGTATTTGAGGCAGGCATCGATACCCTTCTCAACACTACGATCTGGATTCACAGGAAGCCCCCACTTTTCGATCAAGACAAAAATCTCACTCAGCGTCTCGGGTAACTTGATGCCTTCGACTAGTCCAATGCTGTAACAATACATCTTCAGCGGTATCTTCGCCGCCTTCTTAGGGTCTAGCTGTCGAATCGCACCTGCCGCCGTATTTCGAGGATTGACAAAAATTTTCCCGCCCTCTTTTTCAGAAGTTTCATTCAGTTTCTTGAAGCCGTCTTTGTCGAGAAATATTTCACCACGGATTTCAACAACAGTGTTTTTCTTTTTCTGTTTTAAATGTAGGGGGATACTACCGATAGTACGCACGTTGTGTGTGATGTCTTCGCCGGTGACGCCATCTCCGCGAGTAGCTGCCCGCTCTAACACACCATCCCTATACAATAGACTAACCGCTATGCCATCCACCTTAGGCTCGCAGCTATACTGTATAGGTGACTCTGTTTCTAGCCGTTTCTTGAGACGCGATTCGAATGAATGCAGATCGGCTTCGTCAAACACCTTGTTCAACGAGAGCATGGGTATTTCATGACTAACCTGAGTAAAACCAGCAATTGCCTCACCACCGACGCGTTGAGATGGCGAAGCCTCATCGAACAGCTGGTAATTAGTTTCTAGCTCTTCAAGACGGCGCAGCAGAGCGTCAAAATCGGCATCTGTGATTTCCGGCGCGTCTTGGGAATGATACAAGCGATTGTGATGCTCGATCTGCTGTCGGAGAGAGTCTACTTCACGTAGGATTTTTTCAGGAACAGCCATAGGGGTTAGTTCTGAGATAGAGTTCTAAGATACTGGCTCTGAGGATTCTGCTAACTTCTTAACCGCGTGCGGCTACAGCCTTAAGGCGGCGTAACTCAAAGTCTCTAATGCGTTGACGATAGTGCTCAATAGTCTGCCCAGTCATTCCGTTTCGGTGATCGTCTTTAAGATCTCCACCGAGCGTATCACGAATCTCTTGCGCCACTCCTAACATTTGTTCGAAAGCATCTAGGTTGTTGATAGCCGTTGGCAATGCCAGAAAGAAGCTGATTCCCAGTGTAGTGAACTCGTCCATGTTGTTGAGATCGAAGGTGCCAGGGTTCAACATATTGGCAACGCTGAAAATAACCGTGCCCTGATGCTCCTTGCTTAGTCGCTTATGAAATATATTCATGTCGCCGAATTTCAGGCCGGAGGTTATCAAGACTTGCAATAAGTCATCGCCGGAGAACACTCTGCCATCTTTAGCAGTAACATTGAGCACCAGCACTTCCGAGTGTTCGAATTCGTCGGAATGGGATTTTTGCTCTTCAGCTTCGCTCTCTATGCTAGCAGCACGTTTCTGATCCAATTCATCAATAAGCTCGTCATCAACTACTGGCTCTGCATATTCAGGCTCTATATACGCAGACTCTTCATGCTCAGCCTCTCCAACATCTACTGCAACACTGCGCTCTTCAAACAGAACATCATCTAACAGTACATCTTCGGGTTCGTCCAATGCTGTCGCGTCCATCTCCATGGTGTCGGCGGCAGGAGTGGCAGCTTCCTCGGCATCTATTGATTCCCTGCCCTGCTTCGACTTACGCCCGAATAGAGTAAACAGGGAACGAAGGCCCTTTGGTTTATCCTCTACCTCTGCAGTATTTTCATCGATGTCATCGAAAAGACCGGACTGACTAGCCTCTTCGACGGGCGGAGGATTGCCCCCGATGCGTTCGCCGGCTGTCATTGAAAATTCATCTACGCTGCCATCGGCATCAAAGGGCGCCGGCTGTTGTTCCTGCTCCTGCTCACCTTCTTCTATGAATTCTTGCTCACTGAGTTCGGCCTGTTCACCCAATTCGTCATCGAAATAGCTTTCTTCAGAATCTTCATAACTGTCATTATCTGAAATCTGAGAGTTTTCGGTATTTAGCTCCTCTACCTCATCAGCGGATTCTGACTCGTCGCTGTAATCTGGTGCAATCGAACTCATCGTGTCCACGTTGTTTCGAGCATCATCCTCTTCTAACTCTTCTTCATCGTAGTCGAACTGCTCAGAATCATCCTCTGTCTGCGCAAGCAACTCTTGTTTTTCTTGCAACTGCCCATAGTCACCTTCCGTATCTGTTTCTGCGTCTGCGTCACTCTCAACGTCTTCCCAGTCTTCGCCGATACTGTGTTCCTGACTGGCAGAGGGATGGAAACCCTCTTCCGCATCTTCTTCAATGCTCGTGTTTTGTACTTCGCTAGCGACTACATCCGTCTTTTCAACTTCCGTCTCTGCAACTACAGGCGTCTCAGCGAAGGCAGTCTCGGAACCTGAATTTTCCGCAATCTCGGCTTCTTGCTGCTGCTCGCGCGGAGAATTCACGCTTGTAACTACAGGCTCTGAAAGCTCAACAGCATCCATGAGAACGGGAATGTGACCATCGTCTTCTGCATCAGCCAGGTTGAGGGATCTCGCCTTGGTTTCCGCTATATCGAGTGCGTTATTCTGTCGATTCACTTCTTCTAAGGAGCGCGTGACAACACGAGCACCGCCGCCAGGCAGCTCTGCCAGCTCTAGTGATTCTAAGTCAACGTTCTGAGGGATGTTCTTATCGATGGCTAATTTGATCTGACCACGGCGGGCGTTGATCGCTACGTACAGGCCCCTAAGCACCACAGCGACTATGGCTAAGCCCAACAATAAGATGACTAATTCGCGTCCATTCATAGGAAATCTACAATACTCGACAAGAATGCATTAAAAACGTGAAAATTTTTAATGTTATCTTACAGTTACCGCATTTTCTTTAGCACAGAAATGGGCTTTTTGAGCTAGGAAGCTAAGAAAGCGCCCAAGAAGATGTCCAGACGCTTACATGGCAGCCAATTCAGCCGCCTCATCGATATCAACCGCAACAATTCTGGACACCCCTGGCTCGTGCATCGTTACGCCGAGTAGTTGATTCGCCATCTCCATGGTGATCTTGTTGTGAGTGATGAAGATGAACTGCACATTCTCCGACATCTCCTTCACCAGATTCGCATAACGCCCAACGTTCGCGTCATCCAGAGGTGCGTCGACCTCATCCAGCATACAGAAAGGCGATGGATTCAAGCGGAAAATTGAGAATACCAACGCGATCGCTGTCATCGCCTTCTCCCCACCGGAAAGCAGGTGAATCGTGCTATTACGCTTACCTGGCGGTCTTGCCATGATAGCAACGCCGGTATCCAATAGATCTTCGCCAGTCATATCCAAATAGGCGTGACCACCACCAAATACTTTTGGAAACAGCGCCTGTAGACCTGAGTTAATCTTATCGAAAGTGTCCTTGAAGCGAGACCGGGTTTCCTTATCGATCTTGCGAATCGCATTCTCAAGAGTATCCAGAGCCCGCTCTAGATCTTCGTTCTGCTTGTCTAAATAGACCTTACGCTCAGATTGCTGCGCGTATTCGTCGATGGCAGCGAGATTAATGGGCCCCAGCCGCTGAATTCGATTAGCTAACTTCTCCAGCTCCTGCTCACATTGCTCTTCGTTCAGCTCAACCGGCAGGTTTTCCAGAACCTCCGCCAACACAAACTTCGCCTGTTCCAGCTGTTCAAGTATGCCGTCGCGCTTAACCGACGCACCCTCACTTTTCAGGCGTTTGTGCATTAGACTTTCGCGGATCTGATTAATCTGCTCTAACACTTGATTGCGCTGTTGCTCTAAGGCCCGCGTGGCGTGTTCGTTTGCATCTACCTTGGCCTTCGCCTCGGCTAGCTCTTTCTCCACTTCTAGGCGCTGCTGCAGCAAGGCTTCAAGGTCGCTACGCATCTTCGCTAGCGGCTCATCGGCCGAGGCTATCTGCTCCTGCAGCGAATCCATACGCTCACGGCTGCGCTGCACCTGAGTCGCCATCCTGTCCATAGTCTCGCGAGTCGACTGTAACTGTGATTCAACGGATTGCTGCTTAAGCGCTAACTCATGCGCCAAGTCTTTGTCTTTTCTAGATTTATCTCTACAAGACTCTAAGGCGAGTTGACGCTCTTCGCGCTGCGCCTCTAGCAGTTCTCGGCCCCCGACATCCTGCTCCATGCTATCCAGAGCCTGCTGCAGCCTAGAGCGAGAAGCTGCGGTATTCTCCTCTTCGACCGCCAATTGGCGATTTAGCTCTTCCAATTCATGATGGATGCGCTCTTTACGCAGCTGCGCTTCCTCGACCTTAGCCATCTGCGCACTAACCTGAGACTTCAATTCACTATGCTGCTGTGTCTTCGCCGCAAGCTCACCCTGTAGGCTCTCACGCTGGGCTTCGTCTTGGCTGAGGGCGTCTTTGCTTTGAATCTGTTTCTCATGTAAAGAGTTAGATTCTTCTTCTAATTTTTTAATTTTCCTAAATAAATCAGCAATTATTCCACGCCTTTCTACGATGGATTCCTGCTTATTGAAATTGCTCACCTGCAGCCACGCACTGCCTAGCCATACACCATCGGCGGTGATGATCGAGTCTTGCGGACCTAGCTGAGCGCGATGGGAAAGCGCTACGGACAGGTTGTCGGCGACATAAATGCCCCGCAACATATCGTTCAGACCCCACTCGCTGCTGACCTTATCCGTCAGAGGAGTGAGTGACATCTGTGAACTCGTAGCAGATTCTGCGGCGACACGCACATCGATAAAAGCCACTTTGCCTTGGGGCAACTCAGATAACATCGCCTCGATATTGTCTAAACCCTCGACACAGATACTCTGCAGCGAGTCGCCAAGCACCATTTCTACTGCTCGTTCCCAACCATCGTCAATCTTTATGCCCTCTGCGAGCCTGATTTGATTGTCCAGGCCCTGCTTGCCTAGCCACTGGTTCAGTGACTCATTATCCTGTCCTAAAGCGGCCTGCTGTAATGCATCTAATGAAGCCTGTTTTCCCTTAGCGGTCTGCAGCTCACTGCGAATCTCATTTAAATCGTCGGACCCCTTACTGATAGAAGCACGATGCTCTTCTATAGAGAGGTTCAGCGCTCGATTCTTTGCCAGCATCGAAGTAAGTGTCTCCTCGAGCAGCAGCACTTCCGTTGAGGCTTCACTGACGGAGTCATCTACAGGCCCCTCAGCAAGTGACTTATTCTCATCTTCAAGCTTGCGCTTTCGATCGAGTCCACGCTCAACAATACTCTCTAGCTGCTGAATTCTGGATTGCTCCACCTCGGCTACTTGGCGCGGCTCTTCGGCGCGCTGATTAAAGGCATCCCAATCTACTTGCCATTGGGTTAGATCTTGCTCTGCCTGTGCTAGTAACTCCGAAGAAGATTGCTCTGTGATGCGCGCTTCCTCGAGTGCTGGCGTAATGACAAGCATCTCGGCATCGAGCTGCGTAATTCTCTTAAGGTCGACATCCAATTCTTCTTTGGTTTGCGACCAAACTTCCTCGGTCTCTCTCAGGTCAAGATTCTGCTGATCGACACGTTCGATATGATGCTCTATAGACTGCTCTATCCTAGCGATGTCATTACCGAGGCTATAAAAACGTGCCTGCACTTCACCGAAAGCATCGGCGAGTTCTGCATTGTGGGATAGATGCTCCTCAATCTGAGCATCTATTTCGCGCTGATCGGCCGTAGTAGATTCGATCTTAATCTCGAGGCCCTTGATAGCCTCCTGATTCTCTTTTAACTCTTGATCGAGACTGCTCCAGCGAAGACCGTTCAGATTTGCCGTTGTATCCCGCTCTTGCTGCTTGAAACCTGCGTACTTCTCTGCGGCAACAGATTGACGCTGCAAGTGTGCCAGCTGACGACCTAGCTCCTCGCGAATATCTTCCAGACGCTCGAGATTATCCTTGGTTCGCTTGATGCGATTTTCGGTTTCCCGTCGGCGCTCTTTGTACTTGGATATTCCTGCGGCCTCTTCGATAAACACACGAAGTTCTTCCGGCTTCGATTCGATGAGGCGAGAAACCATGCCCTGCTCGATGATGGAATAACTGCGAGCACCAAGACCGGTACCGAGGAAAATGTCGGTGATATCTTTACGGCGAACCTTGGTGCCATTTAAGGAATAAGTAGACTGCGCATCGCGATCGACCTTGCGCTTAATGGCAACCTCATCGAAGTTCGCATACTCGCCGGTTAGCCTATGATCGTGGTTATCAAAAACTAGCTCAACACTCGCCTGACCAACAGGTTTGCGGCCTCCAGAGCCATTGAAGATGACATCCGTCATGTTTTCGCCACGAAGATTCTTCGCCGAACTCTCACCCATCACCCAGCGCACGGCATCGATGACATTCGACTTGCCACAGCCATTAGGCCCTACTACAGAGCAGAGGTTAGAAGGGAAATCGATTGTGGTTGGGTCAACGAAGGATTTAAAGCCGGCTAATTTGATACACTTCAGGCGCATGCATGTCTCTGAATTTTGCTTATTTTTCTGTGAAACGACTCGAGCCGAAGGCTGACACTGGCTAACTATAGCGCCGCGCTGTTCTGCTCTAAACAATACTAATAATTGCGGCAAAGTTTAGCTGATTTGAGGTTTCAATGACACTGAAAAAACCTCTTATCCGCTAGCCAAAGTAACAACTTATTCCCCTCGGCTTAGTTACGAGAACCCTTGCTGCTAGCCAGCTATAGAGGCAACCTCTGTTACGGTTTTTCAACTTTGAGGTTTCGTGCTTTAATCTCGCTTTGCAGCCACTAATATGGCCCCATCAACTTTGAGCTCGGCTTAGGATAGTGACACGATCGATGACGTTCCTCTATCTGTTCAGCGCGTTTGCGATAACAGGCATTTCCTTGTTGGCACTCAAGCCTGTTGCTGTAAAAGTTGGCTTGGTGGATATACCCGGAGGCCGAAAGACACACCTCAGCGCAACTCCATTGGTGGGCGGCCTCGGAATATTCTTGGGCATCGTCTGCATTTCGATTGCCATGCCCGGCGTCTCCACAGAATTCGCCCCACTGCTCAGTCTCTCTACGCTGATACTTCTCATCGGAACCGTAGATGATGCTAAGGAGCTGACCCCCTTTATTCGCATGCTCGGACACTCCTTGGTGGCGCTGGCCATGGCCGTTATCGCAGGAATAGAGCTGCGCTCTCTTGGCTCCTTGGTTACAGACAGCAGCGTCAATCTGGGCATTCTGACAATTCCAATTACTGTGTTCGCCACAGTCGGCGTTATCAATGCGATCAACATGACGGATGGCGTCGATGGGCTTTCGGGGGGCTTAGCAATTGTTACGCTGAGCTTCATCTCAGTATTTGCGTTCTCCAGCGGGCAAGTCATCACCGGCAGCTTCTGCTTGATAATGATATCGTCACTAACAGCTTTTCTAAGCCTCAACTTCAGGCTGCCCTGGCATAAGAAAGCCCTCGTCTACCTAGGCGATGCGGGCAGCACCACTCTGGGCTTCATGCTGGCCTGGCTATTGATCACAAGCACACAGGGAATAGATCCGAATTTTGCGCCTGTCTACGCGCTTTGGTTTCTCGCAGTCCCCTTATTCGATGCGGTGAATTTACTCATAAAACGTCCACTGCAAGGACGCTCTCCCTTCGCCCCAGGAAACGACCATCTGCATCATTTGTTGTTGAGTAGAGGTTTCTCAGCAAAGCAGGTGGTATTAATGCTTGTGAGCTGCGCTCTCGCGCTTGCCGGCATCGGCTGCATTGGAAACTTTCTGGGCGCAAGCGAATCATTAATGTTCCAGCTATTCGTTGTTCTTTTTAGTCTGTACTTCTTCTTTTCCGATCGTATCAAGAAGATTCCTAGCCACTGATAGGTTTTAAAATTTCGGCCCTCTCTTACCCACTATCAATTTAGTTTCAGCTACAACAAAGACACACTGCTCCCTAGTAAACTTGCGGCCCTTTGACCTGGTATTTTCCTCGGACTAGTAAACCGATTTCTGTTCAGTGCGTTTAATTTTATTGACTCCATACGATTCGAGGAACTAGCAATGCGAGATTTTTTAATACCATTGTGCTTATTACTACTCGCCTCCTGCGCAAGCATAGAAGACCTGACCGGAAACAACCCAATTATAGATGCTCAGGGAGTAAATCCAGCTCAATACGATGCAGACCTGACGCAATGCGAAGCTTATGCTGACGAAGTTGCTCTCGCGCAAAAGGCAGGAGCCGGTGCAGTTTCTGGCGCGGTTGTGGGCGGTGTATTTGGCGCTATCGTTGGCAATAGCGGTACCGCAAAGCAAGGAGCAGGCATTGGTGCAGTCGGTGGCGGCGCCAGAGGTGTTGGCGCAGGAATACGCGAAAGAGAACATGTGATCAAGCGCTGCCTAATCGGCAGAGGATACCGCGTACTAAACTGAAGCTATCAGTGCAATTCATTGTGTGCGCCACAAGCTCTTGCCAAGCAATATTTCAAAGCCCTACTTTAGACTCCAGACGATCTAGGTTAACCGAGGGTAAATCCCTTGTTAACTGGAATTCTCAGCCTGCCCAACTATATTTAGAGACAGCAAGGAATGCTATCTAGAGGTACAAGGATGTGCCTCGAATTGATCATTTTTACGATGCCAAAAATGGAATTGGAGGCAGCCCATTGTTCACAATAGACCTACCTAACGAAATTGAAAAACGTTTACTGGTTTTGGCCATGCACAAGGGCAGAACCGTACAATTTTGCGCGCGAGAAGCAATACTCGATTACATCGATGAAGTTGAGGAACGGTTTCTGGCGATAGATAGGATCAGTGAGGAGGAATCGGCGGATGGCTATGATTTATTGGAGTAGCCATTCTAGGAGGAGATTGGGGGAAATTGGTCGGGGCGGCCGGATTTGAACCGACGACCACTACACCCCCAGTGTAGTGCGCTACCAGACTGCGCTACGCCCCGAAAAACTGCTTATTCAATACTAACTAGTGACTTACTATCGGCCTACTACAAAGTATTTTTTACCTACCTCACCCCACCAGTGTAGTGCGCTACCAGACTGCGCTACGCCCCGAAAAACTGCTTATTCAATACTAACTAGTGACTTACTATCGGCCTACTACAAAGTATTTTTTACCTACCTCACCCCACCAGTGTAGTGCGCT
>Ga0316189_10001279_pt1 | contig 25027 bp, 22 predicted proteins | sample LowCovwburrow_MG_FD_204930 | JGI IMG/M metagenome (GOLD analysis project Ga0316189, IMG submission 204930) | Coastal sediment microbial communities from Maine, United States - Lowes Cove worm burrow | ecosystem: Environmental > Aquatic > Marine > Coastal > Sediment | place: USA: Maine... | reverse complement strand
GCGCCGGGTCGATCGTGTGCTCAAGCGCACGCCGCTGATCGACGGCCACAACGACACCCCGTGGCAGTTCCGCTCGCGCGCGGAGTCCAACGTCACCGCCCTGCCCTTCGGGGAGGGAACCGCGGCGCTCGATCCGCCGATGCACACCGATCTGCCGCGGCTGCGCACCGGCAAGGCGGGGGGCGTGTTCTGGTCGGTCTGGGTCCCCACCACCCTCAGCGGCCCCGAGGCCCTGCTGACGACCCTGGAGCAGATCGATCTGGTGCATCGGATGACCGCGCAGTGGCCCGACGACCTGCAGCTCGCGCTGACCGCGGACGATGTCGAGCGCATCCACCGAAGAGGGCGCATCGCCTCGCTGATCGGCATGGAAGGCGGCCACTCGATCAGCGACAGCCTGGGCGCGCTCCGGATGACCTACGCCGCCGGCGCTCGGTACATGACGCTCACGCACTGGCAGAACACAGCCTGGGCGGACGCCGCGACCGATGCGCCCGAGCACGACGGGCTCACGGACTTCGGCGTCGCGGTCGTTCGCGAGATGAACTGGCTCGGCATGTTGGTCGACCTGTCCCACGTCTCGCCGCAGACGATGCGCGACGCGCTGTCCGTCAGCGAGGCACCGGTGATCTTCAGTCACTCGGGAGCCGCCGGCATCAACCCGCACCCGCGCAACGTCCCCGACGAGATGCTCGACATGACCAAGGCCAACGGCGGCGTGGTGATGGTCGACTTCCTGCCCGCGTACGTCAGCGCCGAGGTCCACGCCCACCAGGGGGAGCGCGACGCTGTGCAGGCGCGCCTCGAGGTGATGAACCTGGGCAACCCCGACGCGGTCGAGGCCGGCATGGCCCGCTGGAAGGAGGGCAACCCCGCGCCCCGCACCACACTGGCGCACGTCGCCGACCACGTCGACCACATTCGCGACCGGATCGGCGCCGCGCACATCGGCATCGGCTCGGACTTCGATGGGATGGGCGATCAGCCCGATGGCCTGGACGACGCTGCCCAGGTCCCCGCGCTGCTCGTGGAGCTGCTGCGCCGCGGCTACACAGACGACGAGATCGCCGGGATCGCCGGTGGGAACGTGCTCCGGGTCCTGCGGGCTGCGGAGACCGCAGCGGCACGGCTGCAGTCGGAGCGCCCCGCGAGCGCAGCGCGCCTGCCCCCGGCCACACCATGATCGCGGCGCTGGCACTTGCAGCGGGATGCGGAGGCGCAGGCCCCGCCACGGAGCCAGACCCGGGCGCGAGCCGCGCGGTCGCCGAGGCCCTGTGTGACCTCGCGCGCGGCGGGAAGTCCACCTGCGATCGCACAGGCACCAAGGCGGTGATCAACGGGGACGGCCTGCAGGTCGCGGTGTTCCTCGACACGGTCGAGGACCGCTTCGGCCAGTACACCTTCGACGGTCGTGCCGTCCTCACGCGGGACAACGGCGATGTCATCACCACCCGCTACAAGCACTACGGTTGGGGCCGCGAAGAGGCGATCGAGAAGGGCACGCACTACTGGGCGGTGCTCTCCGGCGCTGCGGTCGTGGACTGGGTCCTCCGCGATGGCTCCCGTCCCGCGCTGCGCGCACTGGAGTCGGACGAACACCCCGGGGTCACGCAGTGGCGCGCAGGGGATTCGCGGGTGCTCCGCGGCTGGACGCTCCTGCGCGGCGTCGTCGTCGTTCTCGACCACCCGGCCATCGTCGCTTCGATCGCCCCACACCTGAAGACCCTCCCCCCCGCCGCGCCGCACGTCGTGCACATCCGGATCGCATCGGAGCTCGGCGAGCAGGAGTTCACCTGCCATGTGGACGGCCAGCCAGACCCCGCGCTCTGTGCGGCGGCGAAGGCGGCTCCGTGGCCGGCAGGAGTCGGCTGGGAGCTGCAACAGGTCTACCTCGCCGTCCCGGGAGACTCGTTCCCGGACGCGGCGGCCGTCGTGCGGTAGCATGACCCGGGTTTTCCCCCGGAGGTTCCATGCGCGCGGCACTCATGCTCGGCACTCTCCTGCTTCCAGGAACAGCGTTCGCCATCTGCGGCGACGGCGTGCTTGAGGCGGCAGAGGACTGCGATGACGGCAACTACGACACGGGCGACGGCTGCGACGCGGCATGCCTGATCGAGCCCGGCTTCGCCTGCACCCAGAGCACCTTCACCGGCGCCGCCGCCGAAGATTACGTGGATGAGGATCCAGGTCACCTCGCCAGCGACTGGACCGTGGACGCCAACGGGGTGCTGGCCACCCAGTTTGAGAACTCAGCGCCGACGGTCCTCGTCACCGACATGCCTTCACATTGGGCGGACTTCACGTTCGACATCCAGGTCACCGGCGCCCAGGGCAACGACCACATCGGCTTTGCGCTCGGCTACGACCCCGGCGCGAGCACCGATCCCTCCGCCGAGTGGATCCTGGTCGACTGGAAGCAGGTGACCCAGGGCGACCCGTCGTACCCGGGCCGCACCGGCCTGGAAGGCCTCGCAGTCAGCCAGGTCAGCGGCATCCCCACCGCGCAGCAACTGTACGACCACACCGGCCCGGCCGTCACGGAGATCGCGCGCGCCATCAACCTCGACGCGACGGGCTGGACCGACGGGGCCGTTCACAACTTCGTTGTTCACTACACCCGTGACACCCTGCAGGTGACGGTCGACGGCAGCCTCGAGCTCGACCTCACCGGGAACTTCCCGCTCGGGCGCCTGGCGCCGTACGGCTTCAGCCAGGAAAACGCCAACTACACCCTGATCGGGCCCGCCGACATCAGCATCTGCGGCAGCCCCGACTCCGACGGGGACGATCTCACCGACGCAGAGGAGCTCGTACTCGGCACCGACCCCGACGACGCCGACACCGACGATGATGGCGTTCAGGATGGCCCCGAGCTCGGCGGCGACGGCGTCGCCGACGCGACGGACACCGATCCGCTCGACGCCGACACCGACGATGACGGGCTCGCAGACGGCGCGGACGCAGCTCCGCTCGACCCGGACGGCGACGCCGACGGCATCGATGACGGTACCGAGTCCGGCAACGATGTGCCGATTCCCGGTGGCTATTCCAACGGCGGCATCCCATTCGACGGGACGGACCCGGCCTGGGTCGGCGATCAGGATCCCAGCACGACGACGGACCCGACCAACCCGGACACAGACGGCGATGGCCTGACGGACGGCGAAGAAGACACCAACTTCGACGGAGAGACCGTCAATACCATCGGGGGGAGCGGCACCGCCGGCAGCGGCGAGTCCGACCCCAACAACACCGACACGGACGGCGATGGGCTCGACGACGAGGCCGAGACCACGCTGGGCACGAGCCCGGTCGACACCGACACCGATGACGGCGGAATCGACGACGCCACCGAAGTACAGGTCGACATGACCGAGCCGGTCTCCACGCCGCAGGACGACAACCTCGACTCCGACGGCGACGGGCTCAACGACTGGAGCGAGGTCAACACCCACGGGACCGACCCGCTCGACGCCGACACGGACGACGACGGCCTAAGCGACTCGGAAGAGGTCCTGGGAACCGGGCCGCTCGCCACGTGGGGTCCCACCGACGCCACGGTGAGCGACACCGACGGCGACGGCCTGAACGACGGCCTCGAGGTCGGCGCGGCTGGAACGGTCGACACCGACGCCGGGTGGATTCCCGACGCCGACCCCAAGACGAGCACCGACCCGAACAACGCCGACACGGACGGTGACGGCCTGATGGACGGCATCGAAGACACCAACACCGATGGCGCCTTCGACGGCGACCAGCCGGGCCTCGCCGACGACGAGACGGACCCCAACAACGCCGACACCGACGGCGACACCTTCAACGACCTCGAGGAAGGCGGACCCGGCGCGCTCGGGCCCACCGACACCGACGGCGACGACACGATCGACGCACTCGACCCGGACAGCACCCCGGTCGACACCGACAATGACGGGCTGACCGACCCCGAAGAGGGGGTGCTCGGCACCGATCCGAACAACCCCGACACCGACGGCGACGGGCTGATGGACGGGGAAGAGGTCGACACCTACGACACCGATCCGCTCGACCACGACTCCGACGACGGCGGCGTGGACGACGGCCAGGAGGTCGCAGACGGCACCGACCCGAACGACCCCACCGACGACATGTTCCCCGACACCGATGGGGATGGGCTCACTGACGACGTCGAGGACAAGATCGGCACCGATCCGAACAACCCCGACACCGACGGCGACGGGCTCACCGACGGCGAAGAGGTCATCGATCTGATGACCGATCCGCTCCTCCCCGACACCGACGGCGGCGGGGTTGATGACGGCGACGAGGTCGACGCTGGCACCGACCCGCTCGACCCGTCAGACGACTTCCCGGTAGAGACCACGCCGCCCACCAACGAAGAGCCGCCCGACGGAGGTGACTACACGGGTGGAGGCTGCGGCTGCGCCACGCCCAATGCACCGATGGGTTCGGCGTGGGCGGGGCTGCTCGCCGGCCTTCTCGTCGCCCGCCGGCGGACGCGTCAGAAGAACGCGCGCACGCCGAAGTAGCCAATCGGGATATGGACGGCGACATCGGCCCCCGCGGGGAACAGGAATTCCACCCGGGCGCCGACGTCGATGCCGACGCGGCGGTTGAGCGGCACGAGCACGCCGCCCCGCGCCGCGGCGCGCACCGTGTCGGCCCCCGTGATGCCGCTGCCAGCGATGCCGTAGCCCAGCTCGACGCCGAGATAGGGGTCGACGCTGCTGCCCGGGATGAAGTAGTCGGCCCCCGCGAAGATGCCGAGGGTGCTCGCGCCGCCCACGAATGCCAGCCCGACGCCCGCGCGGAGCTCGAGCCGATCGGCCACGAAGTAGCCTGCTGATGGCGCTATGAAGATGCTGACGTCGGATGCGCCGCCCAAAAAGAGCAGATCGACGGTCGCGGCCCCGCCGAGCTCCCAGATACCCTTGTCGAGGTTGAGTTCCTTACTGTGCGCCACCGTTGGCGCCATCAAGCCTGCCATCATCATCACTGCGAACATTTTCATCTGTGCCTCCGCGCCGCAGTATGCCAGATCGACTCACACGTCCCACGTGAGCAGCTGCACGTTGATCAGCGCCGCCACCTCGCCCTTGCTTCCCGCGACGAGGGAGCGAACCTCCATGAAGTACCGGATGTGGGCCTCGCGGATCCGCTCGAGGTCGTCGCGCGACACCGAGACGACGTTGTAGGACACCAGATCTCCGGGGTGTGGCGCGAGCGCCCGCATCGGCCCGAGCGACGCCCAGTGCGCCTTGAGTCGCATGGTGCCCTCGGGTTCCGCCACCGCATCGATCGTGAGCGCGTCCTTGATCACGTAGGGCGCCCGCCCGCTCCGAACGACCAGGCCAGCGTCCTGTAGGCGCGCCAGGCAGCGGCGTTCCGTCTGCACGTCGATCCCCAGGCGACGCGCGATCCACCCGTCTCGGTGAACCCCGAGGTCCTGATACGCGCCCGTCTCGATCACACACATCACCCCACCGGCCCACAGCTCCTCGAACGCGACCCGCCGCGACGCATGCCGCTGGTTGTGGGCCGCGAGCAGTGCCGGGACCTGTTCGATGTCGACCCAAGCCGCGATCAGGTCCGACAGCCGGCCCGTGAGCGCGTCGATCACGCGCAGGAAGTCCGGCAGGCGGGGCCGCGTGTCGCCCGACATCCAGCGCGAGATCGCGTAGCGGGACACCCCGAGCCGGGCGGCGAGGTCGTTGAGCGCGGTGTTGCCGCGCAGCGCCGCCAGCCATCGCGCGACCCCGGCGTCGTCCGCATCACCAAGCTGCGCCGCCTCCTCGGGACGGAAAGACGCCACGCCGGGCATCACGTCAATCCCCGCCACGCCGCACGCGCGGAGCGTCTCGGCTGCCGTGGGATACCGACGCCCTGCCTCCCAGTCCGCCACTGGATTGCTCGAATAGCCGAGCCGACGAGAGAACGCCTCCTGGGAGCGGGCGCCCCGGATGGCGCGGAGCAGCTGACGGGCGACGATCTCCACATAGGCCTCTCATTTCTGCACATCATAGCGCAGAACCGACACCCAAAAAGTGCAGCTTCGCGACGGTTCTCCTTGTGATCTGGCGGCGACCGGGCCACAATTCAGGGACCCGGAGTGGACATGCGCACCCCCCTGCAACTCGTCGTCGTCGTCGCGCTCACCGCGTGTATGCCCAAGCCCCCCGGGGGCACACAGATCGGCGCGCTGCGCGACGAACTTCCGCCCAACCTCCCTGCGGACTTCCTCGAGCTCGACCTGATGGCGGCCACAGAAGAAGCGCTGACGATCGGTGGTATCTCCACGCTGGCCGGGGCCTGGCGCGGCCACGCCGGCTCGTTCGACCACGCGGTGTTCGACTGTCCACACCTGCGACTTGGCGCGCCCCCCGAGGACCTGGTCGACCTGAACCTCAACAATGACGATCTGGGCGAGGGCATGTCCTGGATTGACGACTGCAGCACACCCGACGCGGCCACGTTTGATGGGTTCACGTACTGGGACACGGAGATCACACAGGGCGGAGCCCTCGCTACCCGGTCGCTGATCGCAGACACGCACATCGAAGCGGCGGACGGCAGCGTGCTGTTCGATTTCGACGGCGAGGCAGAGGACAGCCTCGAGGGCGGCGCCTACACGTCCAGCATCGTCGCGCGCGGGCTGCGTGGCAGCCTCGTCGGGCTGGGTGGCGGCTTGCGCGGCGAGGTCGAGGCGAGCTGGTCCGACACAGGGGACGTCTCGCTGTTCGGCGCAGTCACTATGCTCGACGGCTTCGGCCCGCCCGACGGGCGGACGCTCGACCCGGAGGAGACGCCCGAGCTGTCGAACGTTCCCAGCTGGGAGCCGGGCATGCCGCGCTTCACCTCCGTCCGGTTCGACCTGACGTGGGACGAGTCCTGTGACGAAGAGCCCCTCGGATACATCGGCATACGGGGCAATGAGGGCTTCTGGTTCGACGTCTACTTCCTGCCCATCTACGACCTCGAAGAAGACTCCGCGGAGGCCAACGCGTTCCCATTCGGGGAGGTGTCCAACACGACATGCGACGGTATTGGTACGGTGTTCGTGCGGAACATCGCGCCCAACTCGCAAGCCGCAGAGGGGAAGAACTTCACCGCGGAGATCCAGCCAGACTTCGCGGCCGTCCTGGACGGGCTGCCACGCCCTGCTCTCGAAGACTTCGTCCTGACGCTGCATCAGATCCCCCAAGAGGAATCCACTCCTTGACTCTCCTGCTTCCGCTGACCGCCCTGCTCGCCTGCAACGGACAACCCGTCATGGAGGCGGATGGCCCGGTCACCGACACCAACACCGCCGACGACCCGGTGATCCTACCGCTCGACACCTCGGTGTTCGTCCCGTCGGACACCGGCACCCAGCCGGACCCCAACCTGCAGCCCGACCACTTCGTCTACCTGCTGCACGAGGGTTCTTGGGCGCTCTCGGGCGGAGGTCTGTCCGGGCAGCTCAGCATCCAAGAATACGTCGACGAGCTGGACACCGCGCGTGCCAACCCGTTCCTGTGCGACGTGCTGTATGCGCTGACCGGCACCGAGATCAGCGAGCACACATGCGACCAGTGCGACCTCGTCATCGAGGTCGAACACTACGTCTCTGCGGGCGACCCCAGCATCTGCTCCGACCCCGACACCCCGCCCGACGGCGCCGTGTGGCAGCTCGGCTACGCCTCATCAGACCAGATGATCTACCTCAACTACTTTGGTACGGACGTCTGGCTGCCTTGGTACGAGGCCACGACCGGCCCGCCCAACATCCAGTTCTCCTGGTCGGCCACCATCGCGATCGAAGCCCAAGACACCGGCGATGCGCGCTGATGGTGACGCTCCCCGCGATCCTGGTGCTGCAAGCGTGCATGCCGTTCGAGGCCACGCGGGACACCCTCACCGAGCCCACCCCGGGCACCACCAACCCGTTCCCGCTGCCGGACGACCTCGACGAGATCGACTGGCCGGCGGTGTTCCAGGAGGCCGTCGAGCAGCTCAAGACCATCAACACGCAGGTTCCGTGGGGTGGGCACCTCCAGAGCCTGGAGTCGCGGCAGGCTGGATGCCCCGACTTCTGGGTCGACCGGTTCACAGTCGGCAACAACCTCGTGGGCGACGACAACACCATCTCCTGGTACGACGACTGCAGCAACCCGGACACGTCCTACTTCGACGGCCTCCTCACCTGGACGTCGGACGTCCTCGAGGAGGGAGACCCCGCCACGATCGACGGCCGCACCTCCGAGGGATTCCGTTCGCTCACGGGGGACGCGATCGTCGGCGACGACGACGGCCTGCGGTTCTCGTTCAACGGAGGCGCTTCCGACAGCCTGTACCGGCTGGAGGCCGACGGCTACAGCAGGCTCACGTACTCCACAAACCTGGACAACGTGGAGGTCGGTGGACGCGACGCGCTCAGCGGAACGGCAACGCCCGACGGATTCCGCAGCGATCTGTTCATGTTCCTGTCCGGCGGCGACGTTGACACGTTCGAAGCCCGTGGAAACGTCTACTTCTTCACGCCCCAGCTCCACGACCGCTTCGACTCCATCCAGCTGGACATGGCGCTGGTGGGCCCGTCGGGCGCCGGTCCGAACGACTGCCTGGAGGAACCTCTCGGCTGGATCGGCGTGCGCGACGAGAACGCCTACTGGTACGACGTCGTCTTCCTTCCGCGGTTTCAGGAAGACGTCGTGGGCGATCCCTACGCCAACGATCCGCTGTCGCAGTGCGACGGCTGCGGCCGCCTGTACGTGCAGGGCGTCGAGCAGCCCGACGTCGACGTCTGCGTCGATTTCTCGTTCGTGTTCGACGGAGGCTTCCCGCTCCCGGACGCCGACGACTACGTCCTGCCGTTCCACGCGCTCTGACAACCGCCGCGCGTAACCGGGCAGAGACGACCGCTGCGGCAACACGTGCCTATAGTGTGTGCATGGCAGCGGTCGCTGCGGGGTGTCTCCCCCCCCCTTTGATGCCTCGCAGCGTCGCCGCCAACCCACTTCCGCTGGTAGACGTGATACCCAGCGCAGATGGCAAAGCACGACATCGGCAAGCGCCACGCCAAGCGCAAGGCGAAGCAAAAGAAGAAGCGGTCCGACGCGTCGCGGCCCTCGCGAGACAGCCGCAGCGCGGCGCCAGCGCCAGGCGTCAAGGAAGGCCTCGGCTGGCCCGTCGGCGACAGCTACCTGTCTGCGGACTGGTCCGTGCCCGGCGCGACCGTTCAGGCCGTACTCACCCGGTCGCACGGCGACGGCCGCACCGTCGCAGCGTTCGCCGTCGTGGACCGCGCGGGGCCAGGCCTCACTTCGGTCCGCGTCGTGGGTCTGCCCTCGGAGGCGGCCCTGATCAGCGAGTGCGCCCGCCTTAGCGAGACAGAGGACATCGGCTTTGCCGGCGCCCCGGCGGGCACCGTCGCCGGCCTCCTGCAGGACGCGCTGGAGCACGGTGCGGGTCGTCCACAGGGCGTCGACAAGCTGCTCGCAATGCTCGAGGACGTCCCCGTCGACGCCCTCGACACGCCGTTCGGCGCGCCGGAGCCCACCGAGGCGCCCCCGGAGGGCTTCCTGGGCCGCGCCCTGCGCCGGCTGCTGGGCTAGCGCCGGCGGCGGAGCAGTCCGAGGCCGAGCAGCGGCAGCAACAGCACCGCCTCGCCCCCTTGGTTGCCCTTGTTGCAGCATCCGCCGCTCTGGAAGTCAGACCCGCCGCGCTGCACGAGGACGTCTTCCTTGAAGCCCTCCTGGATCACCCAGCCCGGGTTGCCCGTGCCGTCGAACTCGTAGGCACCCACGTCCGGAGAGACCCCGTCGCGGTTGGCTCCGTTGAAGTCCAGCAGCGGGATGTACGCCGCCCCCTCCGGGCTCGCGACGTCTCGCAGGCGAGACTGGGGGGCGGGGTAGAAGTCGAAGTTGTCGATGTCGACGAAGTCCGACGGACCGCCACCGGGGATCACGTGCTCGGCCCACACCAGCCGATCGAAGCCCTCCACCAGGCCGGTCACCACGTTGTTGCGTATGAAGTTCTCGGTCGGGACTCCGTACAGCTCGCCCTCGGGATCGGTGGTCGGATCGAGCCAGTACAGTCCGCGCCCCACCGAGTTTGACAGCGCGTTGTTGGCGAACACGAGCCCCGGCCGTTCGTACCAGTCCTCGAGGAACGCCGCGTAGTCATCGGTGCGCGCGACCGTGTTGTGGCTGATCTGCACGTCCATGAGGGTGTCGCCCTCGTCGCGGGTGAAGATGCCATAGCTGGCTGTCTCGAACACCACGTTGTTCTGGACCCGCGCCGGACCCCAGATGTAGATCCCCTCGTCCCCGGTCTGCCAGATGGCGTTGCCGGTGGCCACGTTCTGATCGCCGAACTGCGTGTCGGGCAGCTGCAGCCCGTCGTCGCGCACGCGGAAGATCACGTTGTCTGCCACGGTGACGCCCTGGGTGCCGGCCTGCAGGTTGATGCCGTGGCCCTGCACATCGTGGATGAGGTTGCCTTGAATGAGCGAGTCCTGCATCCAACAGGAGGCGTCACCGCAGCCCACCAGGATGCCACCACCGTCGCCGGTGCCCGTCAGCTCGTTGCCGAGGATCCGCATGTTGGTGGTGTCGCCGTCGATCCGCAGCGCTGTTCCCCACACGTCGCGCACGACGCAGCCCTCGATCGTGATGTTCGACGAGTTGACCACCCGCAGCCCGTTGGTGCCGTTCTCTTCCCGGTCCTCGGAGGCGTCGAACGTCAGTCCGCGCAGCTGAACGAACTGCGAGTCGGCGAGCGCGGCCACGTACCCGCCCGCGATACCGCGCAGGATCACCTCCGCACCGGGCGCAGCGTGGAGCAACACCGGCGCCTCGGCCGACCCCACCGCCGTCCAGTTCACAGTGCCCTCGAGCTCGTACACGCCACTGTTGAACGTGATGGTGTCGCCCGGCGCCAGCGAAGCCGCCGCCGCTTGGAGGTCGTCCCCCGGCGAGACGGTCGAGCTGGCAGCCAGCGCCACCGGTGCGGTGAGCCACAGGGGGAACATCATCTTGGAGATCTCCTCGGGGTCATTGGGCCGCGGGGCCACCGGTGTGACCGCGATCGTTCTGAGTGCCGTCGGTGTCGTTGAAGGCAGGGTCGAGCGGCCCGTCGTCGCGCTCGGGGGACCCAGCGAGCAAGGAGAGGTCGGCATCCAGCAGCGGATCGCGGGCCTGGTTGCTGAGCTCGACTGCGCTGGGCCCGCCCGCGCCGTCGCCGACGTCGCCGCCGAAGTGCACGCCGGAGTTGGTGAAGAAGGACGTGTTGTGCGTGAACACCGGGCCGAGTCCGGGGTCCGAGACAACGTACAGCGCAGAGGCTCCGTTGTTGCCGTCAGCCACGTTGCTGACGATCTCCAGCCCCGCAGCGTTGGACGCCGTGACGAGCACCGCGGCCCCTTCGCCGCCCGTCGCCTCGTTGCCAGCGAAGGTGTTGTTGTGCACCCTGTGCTCACCCACGCCACCGACGATCGCGATGGCGCCGCCCGCGCCCGCGGTGTTGTCCTGAAAGAGGTTGGACCGGATCACGCCCGCGTCGTCCACCACGCCCTGCATCGCGATCGCTCCACCCACACCGGCTGCGGTGTTCGCCGAGATCTCACTGCGCTCGACCGTGTAGGCGCCGGTGCCGCTGAGCGAGAGGGCGCCACCCTCTTCGCCCGTGTTGTTCGACATGATCGCGTCGGTCATGACCAGGGTGCCGCCCTCGATCCGCAGGGCCCCACCGAGCGTGCCTGTGTTGCCCTCGTAGGTGGTGCCGACGTCGACGATCGTCGCGCCGGACGCCAGGATGGCGCCGCCGTCGTCGGTCGCCTGGTTGTTGCGCACGACCGATCCGCCGACCAGGGTCAGAGACCCCGGCGTGGCGGCGATGGCGCCGCCGTCGGCGCCGGCGACGTTGTCGTCGATGATGACGCCGTCGAGGTGGGCTGTCGAGGAGAGGATCTGGATGGCACCCCCATCGCCAGCGGGCTCTCCGTCCATCAGCGACAGCGACTCGAGCAGCAGGACCGCGCCGCCCTCCACCTTGAAGTGTCGGGCGTCGTCCGCCGCCTGGAGGATCACGTCGGCGGCCAGCCCGGAGCGACCGATGAGGCTCAGGGTGCCCGCGTTCCACACCACCTCGACCTCGTCATAGGTGCCGTCTTCGAGCACGATCGTCCGGCAGACCTGGTCGAGCAGCGCCAGTGCCCCGTCGATGCTGTCGACCGGGTCGGCCGGCGTGCCGTCCCCACCAGAGGATCCATCGGGGTCGGCGACGATCGGGTGCGCAGCCGCATCGTTGTCGTCGCAGTCCTCGCCCGGTGGGCACACCGAGTGACCGTCCCCGTCGCTGTCGATGAAGTCCACGGCGCCGTCGCAGTTGTTGTCGACTCCGTCGCACATCTCCACCTGGTAGGGACTCGCGCTGGCGTCGTTGTCGTCGCAGTCGCCCTGGCACACCGAGGCGCCGTCACCGTCGACATCGTCGTAGTCCGTGGCCGCGTTGTCGCAGTCGTTGTCCAGGCCGTCACAGACCTCGACCGCCCCCGGGTACGTCTCGTCGTTGTTGTCGTCGCAGTCGCCGTTGCACACGAACCAGTCGTCGTCGTCCTCGTCCAGCTCATCGGGCATGGGCGCGCCGCTGCAGTCGTTGTCGAGCCCGTCGCACACCTCGGTGGCGCCCGGGCTGACGTCCGGGTTGCCGTCGTCGCAGTCGCCGTCGGCGACGGACCAGCCGTCGCCGTCCTCGTCGGCATCCGACGGACCGCCCATCCCGTTCAGAGGCACGGTCACGGAGGGCTCACCGATCGCCGCGTCCGTCCGGATCTGCACTGCGCCGGTGAAGCCGCGGACCTGGTCGGGCGTGAACCCGACCATCACGACGTCCGGCACCGAGCGGTCGACCGACCAGTGGTCCGGGTCGCCCTCGGTCAGCGTGACGGACAGCAGGTTGATGTCACCCCCACCGAGGTTGGTCAGCGTGATGGACAGCACGGACTCGCCGGAGACCGGCACGACCCCGAAGTCCAAGAGGGTCGGCGTGACCTGCAGCTCGGAGGGGCCAGTGGCCATGCGCTGGGGACCGCACGCCGTCGCGAACAAGACCACCACAGACGCCGCAAGAGAGCGAATCATGTCTCGAAGTCCGGGTAACAGAGGAGGATCTCCTCGTTGGGGAGAGGACGAAAGCTGAAGCCCGCGCTGTCCGACGCGCGGTGGGCGAACCAGATCTCGATGGGGTACTGCCCGGCGTCGAGCTCGATGGAGTAGGTGTCGCGCACGAAGTCCTGAATGCCGGGCTTCTCGGCCAGCGGCGCCCCGTCGACCCAGACCCACGAGTCGTCGCTCGAGCCGAGCGTGAACTCGAAGTCGGTGCGCTCGACCGCGCGGACCCAGGCATGCCAGTACACCGCGAAGTAGCCCGGGTCTCCCTCGAGGCCCTCATCGACTGGCCACCAGTTCTGGCCGAAGTCCAGCGTACGGTCGTCCTTCTCGTAGGCCTGACGGTCCCACCAGTCGAGCGCGGTGGGGTTGGTTCCCGCCGGGGCGTCGATCGGGCGCGGCAGCACGTCGACGTGGTCGATCGTGAGGTTGCTGTACACCCCGCGCCACCCCTGCGCGCAGCTGGTCCAGTCCGGCGGCTGGCCCACCTCGGCATCGTCTCCCGGGGGCCGGGCGGGCGGCGGCAGCGGATCGGGCCGGAAGGTGAAGTCGCTGCCGCACCCACACAGCCCTGCGCTCATGAGGAGAAACGCAGCCAGCGAGCCCGTGCGTTTCATTGCTCTGCTCCCACACCCTGCAGGTCGCGCTGACCCAGCGCGGGGTACACATCACACCGTAGCCACTCGCCGAGCAAGACGCGCTCCTCAGCAAGCATTCCCCCCGCTGGCGGCATGGTCTCATCGTCGACCGAGCGGGCCTGGATCCGATCGGCCCAGCCGAGGACGTCGTCGAAGTCGTCGAAGTCGACCCCGAGTGGCGCATCGGCGCGCTGGCCCTCGCGCGAGTACTCACTGTGGCACGGCCGGCACTGGCGACCGATGATGTAGGCGCCGTAGTTGTCCCACGTGAGCGGCGGGTCGCGAAGACAGTTGTTCACGATGGGAGCACCGGAACCGACGATGTGGTCGTCGCACGCGGCAGGGATGCAACACAAGGCGAGCGCACACACAGGGAGCCGCAGCTGGGACTTGATGAAACGGGAAGCGAACACGCGTGCTCCAAGCGCCAGTCTAACGGCAGAAGCGCTCAGGTTGCGCCGCGGACCAGCGCATCGAGGCTCGGTACCTGCAGGAACTGCTCCGAGTCGAGGCCGCCGATCTTCAGCAGCGCAGTGCCCACGTGCTCACACCCGAGGTTGACGCCGCTGGCGGACGGCAGGCCCGTCGACAGGTCGATCGTCTCGGCGATCAGCGCATCGTCCGTCTTGCCGTACATCGCGTTGCCCTTCACGCCCGCGCCTGCGACCAACATCGAGTTGTATGGCCAGTGGTCCTTGCCACCGCCCCCGTTGAGCCGCGGCGTGCGCCCGAACTCGGACAGCGCCACCACTGTCACCTCGTTGATCAGCCAGTCCGACGTGTGACCCGGGGTGGTCGCCAGGTGCTCGAACAGGTCGTTGAGCGCGGTGTAGAACGCCTCCTGCCGCAGCGACTGGGTGGTGTCGTTCCCGTGGGTGTCGAACCCGCCGGGGATCCGGAGCATCGCGGTGCGCGACAGACCGAGGCGCATCAGCTCGCTGGCCTTGATCATGTTGTCGAGCAGGTTGTTGCCGAGGTCGTCGAGGCCGGCCTCGAACTCGCGCCCCTCCAGCTCCATCGCACGCTCGATGTTCTGGACCAAGCCCTCGGCGCGATCCCGAGCGATCCCCCGCTGCTGGCCTGCAAAGTCGGCCACCCGGTTGAACACGAACTGATCGATCGCGTCATCGGCGGGCGGCATCATCACCGGCGCCGGCGCGTCCGACATCCCGTTGATCGACCCGTCGAGGAGGCTCAGCAACGTGCCGCCGCCCGCGCGCACGACCGCGGCGCCGGAGGTACCCGGGTACGACGGACCGCCGAACACGACGTGCGGCAGCGGGTAGTCGAGAACCGAGTTCGCAGCCAGCAGCGTGGGCCAATCCGCGTAGGATGACGCCGAGGTGCCGGTCATCATGAACTGGGTGCCCGAGTCATGCCCGACACTGTGCGCGTCGATCCCGTTGATGATTGCGGTGTAGCCCCCCCAGTTCCGGAAGAACTGGTCGGTCCCCTCCCGGCCCGCACCGCTGGTGTAGGCCAGCTTGCCGGCGGTGCCCAGCACGGTGTCGACCGCCATGTCGACGCCGGGGACGTCGAAGTGCGGGTCGAGCACAGTGGTCGTGTCCCACCCGCCGCTGGCGAAGCAGAACAGGAACTTGCGCTCGATGCCGGCTGCGTGGGCCTTTCGGGGGTACCACAGCCCGCCGGCGGTCGCCAGTGCAGCCGCACCACCCAGGAAGGACCGTCGGGTCAGGTCGCGCCGAAGCTTGCGCTGCTGGAACGTGGCCATCTCGGGCCTCCTGTCGGGGCTAGTAGAAGAGGACGCGGGGGTCCCGAAGGACCGCGGAGATGACGCCGGACCATGCCAGCGTCGGGGACGCCTCGACGGAGTACAGCGTCTTCCAGATCTCGATCAGCTGCTGAGCCTCGAGGGACTCCTCCGCCAGCGGCACCCCGATGATCCCCAGGTACAGGTCGCGGATCTGATCATCGAAGGCGTCCGGGGCGCCCTGGGGCGTGTCCTCCACCGTGACGAAGCGCAACAGCTGCGCCTCGTCGGTGCGACCCGGGTCCAGGTCGTGCGCGGCCACGTGCCACGCCGCCGACTGCGCGATCCGCTCTTGGATGAACGCGAGACCCACCGTGGGAACGAGCTGCCGCTCCGTGACGAAGGACGAGTCGATCCCGCCGGCCAGCACCTGCAGGCCCATGGAGTTGTTCTTCAGACCGTCGCGGCCATCGAAGAACCAGGTGTAGCCCGTCTTCTGGGCGATCAACGACGAGAGCTGCTCGGGCGAGACCAGCTTGGTGCCGACGAAGCGGTCGGCAAGCCCGGGCTCGAAGGCCTCGCGCGCGGCGTACTCCTCGGACAGCACGATCGAGCGGACGAGCTGCTTGAGGTTCATGCCACTGTCGAGAAACGCGAGCGCGTGCTCGGAGACCTCGACCCAGTCCTCATCGACCAGGTCGCGCTGGGTCAGCCCTTCCCAGACCGTCTGCACAGCGCAGTCAGCGAACCGGCTGTCGCCGGCGAGCTCCGCGGCAAACTCGGGGATGTTGCCGGTGGGGCGCCCGTAGTACGCCGGTTCCTTTCCGGAGAAGTACCGCCACTCCTCCTCGCTCTCCGGGCGGTAGTAGCTGGCCTCGATGCCGTCCGCCGCGTCGTAGTTGAAGAACCCGAAGAAGTTCCCGGCCATCGGATCGAGCGACGCGTGGCAGCTCTGACAGCCCGCGTTCTGGTTGATCGCGTTCTCGGGGTCGACCGTGAGCTGGTCGACCGCAGCACGGTTGAGCACGATGGGGCGCGACAGGTAGTCGTCACACAGGAACGCCTTGCTGATCGCGTTGGCCCGGTGCCGGTTGGCGTTTCCGCCCATGGACGGGTAGCGCTGCCACATGGTGCTCATGGTGAGCATGCCGGAGTGCGGGCGCCCATCCAGGTACGTCGCGGGGACCCAGTCGCCGCCGCCGTCCGCCGGGTAGTCGATACCCCAGTACGCTGCGAGCTCCGGGTTGGCCATGGTGTGCGGCGCGGTGACCATGTACGAGTACGGACGGTCGTTCGCGATGGTGAACTCGAGCAACGACATCACCTCGTTGGCGATGATGTCGGCCATGCGTCGGTCGTCGATGCTGCCCAGCGCGGGCGGCGGCGTGAAGTACACCTCCCCAGTGCGCATCAGGTAGCGCTCGTTGAAGATCTCCTTCATCCGCCCGATGAACCGGTCGTCCGCGATCCACTCGTCGACGAACCGCTCGTAGTCGACCTCGCGCTGGAAGGAGGTCTCGAACGCCCACAGCTCGGGCTCGGTGGGGTGCACGCCCCGGAGGTCCATGGACAGCCGGATCAGCTGCTGCCGCGCCTCGAGAGGCGCCAAGTAGGGCTCCTCAACCTGCTCGACGGCGCAGCCGGAAAGCAGGGTCCCGCAGAGGAGCGCACATGAGATGAGGTGCCGCATGGGGGACTCCTGTAGACCCCCTCACCTTCACACCGCGCTGCGCCCGGCACAACCTGAACTCTCGCAAAATCGCACTTATTGGGTCCCGGAACTGCGCACTCGCGTGCAGTTCTGGGAGGTCCCGTTCAGGTTCGGCGGGCGAGGACCTCGGTGACGATCCTGTCCGTCAGCACCTCAGACTCCTCTGTGGCGTCCAGAACCAGCACGTGGGGACCGCGCTGGTCCAGGAAGATCTGGCGGCACCGCATCAGGTCCTGCTTCGCCTCGAAGAGGTCCGCCGCTCCGGCCCGCTCGCGCACCCGCGAGAGCCCCTGGGCCGCGGTCAGATCGAGGATCACCAACAGATCGGGCCGCGGCGCGAACGCCTCGTTCTGCGCGACGATGGCGACCGGGTCCAGACCACGCACGCCCTGGTACGCCGCGGTGGACAGGTAGTAGCGGTCCAGCACCACGACCTGGCCCGCCGCCAGCGCAGGCGAGATCGTGTCGCGCACATGCTCCGACCGATCCGCCAAGAACAGAGCCAACTCCTCGGCTACGGGCAGTCGTCCGGTGGTTGCGGTCGCGCGGATCTTGCGTCCGTGGGGCCCGTCGGTGGGCTCCCGGGACCGCACCACCGCCGCCCCCCGCGCTTCGAGCGCACGGGCGACCGCGTCGGCTTGGGTGGACTTGCCCGCTCCGTCGATCCCTTCAATGGCGATAAGAAAGCCGCTCGGCACCGAACCCTCCGTGTCGTCGGCACCCATACCAGAGAGCCGCATGACGCGCGTCGTTCACCTCCTCGGGAACCCAACCTACGCCGAGGTGCACGCCCTGCAGCGAGCGCTCGTCGACGCGCGCGCACGCGAGGAAGTCCCCGACACCATCCTGCTGCTCGAGCACGCGGAGACGATCACGGTGGGGCGCAGCCGCGGTGCCGCGTCCAACGTGGTGCAGCCGGGATCCGTCCCGATCGTGGAGGTAGAGCGCGGCGGCGACGTCACCTGGCACGGGCCCGGGCAGCTCGTGGCCTACCCGATCATCGCGCTCACCGGCACCCGCCGGGACCTGCACGCGCACCTGCACGCGCTCGAGGACGCGGTCATCGCGCTGCTGGCGGACCTCGGCCTCCCGGCGGGCCGGGACGCCCGCAACACCGGTGTTTGGCTGCCGCACGCCGGCGGCGCCCGAAAGGTGTGCAGCGTCGGGATCGCCTGCCGACGCTGGGTCACATGGCACGGACTCGCCCTGAACGCGGCGCCCGACCTCTCCGCGTTCGCGCGCATCCGGCCCTGCGGCTTCTCGCCGGACGTCATGACCCGGCTGGCGGACCACCTGCAGCCCACGCCCACCGCCGCAGACCTTGCCGCGCCGCTCGCCGGTCACCTGTGCGCCGCGCTCGGCGTGCCGTTCGACGGCGACGTACCGCGAGCGGCTACAGGCCGCCTATGGCCGTCTGGCCCCCCGGGATGACGTGGACGACGCCGGCGCCGTCGCGCGGGCTCGACGCGATCAGGTCGTTGAACCCGTCGCCGTCCAGGTCGCTGAGCGCGACCCGGTGCCCGGCCAGCGTTCGGACCCCGGTCATGGTTCCGTCCAGCGTGAAGTCGGCCTGCAGCGACAGCGAGGAGCCTTCCTCGATGGGGCCGTACCACAGGTACACCGCCCCCGGCTTGTAGCTGCCGCCGCCCGAGTTCCAGAACGCCGGAGCGCCGACGAGCAGGTCGTCCTGGCCGTCTCCGTCGTAGTCGGCAACCGCGATGCTGGTGCCGAAGGTGTCGTCTCCGACACCCAGTCGTTGGATGGGCGCGACCGTGGGGTCGACCTCACCGTCCGGGGCGCTGGTGAAGATCGCCACCGCGCCGTTGCGATCCCCGAACGTCGGCGCGCCCAGGACGAGGTCGGCCCGGCCGTCGCCGTCCAGGTCGCCCGCCTCGGCCGCCGTCGCGAGCCGCCCGTACCCGGTGAGATCGATCCGGGCACGCTCGAGGTCGGACAGGACGTGCAGCCCCGTCTGCGGCGGCGCGTCGACGACCAGCACCGCAGAGTCACCCGGAATGCCGGCACCGGGGGCGTCGACCACCAAGTCGTCGACCCCGTCGCCATCGAGATCGAGCATCCGGACCAGCGAGCCCGCATACGCACCCACGTCCCCGACCAACAGCGCGCCCGAGGCCCCGAACGCCTCGACGCGGCCGTCCAGCGACACCGGCAACAGCTGCACGCCGCCCTGAGAGCCCTCGAGGTATCGCGCCGAGACGGCCAGGCCGGCGCCGCCGTCGTACGTGGCGACCGAGGCCCCGACGCGATCGACCGATGCGCCCTCGACCACCATCAACGCAGCCGCGTCGAAGTCGTGCACTCCGTCCAGGCCACCCGCGATGATGCCCACCCGCACCACGGCGCCCTGCTCGTACTTGACCAGCAGCTCGGCCAGCCCATCTCCATTCAGATCGGGCGCGGCCGTCAGCCCGAGGCGGTCGCCCGGCAGCGCCACCGTGGCGACGGCATCCAACACGTGGGTATCGGCGGAGAGCGGCCCCGCGAAGAGATGCAGCGCACCGACGTCTCCCGGCTCCACCAACGCAGCGACCGCGAGGTCTCCCAGACCGTCACCGGTGAGGTCGCCCGGAGCGGCCAGTTCGGTGCCGAAGTCCAGGTGGACGCCGCCGCCGCGGACCTGAATCGGCGCGTCCACGAGCGGCAATCCGCCCGAGAGCGCACAGTCCGACACGCCGTTGCAGTCGTTGTCGAACACGCCGTCGCCGCACACCGCTTCCATGCCGGGGTTGCGCCGCCGATCCGTCTCGTCACAGTCGCCTGTGCAGGGCGTGAAGCCGTCCCCATCCTCGTCGATGGGCCGAACTCCCGCGTCGGTGTCGTCGCAGTCGTCGCCGCCGTGCCCACGCGCGATGTACCCGTCCTGGTCGAAGTCGTCGTCGTTCCAGCCGTCGCAATTTTGATCGACCCCGTCATACGGGATCTCCTCGGCGCCGGGATGGATGTGCGCGCGCAGATCGTTGCAGTCGGGGCCGCCCACCGCGTCGGAGTCGAAGCCGTCGCCATCCTGATCGGTGATGTCGAAGCCGTCACAGTCCTGATCGACCCGGTCGTACGGGATCTCCTCGGCGCCGGGGTACGCGAACTCGTTGTTGTCGTTGCAGTCCTCGGGCTCCACGAAGCCATCGCGATCGAAGTCATCGAGATCGGCGCAGCCACCAAGGAGAAAGGCGAGGAGCATCCCTCAGCATACCCTCAGTTCTCAGTTGCGCCGCCCCGGCGGGCGATCTGGGTGCGCGCCCGCTGTTCGCGCGCAAGCCAGCCCGCCACAATCTGCGCGCGGTCTGCCGGGTCGAGCAGCGCGTCCGCGCCCAGCGCGCGGGCCCGCTCAGCGACCGGTCGCAGCGCGACGGCGGCCGCCACGCTGACGTTGAGGGACTGGGCAAACCCGCGCATCGGGATGGTGACCACCCCGTCCGCACCGGCGCGCGCGACCTCGGAGACGCCGACGAGCTCCGCCCCGAACCACAGGCACACCGGCTGGTCCACCGGGACATCCTCCGGCGGGACCGACCCGTCGGCGAGGTCGGCCACGAAGACCCGCACGCCAGCCGCCGAGAGTGCGGCCAGCGCCTCCTCGGGGCCCGCATGGTGATGCAGCCGCAGCCAGCGCTCAGCCCCCCGGGCCGCGCCCTTCGAGACCTTCAGCTGGGGTCCGCCGACCAGGTGCACGTCGTGAATGCCGAGCGCATCGCAGGTACGAAGGATGGCCGAGACGTTGTGGCGGTGGTAGACCGCCTCGACCGCGCAGCGGACGCGCCCGAGGCGGCCCCCGAGGATCTCGACCATGCGCTGCTGCCGTCTGATTGCGGTCATCACGCCACGTAGCACGGAGGACGCGTGTCCCTACCCACCAGCGCCAAGCGCCACCTGCGCAGCCTCGCCCACCACCTCGATCCGGCCGTCCGCGTCGGTGGCGCTGGCGTCACCGCCGCCGTGATCCATCAGGTGGACATGGCCCTCGCCCGGGAGCTGATCAAGGTACGCGTCGACGGCGACCGCACGGAAGTGGCCGCGGCCGCCACAGCGCTCGCCGAGGGCGCCCGCGCGGAGGTCGCACAGGTGATCGGGAAGGTGATCGTGCTGTTCCGGCCGGCCGCGAAGCGCGACCAGCGGAAGATCATTCTGCCGGAGTGACCACCGGGAGGGCGCGCGGAGCCTCGCCCGTCTCTTCCTGGTGGCGACGGATGATCTCAGTCTGGGGCGGAAGGGCACCATCTTCGTAGTCATCGACCTCAGCCGGCGGCTCCCACTGCTCGATGGCCTCCTGGCTTAGCTCCGAGGCGTCGACCCAGTAGCCGTCCTGCCAGGCAGAGCCGTCGAACCAGCCAGGTACCCACTCGGCCCCAGGCTCATCATGCTCGGGCAACCAGTAGGCCGCGTGGAACACGCCGTCGCCGTCGTAGAAGCCGCTGGCCCACAGGAAGCCGGGCCGGTCGTCCGGCCGCCAGAAGCCATCGACGTACTGCTCGCCGTCCCAGAAGCCGGCCTCCCACGCGTATCCGTCCGGCGCCGGGCCGACCGGCCGCCAGTGGGCGCGATAGTACACGCCGTGCTTGTCGTAGTGACCATTGACCCACCGCCATCCGGCGCGGCTGCGCGCGCGGTAGTAGCCATCGACGTACACCTCGTCTTCCCACCAGCCGCGGACGTAGACCATGCCGGCTGGCGCGGTGTGAACCGGCGACCAGTAGCCGGGGTGGTAGTAGCCGTAGCCCATGTAGCCGTGGACCCAGCGCCAGCCTGCGCGCGCTGGCGGCGCCCACCAGTCGTACCAGGGGTAGACCGAGTAGCCGAAGCCGAACACCGCCACCGTGCTGTACTGGTAGCGGAAGTAGGGATGGCACCCCCACCCGGTGTAGTAGGGGTAGTAGCTGTACCTGCCCGGTCGGTGGTAACGGACGCCGCTGTAGTTGACGTAGATGCGCGTCCGCGCCGCCGAGGGGCGGTCGTAGCGCACGTCCCGCACGTCGCGCCCATCGCGATGGGTCGGACGACCGCTGGGCCGCGCCGCGTTGCCCGGAGCCTGCGCGTTGCCCGGAGGCCGGCCAACCGCGTTGGCAGCCGTGGCGGTGCCGCCGCGCGTGCGCGGCGTGGGCGGCGGACCGACCTTGATGTGGCGCTGATCGGCCCCGTGGACGACGTTGCCCGGACGCGGTGCCGGCGCCTGGTGGTTGAGCGCGCCGAGGCGCCCAGACACGGCCTGCGGAGCCCGAGACGTCGGCGCCGGTGCCCGCGTGGTCGGCTGGCGCGGCGCCGGTGCCCGCGTGGTCGGCTGGCGCGGCGCCGGTGCCCGTGTGGTCGGCTGGCGCGGCGCCGGAGCCCGCGTGGTCGGCTGGCGCGGCGCGGGGGCCTTGCGCGTTGGGGTTGTCCGGGTCGGCGACGTGCGCGCCGGAGGCGGCGTGGGCCGCGGCGCCGGGCGGGTTGCCTTCGTGGTCCTCGCTGAGGAGCCACGCACGGTTCCCGCGTCGGCGGGGCTGCCCATTCCTGACAGGACGAGGGTGAGAATCGTGATGGACATCCAGCCTCCAGACCTATGTACGTTCGGCGGCACCAGGCATTCGATCGGATATGTGTTCTAACCGATGATCCGCGGACTCCCCATCATACTGTTGGCCGGATGTGCCTATCCGGGCAGTCTGGTCGCCCCCGACGGCGCGACCGTGCTGCAGACCGCTCGCTACCGGGTCGGCATCCGAGACGGTGCACCCGAGCTGGTGGTCGTCCTGAGCAACAGCCAGCTCGGGTGCGGCCTGCCGCTGCTGCCAGACGAGGAGGCCCAGGAACACGCGCTGGATGCGCTGATGGCAGCTGCCTGCCGAGAGGACGCCCAGCACGCCTCGGTCACCCTGTACCGGCGCGACGAGGGCTGGGAAGGCACCTACGCCGGACGCGACGATGCAGCGGTGTCAGACCTCGACGCAGAGCAGCCGCGCATCGCGCGAGGCGCGTACTTCGGCGTCGAGGAGGCCTTCCTTGTCGGCTTGCGCGGGCTGACCCGCGCCTACTCGTCCGCCGAGTCCGTACTCCTTCCCCACCTCGGGGACGGCGGAGAGGTGGTGATCGACCGAGACCGCGGGGGCCTGCTGACCGGCCGGCTCGACTTCCCGCGCGATGGCGTTCACGCCGAGTTCCGTGCCGAGGTCTGCCCCGGCGATACCTCACTGCTCGACCTGATCGCGACGGAGCCGACGATCAGCTGCAACCCGTGATTCCCATGATCGATCTCGCCGCCCGCCACGCTGCGCGCGCCTCGGCGGTCGAGGAGCGCGTGCTGGCGGTGCTCCGATCAGGGCGCTGGGTGGGGGGTCCGGAGGTCGCCGAAGCCGAGGCGCTCTTGGCGCAGTGGATGGGACGACCGGCTGCCGTCGGGCTCGCCAGCGGCACCGACGCGCTGATGATCGCCCTGCAGGCAGTCGGGGTCCGCGCCGGCGACGAGGTCATCGTGCCCGCGCTCACCTTCTTCGCGACCGCCGGCGCCGTTGCTCAGATCGGCGCGCGCCCGGTTGTGGTCGACGTGCTGGAGGACGGCCTGATCGACTGGAACGCCGTCGCGTCGGCGCGCGGACCACGTACGACGGCGGTGATCCCGGTTCACCTGTTCGGAAACCGGGTCGCGCCGACGGAGACCGACCTCCTCGTTGTCGACGACGCGGCCCAAGCCATCGGCACCGCCCCACACGCATCCATCGGGCGGCTCACCGCGGTCTCTGCGTACCCGACGAAGACGTGGGGCGCTGCGGGTGACGCGGGGTTCGTCTGCGGAGAGGCCGCGGCGGTGGCGGACGCGCGTCGGCTCGGGAACCACGGCAGCGACGGCGCCCACGTCCACCGGGACGTCGGGGGCCTCGTCGGGCGTGCAAGCCGGCTCGACGCGATCCAGGCGGCCGTCCTGCTGGGTCACGCACCGGCGCTCGCCGCGCGGATCGCGGCACGCCGCCGGCTCGCAGCGCGCTACGACGCCGGTCTCCCGGCTGGGGTCACGCCCCTCCCGCGCCAGCCCGGGTCCTCGGTCCACCAGTACTGCGTGACCCTCGATCGCCGAGACAAGGTCGCCGCCGCGCTGCAGGACGCCGGCATCGGCAGCGCCGTGTACTACCGTCGCCCGCTCGACCAACAGCCCGCCCTCGCCGGGGCGCGCCACACCCCCACGCCCACTGCGACACGCCTGTGCGCGCGCCTCCTGGCGCTGCCGATCGGCGAGCACGTGGACGACGCCGACGCCGACCGGATCCTCGCCGCGCTGCGCGGTGCCTCGTGACCGCCATCCTCGTGCTGGGACAGGTCTTTGCGGTGCTCTACGGCCTCGCCATCGGCAGCTTTCTCGCCGTGTGCGTGGTGCGCCTGCCCGAGGACCGCTCGCTGTTGGTCCCCTCATCGTGCCCCCACTGTGCACACAAGATCCGCTGGCGCGACAACATCCCGGTGCTCAGCTGGCTGTGGCTCCGCGCGCGATGCCGCGACTGCGGCGAGCGAATCGGGTCCCTGCACCCTGCTCTGGAGGCCCTCGGCGCAGTGCTCGCCTTGCTGGTGTTTCGGCACGTGTTCCGCGGACCAGAGGACCTCGATCTGGCACATGCCGCCGCCTGGGTCGTCCAGTTCAGCTTCCTGTCGCTGTTGGTCGTCGCGGCGGCCGTCGACGTCCGCCACCGGATCATCCCGGACCAGACCAGCAGCCTCGCCGTCCCGTTCGGCATCGCCGCAGCCGTGCTGCTCCAGTGGCTCGGCTACGACGGTTGGCTGGCGATCGGCTGGCGCGCCTCCGTCGCCGGCGCCGTGCTGTGGGGCGGCGCCTTCTGGCTGT
>Ga0316189_10001278_pt1 | contig 25028 bp, 18 predicted proteins | sample LowCovwburrow_MG_FD_204930 | JGI IMG/M metagenome (GOLD analysis project Ga0316189, IMG submission 204930) | Coastal sediment microbial communities from Maine, United States - Lowes Cove worm burrow | ecosystem: Environmental > Aquatic > Marine > Coastal > Sediment | place: USA: Maine... | reverse complement strand
CACTCGCAGCGAGCCTGGTTGACGAAGAGCTGCATGTCGTTCTGCGTCATCTGCCGGCCGCGATTGCTGTTCTCGTCCGTGATGAAGTAGCGGATGTCGAACGCCTCGGCGCCGGGGGCAGAGCTACCGCCGCCGGTGTCGGGCGATTGAGCCCAGGCTGGCGCGGCGGTCAGGAAGAGGAGCGTCGAAGCGACGGTGAGGAGGGTGCGATCTCGCATGGGCTACGTCCCGGCCATTCTGCAGTGTTTCGTCTGTTGCAACCAGGGTGCCAGCGCACGTAGGTGCGCGCTCGTTGTGATTTGCCGGGCCTTGGCTCCGGACTGCGGGTCGGCCCGTGACAAAATGTCAGGGCTGGGCGCTCTGGGCTGCCTCATCGGCGCATCGTCGGGTCGATCGCGAGTCCTCCTCGGCTCGGCCCGTCGAGCGGTGTCCTGTCGGGCGAGGGGGCCGAGGGGGGCTGCGCGAGAGCTGCCATCACGAAGGCCGACGAGCGCGAGTTTCGCGCGGAGAGCGACCTGTCGCCGTCTGCCGGCCGCGTTCGCTGGAGGAGGCGCGTCTACGGGCCTCGCTGCCAGGGGCAAGCGCGCTACGCTCGCTCGTCCTCCTGGGCCCTCGCGGCTGACGCCAGAGCTTGCGCTGCAGCTTTGTGCGACGGTGCTCCGCTGAGGCTGAGGGCGACGACTGCGGCGAGCCCGCGGCGCTCTGACCACAGGCCCCTAGTCCCGGACCTTGCGGGCGAGCATCACCCCGTCGCGGACGGAGAGCAGGACCTGCTCGACCCGCGGATCGGCGGCGACCTTGCGGTTGAAGGCGACGATCGCGTGATCGCTTGCGGCCTGGGGGTTGACGACCTTGCCGCTCCAGAGGGTGTTGTCGCCGATGAGCAAGCCGCCGATGGGGATAAGGGGGAGCACCGCGTCCCAGTAGTTGCTGTAGTTCTCCTTGTCGGCGTCGATGAAGACCAGGTCAAAGCGCTGACCCTCGGCGGCGAGCTCGGCGATGGTGTCGAGGGCGGGGGCGAGGCGGATCGTGATCCGATCGCCGTAGCCGCTCTGGTCGAAGTAGCGGCGGGCGACGGCGGTGGCGACCGGGTCGACGTCGCAGGTGATGAGCTGGCCGTCAGCCGGCAGGGCGCTCGCCATCGCCAGCCCCGAGTAGCCGCTGTAGGTGCCGATCTCGAGGATCCGCCTGGCGCCGGTGATGCTGACGAGGAGGCGGAGGAGCGCTCCCTCGACCCGGCCGACCTGCATCTGCGGCATCGCCAGGGTGCCCCGGGTCTCGTCGCGGAGGCGCTCGAAGAGCTCGCTCTCCGGGCTGGCATGCTCGTGGACGTAGTCGGCGATCGCGGGGTGGAGCAGCGTGATCTCGGTGCTGGGGGCGCTCATAGACCGGACCCTACCACCTGCTGCGCGAGGGTCAGGAGTCGGTCGACGCCGCGGCGAAAGGTCGCCTCGGGGCTGAGGAGCGAGAGGGCGAGGTGGGGGGTCTCGAGGTCGAAGAAGTATCCCGGCTGGGCGATGACGCCGGCGCGCGCGAGGAGGAGTCGCGCCCACTCGAGATCGTCGAGGCCGACCCGCGGCAGGCGCACTAGCGCGGTCCAACCCCCCTCGACGGCGCAGGGGGTGAGCGCAGAGCCGCGGCAGGAATTCTTGAGGTTCTTGAGGTTCGCCCGCAGGCGAGCGCGGATCGACCTTTGGATCGCCGGGGCCGCGGCGAGGAGGGCTGGGGCCGCCCGCTGCGTCGGCGTCGAGGCGCTGAGGTAGGTGTCGTGGACGATCTCAAGGCGGGAGAGGGCCGCACCGATGAGCGCAGGCGGGCCGCTGACGACCGTCCATGCGAGCTTCATCTGCGGCAGGGCGGCGATCTTCGAGAGGCCCGAGAGTGTGAAGGTCAGGGCCTCGCGGGGGCCGTCCAGCGGCGACGCGTGCGGCCCGGCGGCGAGGGGGTAGTCGAAGAAGACCTCGTCGACGATGAGGGCGAGCGAGCGCTCTGCGGCGAGGGTGTCGAGGGTCGCGAGGGTCGCGGGATCGAGGTAGTTGCCGGTGGGGTTGTTGGGGGCGATCGCGACGATCGCCCGGGCCCGAGGCGCGGCGGCGAGGCGTTCGCGGAGGTCGGCTCTGTCGACATGCCAGGCGCCGTCATAGGCGAGCTGGTAGGGGACGAGCGTGATCGCTGCGAGGTCGGCGAGGAAGCCCAAGAGGGGGTAGCTCGGGCTCGGGATCAGGATCGTGTCCCCGGGGTCGGCGAGGATCGAGAAGGCCGCGGCGTAGGCCTCGCTGGTCGAGGCGCTCAGGCAGATCCTCGACGGGTCGAGCGTCAGGCCGCGCTGCGAGCGGTAGTAGTCGGCGACGGCTCTGCGCGCGCAGGAGAGGCCCCGGGACGCGGGCTCATAGCGGGCGTTGTCGGGGTCTCCGACAACGCGGTAGAGGCTCGGCGGGTGGAGGAGGTCGACCGTGGTCGGGTTGCTGACGCTAAGGTCGAGGAGTTCTCGGCCCGAGGCGCGGGCGTCGGCGATCGCCGCGGTGAAGGGCGAAGGCGAGGTTGTCCAGGCGGTGCGGCGCGAGAACATCCCAGCCTTGTAGCAGCCGCCTGGTGGGTTGAGGCCGTTCACGAGCCGGCCGCAGTCGAGGCGTCCTCGCGCAGTGCTCCGTCGACAAGCGGCGCCGATGGGGGGATGCGACGGGGACCGACGCCGAGCTCCGGGTCGAGTGGGCCCCTCGCCTAGGCGGAGGCCTTCGCTGTCTTCGGTCGTGCGGGGGGAGTGGTCGCGGGCAGCTCGACGATGAAGCGCATGCCCTCGCCGTAGCTTTGGATGTCGAGGCGACCGTTGCTCAGGCGGAGCACGGCGTCGGCGCGGGCGAGGTCGAGGCCGAGGCCTGGCTGGCCGGCGAGGCGATGGAAGGGGCGGCGGGCGATCCCCGCCTTGATCGGGCTCATGGGTCGTTTGGGCGTCGAGATCGTCAGGCGGATCCCCAGGGGATGGCTCGCCTCATAGTCGGCGAAGAGGGTCAGCGGGCGCTCCACGAGCTGCTGGCTGGCGAAGGCGAGCAGGCACCCCAGGGCGCGGCGGAGCTGGGCATGATCGCCGTAGATCGGCGGGAGCCCTGGAGCGCAGCGCAGGTTCACCTGGAGCTTGGGAGCCCGGCTTTGGAGGTCGGAGATCGTCGCGGCGAGGAGGGCTGCGACCGGCAGGGGCTCAGGGCTCATCTGGACGCTGCCGTCGGCGAGCGCCGCCATGTCGATGATCTCTCCGAGCGAGCGGGAGAGGCTGTGCGCGCCCTCCTCGATCGCGGCGAGGCTCTCGAGCTGGGAGGCGGTGCGGGGGCCCTTGTGGAGCTCCGCGCTGCGACCGGCGAGGGTTGAGAGGACCGGGCGCAGATCACCGCCGACCGTGGCCATCAGGTTCAGACGTCGACGATCGGCCTCGTCGACCGCCTCCTCGGCGATGTAGCGGGTGATCGAGGTGTCGGCGGTGCGGTCCAGGAGGGTGTCGATCATCGGCCGGAGTGTCCGCCACTCGCGGGTCTTCGGCGGGTCCGCGGCCGGCGAGCGCCGCCGGAAGCTCGCCCCGCCGGCGTCGGTGTCGTCGTCGACCTCGCGGAGCACCTCGCAGGCGGCGACGATCCCGGTCATCAGGCCGAGCAAGGTGAGGAGGGCGAAGGGCAGCAGCGGCGGCGTGGAGTCCGGGGTCTGCGGCACGACGACGACGATCCCGTGGCGTTGCTCGCGGTGCGGAGGTCTTTGCGGGTCGCGGGGCTCGGTGAGCGAGACGTCGGCGCTGCCGTAGAGGCTGCCGGAGCCGTTGCGGACCCCGACGTCCGGGTGTAGCGCCAAGAGGTCGCCGAGCTCCTCTTCCCGCCCCGGGGCGGCGGCGTCGATGAGCTGCTCGGCGAGGAGCACGGCCTGCGCGCGGGCGCGCATCGCCGCTGCGTCGCCGAGCCAGAGGTGGGCGACCAGGAGGGGGGCGAGGCTCAGGGCAGCGCTCGCGCTCACGAGGACGAGCAGCGGTTGACGAGAGAGCGACCGCTGCTCGGCGATGACCTTGAGGGCGGTCGGCATCAGGAGCAGCTCGCGGCGGGCGAGGATTCGCACGCCGAGGCTCGCAAGCAGGATCGTCGAGCAGGCGAGGGCGCTCGCGAGGGCGGTGTAGTTGAGCACCCGATCGAGGGGCCAGCGCTGGTACCAGGTCCAGACCGAGGCGGCGATCGTCAGCGTGGAGACTGCGGTCATCCGCACGCAGACCCATCGGGGGAGCGTGAGCCACAGCTCGGGGGAGGTCCGCTGACCGCGGCGTCGTAGTTGCATCGCGGCGATCGCGGGGAGGGCGAGGGCGCCGGCGAGATAGAGCGGGACCCGCCACCGTCCGCGGTCGATCTTCAGCGAGTAGGCGCCGCTGGGCAGGCGGAGCGCGAGACCGGTGAGGAGCACGACGAGGCCGATGAGGGGCACGAGGGCGGTCTCGGGGGGGAGCGCATCGGCGTCTCCGGTGATCACCGCGGTCATCCCGAAGAGCAGGCCGGAGGTGGTGTAGAGGGCGGCGACCCAGGCGAGCACGTCCTGGGCGGTCGCCCGCCCGCGGCCGAGGAGGGACGGAGCGGACGCCTTGCGGGGCGTCCTGCGGCGTACCTTGCCGGACACCTCGCCGGTCACCTCGCCGGTCACCTCGCCGGTCACGCGGCCCTCTCTGGGGATGAGGCCTTGGCGCGCCGACGGGCTGCGGCGAGCAGGTTCGGATCGAGCGAGCCCTGCTGCGGACTTGCGACCAGCGGCAGCGCGAGGACAAAGGTCGAGCCCTCGCCCGGGGAGGAGCTCGCGGTCAAGGTGCCGCCGTGGCCATGGGCGATGGCGCGGGCGATCGCCAGGCTAAGGCCTCGGCGCCCCTCCGCGACCTCACCGTCGGCCCGCCGCCAGGTCTTGAAGATCAGGCTGATGTCATCCTTCGGGATGCCGATGCCCGGATCACAGATCGAGATCGTCACCTGACTCGAGGAGGCGTCGAGCGTCGTCGAGAGCTCGATCGTCCCCTCTTCCGAGAAGTCCGTCGCGTTCGTCAGGATGATGTCGAGCGCCTCCCGGAGGCGTCGTCGGTCAGCCCTGACCGCGGGCAGCGGACCCTCGGGGGCGCTGCGGTGGAGGCTGAGACCGCGCTCCTCGGCGCGAGGTCTGTGGGCGGCGAGGGCCTCGTCGAGCAGCGCGTTGAGGTCGATCTCTTGATGGTCGAGGCGGAGCTCGCCGGTCTCGATCATGGCGACGTCGACGAGCCCGCGGAGCTGGTGCAGGAGGAGGCCCGCGCCGCTGTCGATCGCCAGGAGCGAGGCTCGCTCATCGTCGGTCCAGGTCGGATCGGCCGCTAGGAGCTCGACGTGGCCGAGGATCGTCGTCAGGGCGGTCCTCAGCTGGTGATCGAGGGTCGCGATCAGCTCGACCTTCGCCGTGTTCGCCTCCTGCAACATCGCGATCGCCTCGGCTTCGCGGGCGAGGGCGTCGAGCAGGTCGAGCCGCTCGCGCTCCAGGGTCGCCTGGAGCGCTCCGAGCCGGTCATTTCGCGTGACCCGGATCGGCGCGTTGGGCAGGTCACGGTTGTGCCCCAGGGCCCGCGAGGTGCCGACGATGTCGCGGCTGAGGCCGAGCCCGACGAGAGCGCCGGTGAGGGCGGCGAGGCTGACGGTCGTGGGGATGCTGACGAGCGTCAGCCCGAACTGGAGCATCGTCGGCAGCGTCCCTTCGCTGCGCCCGAGGGCGACGCCGGTCATCATCAGCAGCGCTGCGGCGGACGTGCTGGCGAAGATCCAGGCGAGGCGCTCGGCGAGGGGCGGCGGAGCGGAGTCCTCAGAGGCGTCGGCGACCCTGGCCGTGATCGCGACGAGGAGCGCAGCGCTCCAGACCGCGCCGACGATCGGTCCGAAGCGGCTCGGGTCGAGGAGCGACTCGACGTCGAGCAGGGGTGCGATGATGGCGATCGCGAGCGGCGGGAGGATCCACGGCGTGAGCCGAGGGCTGGGCCCTGCGAACGCCGCGATCGCGTAGGCCAAGAGCCGGTAGAGGAGGAGCGCGCTGGCGACGAGGAGGAGCCCGCCTGGGGCGGCGAGGGTGGCGTCGAGGCCGACCTCTAGGGTGAGGACCAGGGCTGCGGTGATGCTCTCACCGAGCACCGCAAGGGCGGCGCCGCGATCGGGCCGCGCGTATGAACCGGGCCCAAAGACCATCCTGCAACCCGGCCCAGCGTATCACCGCTGGTCCAAAGAAAAGGGCCCCTGGAGGTCCAGGAGCCCTTCTGTGCGCGAGTTCGCGCGTTCTGGCGCGGTCGCGGTGTCCTAGGCGCTCGTGTGCGCGGCGACGAGCTCGGAGAGGCGCGGGATGGTGTCCTCCCACTTCGCGACCAGGCCGTAGTCGGCGATCTGGAAGATCGGCGCCTCTTCGTCCTTGTTGATCGCGACGATCACCTTGGAGCTCTTCATCCCAGCGAGGTGCTGGATCGCGCCGGAGATGGCGACGGCGATGTAGAGGTCAGGGGCGACGACCTTGCCGGTCTGACCTATCTGGAGGTCGGCGGGGACCATGCCAGCGTCGGTCGCTGCGCGGCTCGCCCCGAGGGCGCCGCCGAGCAGGTCGGTGAGCTTCTCCAGGTGGACGAAGTTGTCGCCGCTGCCCATGCCGCGACCGCCGGAGACGATCACGCGGGCCTCCGTGAGGGCCGGGCGGGCGCTCGCGGTCTTCTCGATCGAGAGGACTTGGGCGCCGCGCGTGTCGAGCGCCGGAGCGGCGATCGCCGAGACGGAGACGGCGGAGCCCGCGGCCGGGGCCTCGAACTCGGTGCCACGGGCGGTGAAGAGGATCACCCCACCGCTGACCTTGAGGTCGAGGAGCGCGCGACCGGCCGAGACCGGACGACTGAAGGTGTCGCCCGCCTTGACCTCGACGACCTCAGCCACGAGGGGAGCGTCGAGGAGCGCCGCGGCCCGGGGGAGGGCATCGCGGAGGCTCGAGGTCGCGGTGCCGCCGACGTGGGTGGCGCCGAGGGTCTTGACCGCGTGGACGATCGCGTCGGCCCATGCCTCGGCGGTGAAGGGGTCGAGCGCGGCGGCGTCGATCGTGTGGACCGCGGCTGCGCCGTAGCCAGCGGCGGCGACGGCTTGGGCGTGGGTCCCGGCGTTCGCGCCGAGGACGAGCAGGTGGAGCTCGCCGCCGGTCTTCGCCGCGATCTCCTGACCACAGGTGACCCCGGGCAGCGACTGCGAGCGCAGGCCGTCGGCGGTCGTCTCGAGAACAACGAGTACTTTGCTCATTAGAGAACCTTCGCTTCCTTGGTCAGCTTCTCGACCAGCTCATCGACGGAGCCGACGATCTGTCCTGCAGCCCGCGCGGGCGGTGCGGCGACCGCGACCTCCTGCTCGCTGGAGCCGGCGTCGAGGCCGAGGTCCGCGAGGGAGTAGGTGGCGACCTTCTTGCGCTTGGCCATCGTGATCCCGCGCAGGGAGGCGAGGCGAGGGCCCTCTTGGTAGGCGTGGTCGGGCGAGGTCGCGCCGTTTTGCACGCTCTTCGGCAGGACGATCCGAAGATCGACCGAGACCACCGCCGGCAGCGGGACTTTCTTGGTCTCGACGCCGTCGTCGACCTCGCGGCTGACGGTCAGCGACTTTCCGGCCTGATCCCAGCTGAGCTGGGCGGCGAAGCAGGCCTGCGGGGTCCCGAGGAGCCCGGCGACGCGCTGGGCGACCTGGTTCCCCTCGTTGTCCTGCGAGAGCTTGCCGGCGATCAGGAGGTCTGCGCCCTCCTTTTTGTAGACGGCGGCGATCGCCTTGGAGACGGCGATGGTGTCCAAGGTGTCCTCGTCGACGTCGACGACGACGCCACGGTCCGCGCCCATCGCCAGGAACTGGGTCACGTGCTGACGCTGACCGGCGGGACAGATGGAGAGGACGATGACCTCGGCCTGACGGTCCTTGGTGCCGACCTTCTCGGCAAGGCGCAGGGCGGTCTCCACCGCGTACTCATCGAATGCGTTTGGGACCCGCTTGTGCGACGAGTAGTCGAGCCCACCGCCGGTGAACTTGAGCGCCTCGTCGGGATCGGGGATCCGCTTGACAGTAACCAGGATCTTCAACAGGCAATCCTCCTGGGGCGGGGGTATCGCGCGGCCCGGGCGGCCCTGTCAATCGTCGCCTTGGGCCTGCGACCGAGGGCCCGTCCCGAAGGTTGCAGGCCGCGCGGGCCTGCGATAGCGTTCACGGCGCTGTGTCGTCGCGTCCCGGTGGGCGCAATTGCAGCGGCGGACACCGACAACCACACCATGGGATCTCCGGGATGAACGCGTCTAAGTGCACTCTCGCCCCCCTCTTGTTCGTACTCGCGGCGTGCAGCCCAGCCTGCACCGCCAATGAGGCGGTCGCCCCGGAGAGGGGCGAATCTGGGCAGAAACCTCCGAGCGCGGGCAGCTCTCCAGAGGCGGCTCCGCCGTCGCAGCCCCCTCCTTCGGAGATGATCGAGGAGGCCAAGGGCGTCGACCTGACGAAGCTCACGGATCCTCAGAAGACTTCGTTCTTCCAGATCATCAATACCGAGCCTAGCGCCTGCGGAAAGCCTCACAGCCTCGCGGTCTCGTTGCGCGATGACGACGCCTGCCGGGACTCGCTCTCGGTCTCGCAGTTCGTCTCCGACGCCCTCGCGAGCGGCGCCTCGCCGAGCGACATCAAGGGCGCTCTCGGCGAGGTCGTCGACTCCCTCCGGGTCCGCGAGATCGACATCGAGGGGCGACCCGTCTACGGCAACGAGCGGGCGCCAGTGACGGTCGTCGTCTTCGCGGACTTCGAGTGCCCGCACTGTGCCCTTGAGGCGCCGGTGCTCAAGCAGACGATCGACCAGTACCGCGGCCGGGCCAAGCTGGTCTTCAAGCAGTTTCCGCTCTCGGGGCATATCCGGGCCAAGCCCGCGGCGCTGGCCACCGCCGCGGCGCATGAGCAGGGCAAGTTCTGGGAGATGGCGGAGCTGTGCTTCGCCAACCAGATGTCGCTCGAGGAGGACGACCTGCGGACCTACGCCAAGCAGGCGGGCCTGGACCTCGCGAAGTTCGAGGCCGACTACACGTCGGGGGTCGGGGCGAAGCTCGTCGACGCAGACCGTGCTGACGGCGAGAAGCTCGAGATCACCGGCACTCCGGCGGTCTTCGTCAACGGCCGCTACCAAAACCAGTTCCTCTTCGGGGGGACCGTCGCCGGCTGGATCGACGACGCGCTCCGCCGCTGAAGTCCGCAGGCCGATGTCGCCGCGCAGAGCCCTGGATCGGGGGCTGCGCGGCTTCGTAATTCTGGGGCGGGTGTTCGAGGCGGGGGGCGGAGGCTGAGTCGAAGGCCGGGCGAGGGGGGCAGCACTCTCTCAGACAGGTCGGAGCGTGCGTCGACCCCTTGTCCCAAGGGGTCGACGCACGTCCTAGACTCGTTCGCGCTGCCCCCCTCGCCCGTCCCCCAGCTCGTCCTCCGCTTGAAGGAGAGCCGGGGTAGCGGAGGCAGAGGCGCTCAGCGAAGGTTGTGGGGCACGAGGGGGCTGTCGAGGCGGGGTAGGGCTGGTCCACCGCTTGAAGGAGAGCCGGGGTAGCGGAGGCAGAGGCGCTCAGCGAAGGTTGTGGGGCACGAGGGGGCTGTCGAGTCGGGCTAGGGCTCGATCTGGTCCTCCGCTTGAAGGAGACGAGGGTTGTGGCTGTCGGCTCCGGCTCTTGGTGAAGGAGAGCCAGAGTGTCGAGGCTCGAGGTGCTTTGCGGCGTCGCGATTGGCTCAGTGGAGCTGCTTTGAGGTGATCTGGGCGCCCGCGCCGACGCGATCGACCCAGCCCTTTCCGGCGACGCCGTTGTGGGTGAAGGCTTCCTCGAGGATCTCGAGGAGGGCGGTCGCCCGCTCTTCGCTGGCGGCGAGGGCGAAGGTGGTCGGGCCGGCGCCGCTGATCGAGCAGGCGATCGCGCCAGCCTCGATGGCGGAGATCTTGGCGTCGAGATAGCCGGGGATGAGGTGGGCCCGCGCAGGCTCGACGAGCTCGTCGACGATCGCCTCGCCGAGGAGCGCGAGGTCGCCTAGGTGGAGGGCGTGGACGAGGAGGCCGAGGCGGGCAGCGTGGCGGACGGTCTGGTCGAGGCGGACCTGCTTCGGCAGGACCGCACGGGCGTCGGCTGTCTTGACCTCGCAGCCGGGGGTGTAGACCGCGATCCAGAGGTCGCGCGGGACGGGCAGGGAGATCAGGCGCAGCGGATCGAGGTTGGGGATCAGGACCACGCCGCCGACGATCGCAGGGGCGACGTTGTCGGGGTGGGCGCTGCCGCAGGCGATCCGCTCGCCATCGCGGGCGAGGTCGACGAGCTGCGGGTGGCCGAGGCCGAGACCGAGGGCCGCGTCGCCAGCGACGAGCGCTGCGCAGGCGGAGGCGCCGGAGGAGCCGAGGCCGCTGCCGAGCGGCAAGCCCTTGTCGAGCTCGACCTCAAGGCCGGCGCCGGGGGCATAGCGCTTGATCAGCTCGATGAGCACGGCGCTCGCGGTGTTGGCCTCGGGCTCGGTCGGCAGGCGGCCCTGATCGCCAGTGACCCGGCACAGGCGGACCCCCGGGGTCGACGAGCGGCGGACCCGGACCCGGTCGCCGGCCCCCTGGATCGCCAGGCCGAGGCAGTCAAAGCCAGGTCCGAGGTTGGAGATCGTCGCGGGCGCGAAGGCTTCGATCCAAGGGCGGGGAGCGCTCATGGGCGGAGCCTACCCGATGAGCGCCCCCAGCGTCGCGCGCTGCCGCCTCGTTCGTCGGCGATGAGCGACGCCAGAGTGCGGGAGAACACGAGCGCAAAGGCGTCGCCGGGCGGGCTCTCCCGCGGATGATCGCTTTGCGGAATCGTCTTGTCACAGCGCGGCGAGCGGGGAAAAGTCAGGCGGTGTCTGCGAGGGCCCCGAGCGAGAACCAGCTGCTGATCCGCCGCTTTTGCGGCGACGAACTCTTCATCGTCGGCGAGGTCAGCGTCTGGGTCTCTCACCCGCGTGGGGAGGAGAAGGGCGGGGTTCTCCTCAACCTCGAGCTCCACTGCCGGGAGCTGCTCGAGTGCACTGTCCCCGAGGAGGAGCGGACCCTCCGTGATCCGACGCCGACGGCCGAGGTGTGGCTGCCCGTGTCGACCCTGAAGCCGAGCGAGCTGGTCGGTACGTCGGTGCACGTGGCGGAGAGCTACGACGCTTCGCGAGACGCCATGAACCGCCTCTACTACTGTGAGCACGAGCCGATGCGGGAGATCGACGCGACCTTTGTCGAGGCCAAAGGCGATCGTTGCCGGGTGAGGCTGAGCGGGAGATCCTGCGACATCAACCACTACAGGGGTGACAAGCCCGACGCTGTCGTCTCCGCCGACGCCTGGTTCACGATCCCCCCCCAAGGGTATGTGTAGGCCTTCGGCGAGGGTCATCTCAAGCCTCAGCGAGTTGGCCTGAGGGGAGTGGTCCCTCGCTGCGGAGGGTCAGCGGATGTAGCGTGGCGCCTGGGCCCGGACCTCAGGCCCGCTGAGAACGTGGAAGCGGCGGACCTTCTGGAGCCCAGCCGGCGAGAGCTGGCCTATCGGCACGTGGATGATCTTGCGATCGAGCCGTTGGGCGATCTGGCGGAGCTTGCGTCGCGGCGGCTTGGGGGCGACGTAGACGACGATCCGCTCCTTGCTGTGGTCGAGCGCGGCGAGGAGGAGCACCTCTGCCTTGCTCTTGGCGTCGATGAAGTAGTCGTCGCTCCAGACGCCGAACATGGTCCCCGCCGGCCGGTTGAGGAGAAAACCTCCGTAGAGCGCGCGGCCGATCCCGGGGCCGATGATCCGGGCGAAGGGGTCGGTGGCGTAGAGGGCCATGTCTCCCTCCTCCTCGCCCTCACCCTGCCAGGTCATCTGCCAGGGATAGGTAGGCTCGATGTCGGGGTTTGTCGGGGTGAGGGGCTCGTCGTCGAAGATCACGACGACCGCGCCGGTCTGCTCCCGGACCGAGCGGCCGAGGCGGACGTAGATCGTCTTCTCGTGCCAGTTGCGCAGGGTCTCGCGGACGTCGATCCCGTCGCCGAGGCTCGAGGTGAAGCGGACGCTGCGGGCGGCGGACTCGCTTATGATCCGGGCGCTGCGTTGGCGCAGGAGCTTTCCGTAGCCCTCGATCGCCAGATCCTCCGGCTGAAACGAGCAGATGTCGTCGGTGAAGCGCTCGGCCCACTCGCCGGGACGTCGCTCCTTCGGCGGCGGCTTGACGACCTGCCGGAGACGACGGCGGCGGCGGAGCAGCTTCGGTCGGAAGCGGAGGTTGCGGAGGTCGCTGTGGAGGTCGCGGAGGCTGACCTCGAGGGTCTCGAGCTCCGGCTTCGCGCTCTGCCAGGGGTAGCTGGTGGCGACCTCCCACAGCTCCTGGGCGAAGTTATCGTCGGCGAAGCCGCGGCCGGCGATCACCAGGTGGTAGAGGTCGGGGCCGAGGGCGTTCTCGGTGAGGGCGTAGCGGCAGGCGTAGCGGAGCATCCCCGCGATCGCGCCGGCGCGGAGCTTGCCCCCGTGGAGGTCGGCGTAGCGCGCTCGGGCCCCGCGGTAGAGCGCATAGAGCAGGCCTATCCGGCCGCGGAGGAGGGGCTCGGAGGGCTCGTCGGCGGCGTGCCCTGAATTCTCGGCCTGGCGTCGGCTCGTCTTCGGGCTCGGGCTCGGGCTCGGGCTCGGGCTCGGGCTCGGGCTCGGGCTTGGGCTTGTCTGCGGGGGCGTGGCCGAGCGGGCGCGGCCGAAGAGGTCGATGACGTTCACCGGACCCTCGCTAGGGGTCGACGGGGCGGGGCTGAGCCCTCCCTTTGACGGGCTGAGCCCGTCGTCGCGAGCCCGCTCGTAAGCGGCGTTGAGGTAGGGCATCTCGGCCAGAACGTCCTGCGACGACGACTCGGCGAGGTGGTGGACGGTGATGTCATCGCGGTGACGGCCGCCGAGGAGGAGCGTGTCACCGAGGGTCGTGTTCTCGCCGGCATCGGCGGCGATGAGCGCGTCGACCAGCCGTCGCGCGTGCCGGACCCCGCAGACGACTAGCACCCGCGGGGTCTCGCCGCCCCGTCGGGCTCGGGCGATCCGGACGGCGAGGTGTTGGACCATCGTCGCCTCGCGATGCTCGTCCGCCTCGCGGAGCTGGAAGGTCGCGGCGATGTCGAGGGCGCTGCGGATGTACGCGCGGGCGCCGATCTTCTCGGCCGCGAGCGGATCGGGGAGCTTGTCCTCAGGCGGCCGCGGCGGGTCGAGCTCGCGAGCGATCCGCCAGACCGGGATCCTCAGCTCATGGCCGCGACGGATCGCCTCGACCAGCGCGTCTGCGGGCTCGATCGGCAGGTAGAGGGGTCGCCCGTGCTCGCGCGGGTCGGCGTAGGTGATGACGCTGAGGAGGGGCAGACGACCGATCGCCTGATCGACCGCGCTCGTCAGGCTCTCGGCCTGCTCCACCGCGATCGCGGTCGGCGAGGTCGCGGCGATGACCTGGCGGACCAGCCAGGCGAACTCCAGGCGACCGCGGCAGACAGGCAGGACCCAGCCGCCGGGGAAGGCGAGGCCGAGCGCCTGCAGCTCCTCAGGCCCGAGGGCGAGCTGAGCTGGGGCGGTCGGCGGCCTGTACGCGGGGTGGTCGCTCATAGGTCGTCGTCGTCGTCGTCGTCGGGGCGCTCGTGGCTGAGGGGGCGCTCGCCGGGGAGGTAGGGCAGCGCCTCTTCGCCGAGGATCTGGAGGGTGGCGCGGCGGATATGGGCCGGCGCTTCTGGGCGCTCGCCGCGGGTCTCGGCGCCAGGACCGATGTCCTGGCGGACGTTGGCGACCGGCCCGTCACTGGCGCTGGCGGCCAGCTTGAGCGCGTAGCGGGCGATGTTGATCCCGTCGCGGACGGTGTAGGGCTCGTCGTCCTCGTGGGCCCGCTGGAGGAAGGTCGCGATGTACTCGAGGATCGGACCGCGGGCGAAGGGCAGGTTGGCCTGGAGGATCGCCCGCTCCTCGTCGCGCTCGGGGAAGTCGATCAGGATCTGCGGTTGCAGGCGGCTGTGGATGTACTCGGGGATGTCGAAGGTCGACGCGTCCTCGTTCATCGTCGCGCAGATCCGGAAGTCGCGGTGGGCGTGGATCTTGATCCCGGCGACGAGCGACTCGACGTAGCGTCTGCGGTCGAGGAGCGGCGCCAGCGACGCCCAGCTCTTCTCGCCCATCCGGTTGCCCTCGTCGAGGATGCAGACGCCGCCCTTGATCATCGCCGAGACCAGCGGCGAGGCGACATAGCGCAGCCGCTGCCCGTCGGTGATCACCGGTGTCACCAGGAGGTCCTCCGGGCGGGTGTCCATCGTCGCTTGGAGGATGTAGAGCGGCTTTTTGAGGGCGATCGCGGCGGCAGCGGCGAGGGTCGTCTTGCCGACGCCAGGCTTGCCGACCAGGCGCGGCGAGAGCGGATAGTCGGACCTGTCGAGGACCAGCCAGGCGGCGAGGAGCTGGCCTAGCAGCTCCTTCCTTCCCACCCACTCGCACTCGAGGACATCGGCCGGGCTCAGGCGGAGCTCGACTCCTTGGATCACCACGCTCTCCATGGGCGCCGGTATACCAGCGCTCGGGGAACCGCCAAAAAGCCCGGTTTGTTGCCCGATCGCTGCCTGTGGATATCCTGACGACCGGCCGTCCGTAGCCCTGTGGTTGACCTAGAGCCGCTTTCCGCATGCCGAAGTACGCAATTTCACGACTGCTGAGCGTATTCCTCGTCGCAGGTTACGCGCCGATAGCCTCGGCCCAGGTGCCGACGTCGATCCGCGAGCAGAGCCTCGAGGTCATGCTCCCGGGGGTGCTCGATGACGAGGATGAGCTCGTCGACGATGGCCCCGCAGAGGGGGATGACACCGCCGGCGCAGACGCGGCCGAGACCCTCGACCGCGGCGTTGACGATGGCTCTGCGTCAGGGTCGATCGGTGACGAGCCCGCCGACGGCGATCTTCACGAGGGCGCCGGCGGTGAGGATGTCGCCGGCGAAGAGCCCTCGCTCCCCGGACGTCGACCGGCGAAGAGTTCGAAGAGCTCGAAGAGCTCGAAGAGCTCGAAGAGCTCGAAGAGTTCGAAGAGTTCGAAGAGTTCGAAGAGTTCGAAGAAGAGGCCGACGTCCAAGAGGACCAGCTCGGGGAAGTCGGGCAAGTCGGGCAAGTCGGGCAAGTCGGCGTCGGGCAAGTCGGCGTCGGCGAAGTCGGGCAAGACGGGCAAGTCGGCGTCCGCGAAGACGAGCAAGAAGCGGCCCAAGGGCGCCAAAGAGTGCGACTACCGCACGCCGATCTACGAGCACGAGGTGGTCAAGGGGGAGCACCTCGGGGCGATCGCCGGTCGCTACGGGGTGCGTCGGGCCGACATCATCGGCCTCAACCCGGGCCTGAAGAAGAACCCGAACCTCCTCCGCCTCGGCCAGACGCTGAGGATCTGCCCTGAGATCACGCCGCACTCGCGCGAGCAGATCGAGCACGTGGTCGCCAAAGGCGAGAACCCGACCGCGATCGCCAAGCGCTACGGGATCACCGCGGAGGAGCTGATCGGCCTGCAAAAAGGCTCGCTCGGCAAGCGCCTCTCGGCGAACGCCAAGTCGCTGCGGGCAGGCGATCGCCTGGTCGTGTTTGTCGACGTCAAGGCCCAGCCGGAGTTCGCGCCCGCCGAGGAGAGCGCGGGCGTGCTCCGGGCCAGCGTCAAGCTGCCCGGCGACTCGAAGCATTACCTGGTCAAGCGGCCGAACCTGGCCTATGGAACAGCGCGGACGATCAAGGCGATCAAAGCCGCGATCTCCCGCTACAAGCAGCGCAAGCCCAAGGGGCCGCGGGTCCACGTCGGCGACATCTCGAAGAAGGGCGGGGGGCCGCTCAAGCCCCACCGCTCGCACCAAAAGGGCGTCGATGTCGACGTCGGCCTCGTCCACAAGGGCATGCTCGCCGGCGAGAAGCGCTTTGTCGCCGCCAACCCGCAGACGCTCGACGTCGCCCGGACCTGGGCGCTGATCAAGGCCTTCGCCGACACCAAGGAGGTCCGCGCGGTCTTCCTCGACTACGGCGTCCAGAAGACCCTCTACGAGTACGCACGTCGGACTGGGGTCAGCTCCGACACTCTCGACGAGATCTTCCAATACCCGCGGGGCAAGGGCCACGCCCACGGGCTTGTCCGTCACTGGCGCGGCCATCGAAACCACTTCCACGTTCGTTTTCGCGGCTAGCAGGCTGTGGTGCGAGTCCCGTCGAACCGGTTGCAGTCTCGACTCCCCGTTCTCAAAAAACCCTCGTTGAACGGAGTTCTGAGGGCATCAGGAGCAGGACTAGCCGAGAGTCGGCGGCGCTGCCAGACACCGTCTATCGGACGCGAACGAAGTTCTGGGGCCGACGTTCACCCCCACCGGTTGGTGCTCGCCGGTGAAGAATTCTCCGATCGCGAGCGCGTTGTGGCGATGCATCGTCGCGATCTATCCGCGCCCGAAGAGAGCAGGGGGTGGACGCAAACACCCCCTCACTCGACGGGCCGATAGCCGCCGCTCTGTCGCGGCCCTACGAAGACGACCAGCCCCCACTCCTTGAGCCGGGCGATCGCCCGGACCACCGCGGAGCGGGGCAGTCCGAGCTGCTCTGCCAGCTCCGGGGTGCGAAGCCCCGGCTCTGCCTCGATCGCGGCCAGCACCACGTCGATGTTCGAGCTGGTCGCAGCCGTGGAGACCTTGGAGGGCTTCTTGGAGGAGACCTTGGAGGGCTTCTTCGTGGGCTTCTTGGAGGAGACCGTGGAGGACTTCTTGGAGGGGACCTTGGAGGGCTTCTTGGAGGAGACCTTGGAGGGCTTCTTCGTGGGCTTCTTGGAGGAGACCGTGGAGGACTTCTTGGAGGGGACCTTGGAGGGCTTCTTGGAGGAGACCTTGGAGGGCTTCTTCGTGGGCTTCTTGGAGGGGACTTTGGAGGGCTTCTTGGAGGGCACCGTCCTCGGCATCTCCAGCGCGTCTTCGCTGAAGTCGATGTCCACCCCGAAGACCGAGGAGAGGTCGTCCACCTCCAACACTCGTCCCCGCCGCCGCTCCGTGACCCCCCGGTCGATGGCCTCCTCGAGCATCTCGCCCGGATCGACGCCACGCAGCACAAAGAGCATCTCGGGCTCGTCATCGAGCCGGGCGCCTACCCCGTAGAGGGTCGCCGCGACGTGTTTGCACATCGTCGCCCAGTCCGGGCAGGAGCAGCTGAGCTCGATCTCCCGAGGGCTCGGGAAGAGCCCCGAGCCGGGCCGCGTCACGACGCCCATCACTCCGGTCGAGAACTCCCCCTGAAGCAGCTCTACCAGGGAGCTGATCTGCCCCGCACACTCGCCGCGGACCCGGCTCCAATGCTCGGCCTCGACAGGAGCGATCCGCAGGGCGACCGTGTAGAGCTGGCTGCCGTTGACCAGGGCGTCGATTCGACCCCTTGCGATCTGAAGGTCCAGGATCGAGCCGTTGCGCGCGTACGTACGCCCCCGGGGCAGGCGGTTGGAATAGTCACTGTAGGCCTCGAGGTTCTCACACCAGGCCTTGCCCCAAAAGCTCTTGGCGAGCGCCCGGCCGGCGATCCGCACCGGCTTGACGTCCCGGCCCGAGGCGCGGAGCTTCTCCTGCTTGCGCTCCGCCTTCGCGCGCCGCTCCGCGACGGGGACGTAGCGCCCAAACCCGCGCCGGCTCACGACGTCACCGCGCTCTGAAGGTCGAGCTTCACCAGCGCCAGCAGCTCGTCGTTGTCCAGCTCGGTGAGCTTTGCCTCGGCACCCCCGAGCAGGATGTCATCCGAGAGCCCCTGTTTGCTCGCGATGAGGTCGTCGATGCGCTCTTCCACGGTCCCCTTGCACACGAACTTCTGGACCAGCACGTTCCGGCGCTGCCCGATCCGGTAGGCGCGGTCCGTGGCCTGATTCTCCACCGCTGGGTTCCACCAGCGATCGAAGTGGATCACGTGGTTGGCGGCGGTCAGGTTTAGCCCGGTCCCTCCGGCCTTGAGCGAGAGGATCATGAACGGGATCTGCTCGTCCTCTTGGAACTGAGCCACCATCCGCTGGCGCTTCTTCACCGGCGTGCCGCCGTGCAGCGAGAGCCCCGGACGAGCGAACGCGCGGGCCAGGCAGCGCTGCAGCGGGGCGATCATCGTCCGGAACTGTGTGAACACCAAGAGCTTCTCCTGCCGCTCGGCGATAGGTTCGCAGAGCGCCATCAGCCGGTGAAACTTGCCGCTGTCGGCCGCCTCATACGCCTCGTCCCCGAGCCACTGGGACGGGTGGTTGCAGATCTGCTTGAAGCGCATCAGGTACGAGAGCACGATCCCCCGGCGCTCGATGCCCTCGGCTTCGGCCAAGGTCTCGGCGAGCTCCTCGACGGCCTGGCGGTAGAGCGCGGCCTGGACCTTGCTCAGCAGGCAGTGCGCGGTGACCTCTGTCTTGTCGGGCAGATCCGAGATCACCCGCTTGTCGGTCTTGAGCCGCCGCAGGATATAGGGACCGACGAGCTGGCGCAGCGGCGCGTATCCGTCGCCCGCACGCTTTGCCATCGTCTTGCACAGGCTCCCGAAGTCCTGGGCGGTCCCCAGCAGCCCCGGGTTGAGGAAGTCGAAGACCGACCACAGATCGCCGAGCCGGTTCTCCACCGGCGTGCCCGTCAACGCGAGGCGCCAGCGGGCAGGCAGTTTCTTGATCGCGCGGGTCTGCTTCGCCCCTGGGTTCTTGATCGCCTGGGCTTCGTCGAGCACCACGCAGCGCCAGCCGAACTCCAGCATCCACGGCGCGCGGAGGACCGTGCCGTAGGTCGTGATCACGACGTCGTGGGCCTCCACCTCCCCTGTGGTCAGCGCCCGGAGCTTGCGCGAGGGGAGCTGGGAGGGGTGGGCGACCAGGACCGAGAGACCGGGCGCAAAGCGGGCCAGCTCCGCCCTCCAGTTGTCCACCAGCGAGGCCGGTACGACCAGCAGATCGGTGCCGCTGTCGCCGTCCTGGGCGTGCAGCATCGAGAAGTGGGCGATGACCTGGATCGTCTTGCCCAGCCCCATGTCGTCCGCCAGGCAGCCGCCCAGCCCGAGCGCGTGTAGGGTCCACAGCCACTGCACCCCGTGCTTTTGGTAGTGGCGAAGCTCCGCGCGGAGGCCCGCGTTCTTGTCGATCGCGTCCGCCACCGTCGGCGAGCGCAGCTCGTCCAGCTGGGCCGTGAGCCAGGTGCCGGCCACGACCTGCGACCAGTCCGGTCGAGCGTCATCCTCAGCTTCAGCGGCGCCGAGGTCGGCCCCCGCGAGCAGGCGCATGGCTTTGCCAAAGCTGACGCCGCCCTCCTCCATCTGAGCCTTCAGACTGCGCCACTCGTCGAGCACCTGGCTGAGCTTGTCCGGGTCCACCTCGACCCACCTGCCCTTGATCAGCACCAGCCCAGCGCTGGCGTTGAGCAACCGCTCGCTCTCGGCCTTGGAGAGCGTCTCCCCCCCGAGGGTCAACTCGACGTCGAAGTCCAGCAGCGCGTCTAGCCCGACCGTCAACGGCGTGGTGTCACCGATCGTGACCGAGACCGACGGCCGCGGACGGCGCTTGCTGCTCCACCAGTCGGGCAGGCGCACCACGAGGCCCGCCTGCTCTAGCTGCTCGGCCTCACACAGGAAGCTGTGCGCCTCCTCCGTCGACCAGGCGAGGGGGTGGTAGACGTCGCCGGAGTCGACCAGCTCTCGAATCAGCTCGCTGCTCTCCGATGCCCGCTGTAGCGGCTTTAGCAGGGCTAGCAGCTTCGGCTTATCGCGCGCGCCTGCGTACTCCTTGAGCGCCCGGCTGAGGGGGACGTAGTGCAGCGCCGTTCTCCCCGCGACCTGGCGGGCGTAGGTGGCGATGAACGCGAACGGGAGCTGCGGGTCGCGCTTGTTCTCGGCGAGGTGCAGGCATACCCGGCCCGCCGTGTGCCAGATCGAGTGGCTCGCCTCGAGGTAGCCCCGGACCCCCGTCGGGTGTTCGCCGGCGCGGGCCCTGAGCGCCGCGCCGATCTCTGACCAGAGCCGCTCTAGCAGCGCAGGTGAGACAAACTCCGCGCCCCGCATCGGCGGGACCGCTGCGGTGAGCTGCTGAAGCGCGTCAGCATCTACGGTGGGGACGACCGCCGTCTCCGGTCGTGTGGGATCGATAGCTCCGCAGGCTGCGCTGACGAATTGCCGGCCGAGCTCACGCCAAAAGCGCAGGGTCGACGGAAGCTCCGTGCCGAGCTCGGCGGCGCCCAGGTGGAGCAGACCGTGCCCGGTGCCCAGGGCAAACGCCGCCGTGATCCGCTGAACCACCGCGGGCGCAGTGTCAGGTTCGGCGGACTCGTGCGAGTCGAGGGAGATCCGGCCGCCGAGAGAGAGGCTGGCGGTGAGCGTCCCTTGGGCGCTGATGCGGAGTGGAGCCGTGGGGTTCATGCGTTGTATCTGGCCTGCGGCCGAGGGTCGCCCGACGTACTCCGCGATACAAGCCCTGAGGGGCTGTCGAGCTTGCCCCCAGGGCAAGCCGGGTGTTCGTCCCGAGGATGCGACATGAACGACGACCGGGCCGACATTGTCGATTCACCGACTACGGCTACGACCACGGAGGAGCGGGTCGTCTCCTCACCGGGGTAGACCTCGGCCGCTGGAGCTCTGAGACTGTTGACCAGCGCGCCGAGCCGAGGCCGTTGGCCTGAGCGGTTGTTGCCGAGCCGCTACCGTCGAGCTACTGTCGATCAGTTGTTGTCGATCAGTTGACTGGCCAGGTCTGCGCCGAGCGACTCGGCCGCATCGCGACTTTCGATCGGGTCAATGTAGGTGTTCTCGCCGGTGAAGACGATATAGGTGACCCCGCTGGGGACCCCCCCTGAGATGGGATTGTTCGGGATTCCGAGCTCGGCAGCGGCGGCGGCCGAGAGCTCACCGAGCACATTCCGAGGCCCCGCGTCTGCGTAGGGGGCGTAGAGCAGCTTGCCCTTGTAGATGATCGCCCCGGCGCTACCGTATCCGCTCCACCCGGTCTTGATCCCATGCTCCTTCGGGTTGAACCCACCGCTGGGCATAGGAACCACGAAGTGAGGGATTGTCGCGGAGTCGATAAAATTCCCCTCCGAGTCCTTCGCGCTGGTCTCTGGCTGGTACCACGGGTCCTCAGTGCAGGGCGATGACTTGCCTCCGTCGCAGTCGATATCGGCGTCGGCACGCCACCAGATCGCGCCATTGAGCCTGCATATCTCGATATTTCGTGTCTTGCCCGCATCGGTCGCGAAGAGTTCGGTGCCGGGCAGGCGCTCGCAATCCGCGGTGAGATCGAGCAGATCCTGGGCGGTCACGGGGCCTTCGTCATCAGCGGGCTCGTCGAGGCAGACGGGCTCGTAGTCGGCGCAGCAGTCCCCATAACTCTGGCAGAGGTCGTCGCACCAGCAGCCGTCGAGCGACTTGCCGCCGCAGGCCTCCTCGCACGACCCACCCCACACGCCGGCGCGTTCGGAGCGCTCGCCCGAGGGAATCATGAGTCCGCTCTCGTCCTCGACACACCCACCCAGCGCGAACCCCATACAAGCGACTGCAGTTAGATGAATATTTCGCCAGGTCGACATGGTGGGGAAATGTAGAGCCTGCGCTCCACAGGTTCAAGGTGTTTTAGAGGTGTTCGGATGCTCGCTCCCTGCAATGGCCAGTGAATCCATACGTCGTCGAGTCCACCCGGCTCTTTTGAGACTTCGATGGCATGAGCGTGGTGAAGTGGCAAGAAGGGGCTGAAACACCGCGTAGGTCCAAGTTCAGAAGGTCGCCCGTCAGACCCCGATGTAGACGTGTGCCCATGTTCACAGCGCCAGTAATGAGGGTGCTGCAATTTTGACTACCCATTTTTCCCATGCAAGACCGCGGCAGAAAAATATGCGTAGTCGATGAACGAGATGTGGTCCGCTGAGGCCGTTCAGCGCAGAAGTGGTGAACGGCCTCAAACCGCGAAGTTGAGCCGGGCCCAGGGCATTCGGAGACTCTGGAGGGCTGGTGCGTGACCCAGAGGGGCTTGCCGCCGATCACAAGCGAGATGCCTTGGTGGGTCAATTCACAGTACTGGCGTGTTCTTGGCGCTTCATGGGGGGGCTGAGATGTGGGACTCGACGCCCGCAGCGGCGATCCTCACGCGGCCGCTTCCTTGACCGCCCGGTGATCGCGAGGGTCGGCCCCCTACAGGATCCCGACGTAGCGCAGCTCGCCTGCCTCCTTGCGCCTACGCACCAGCGCACGTCCCAGGACCAAGCTCTCCGCCATCATCCTCGGCCGCGGTCCGCTAGTCCTCCTCCGGCACCCCGACATAGACGCCGTCGTCGCGAAGCTCGACCTCAAAGGTCTCGAGCCCCTCCTTGGAAGCGTCGGGAGAACGACCGTGTAGCGGATGGAACTCCCAGCCATGCCAGGGGCAGCGGAGCCGGCCGTCCTTGATCGTTCCTTCGCCGAGGGGCCCGCCCCTGTGGGGACAGCGGTTGTCGAGCGCTCCGTACTGGCCCTCGTGGTGGGTCAAGCAGATCGTCCGATGGCCACACTCGGCGGTCGTCACCCGACCCTCCCGAAGCTCGTCGCGCCCGGTCGCCCGGTACCATCGCAGCCGCACCTCGCCGCCGTCCTTCTCCGTCGGTTCGTTCATAGGGATATCCTATGCCTACCGTAGGGGACATCGACCAGCCTCTGCATGGCTGATTTCGCGCGAGCGCAGGGACTCGCGAGATCGAGCTCCCCGTGAAGAGCAGGTCCGCTCGCCCAATCAGCCGGTGCTCGAGTCTGCCGGCGCTCGAGCCAGCCGGGCCCGACAGTCCGGAGGTCGGTCGTTGCCTCTCGCCCTTTGCCAACCTCCGGCGCGACCGCGGCAACTTCGAGGAGGCGCTGGTTCTCGACACTCGAGCGGTCGCTATCTTTGAGGCCCGCCCCAACCCGCGCACAGCGTGAGACAAGCCGGCCCCGCGGACCTTGAGCTGCTCGCCGATGAGCTGGACGAGCTTGTACGGTCCAGGTCTCGGCTTGCTGTCGTTGTACTGCGAGATCATCCCGACATGGCAAAGCGGCCGAAGGGCTTCGCCGCCTCGAGCCCGGCCTCGGGTCGGTCTCCGCCGACACTGTCGAAGTCGACGCCTCGGCGCGCTCGCGCGAGCACCCCCAACTGCCCAGGAGGACAGGGGCGCGGCGGTGCGCGGGCGCCGTGCTGGAGCTCGGCGATGGCGCGGCATCCGTGACGAACTCCAGGAGCTCCATCCGCCCGCGGAGCTTGGAGCAGACCGTCATGTCGACGGCGATTTCCCGTGTGAGGCTCGCTGCTCCCCTCTCACGTGATGAATTCGGCAGATTTTTTTGACCGAACCAAAAACGGAACCAAAAACGGAACCAATTCGGAGAGATCATCGGAGAGATCACTTCCGCGAGTCAGGCAACAGCCCCCCAGAGGGCACCCTTCGAGGCGGAGGCCCTGGGGCCCGATCAGACCCAAAAATTGAACCACGAATCCACGGTTCGACTGTGCGTTCGTGCTCGCTACTCGCGTGTTCGCACCGTGGAGATGCGGAGTCGCTCGGCATGAGAATCGAGAAGCCCTCGAGGCGCCGTCCGCCCAGTCGGACCCTAGTCTGGCGTACGTGCAAAAGAGAACGAGGAATAGGGCGACCACCGAAGGGCCTTCCGTGGCTGGCGCTGGGCTCGGGATGGCCATACGCCTGGAGCCGGGCGAGGCTCCTCCACCCACTGGCGGTAGCCGACCGCTGGCAAGACGTGGTCGACGAGCAGCGCGGCCCCTTCGGCCATCCGCCGGCCCATGCACGACGGGCAGAAGCCGCGGTCCTTGCACGGGAAGGGTACCCGCAGTTCGTCGCCGCAGGCGGCCGTTATTCGTCGCAACCCGAACCAATCTCAGGAGGAGGTCATGAAGCAGTTGAACGACCTGCAGCAGCAGCGGATGACAACACCCCCAAGCAAGCCTGGGGAAAGCCACATGGCTCCGAATGAGGATTGTGCCCGGTATTCTGCACACAGAAAAGCGTCTGGTTGAATCCTACGCTGGTAGAGCCCGCGCACCCGGCAACGACACACATCTCGGCCGCGCTCTGGCAATATGCGTCGCAGGTCGGGAAGCCGTCCTCTTCGGCGATACACTCACCCAGAATGGGGAGGCAGAGCGCTTCGCTACACCCTCCCTCCCAGACCTTGCCACATTTGCCACAGTTCGCGCTGTCGTTTGTGCCCGTGACGGAGTCGCCCCTCACCCTGGACAGGTGCTATTTTGCCACCATCATGCGCAAGTTCTTCGGTTGTGCCGCTCAGGAAGCGGTCGGCGGGACTCATCCTCTGGCAATCATGGATCCTCCTGCGTCTTCGTTGGATCGCGCGCTCTCCGAAGCATGGCCCTATGTAGCAGAATCGCTCTCGGTCTATGGCGCCGCGATTACAGCAGAGAACTACATCCCCACTACAGGGATGCATCTTCCTGATGGAGGTCTTGGGTTACGAGCCGCTGCCCGCTGTCGCGGCACAAGGACAAGTCGTGATGTCCGTGAACGGCCAAATCAACAGCGGAAGGGCGGCCGTGGCCTTGCGAGCGACTTCGTCCGAGATTTCGGAGATCGTTGAAGGGAATCCGTTCGGGAGTTGATGTTTGTCGGTGGGTAGACACTACAGGCTTTAGTCTTGAGCTGGCTGTGGTGTCTGGTAGGCTCGGGGCATGCGCACGCTTCTCTGGAAGAGCTCCCTCGTGGTCTTGATCTCCTGCTCTGCCGGTAACGATGGCGAGTCGGAGACGTCCGATACTGTCGCTGCGACGACTGCGACGACTGCGACGACCTCTGGCTCGACCTCGACCTCCACGAGCCCAACGCTCACTGGCGCGACAGACACTTCGACGAGTACGGTCGCCGAGACCACATCGTCGGTCGACGGCGCTCCATTCTTCATCTCCTTCTCGACCAACGTCGGGCAGATCACAGAAGGGGAGTCGGTCGTATTCACCGCAATCGTGAGTGACCCTGATGGTTTTGGCGATATCGCGGGAGGGACGCTCTTCA
>Ga0316189_10001277_pt1 | contig 25030 bp, 21 predicted proteins | sample LowCovwburrow_MG_FD_204930 | JGI IMG/M metagenome (GOLD analysis project Ga0316189, IMG submission 204930) | Coastal sediment microbial communities from Maine, United States - Lowes Cove worm burrow | ecosystem: Environmental > Aquatic > Marine > Coastal > Sediment | place: USA: Maine... | reverse complement strand
AACCTCACCATAGAATGACTATGGCTCGCTTCAATAACCTTGCGCGAGCCATTGAATTTATTGATATTTTCCCTTTCGCGACGATTTCCAATGCATAATCCGGGTTAAAAGCCGCCTAACAGTTCTGAGGCGACTTCGCTGTCATTAATTGAATAGATGTTTTCATCCTTGTGCAGGCGGCACCAGGGCTATCAGCACTATATGGAGCACAAAGTACTGCTAATGAGAGTGCCCACAACCATCTTCCATCTCAGCGCCGGCCTCCCCCCTTCTCTCAGCCATTGCTTGCTTGATTATCTGTAGCGCGGAATTTGTGAACAAGCCTGCTAATATGCTAGCGACTATTAGATCTGGCCAATGACTGCTGGTGTAGAAAACCACGCCGGCGGCTATCAATACCATGATATTTCCAATGGCATCATTGCGACTACAGAGCCAGACGGACCTCACATTTGCGTCGCCATTACGGAACTTCATTAGCAGCAATACACTTATTAAATTTGCCACCAATGCCGCTAACGCAACCGAGCTCATAATAGGCGCACTCGGTGTGTTATTGTTGAGCATAAAATAGATGGTCGAAGCTAACACCCAAATCGCGATTAGCAATAGGCTCACGCCCTTGATCATAGCTACATTGCTGCGCGTATTGGATGCCCTGCCTATAGCCCAAAAGCTCATGGTGTAGCTGGTACTATCACCCAGAAAGTCCAATGCATCAGCCTTCAACGCCTGAGACTCACCCACAATTCCATAACTCATCTCCACTAAGAACATTAAAGCGTTGATGGCTATCACCGCGAGCAACACGCGACGATACGCAGCACTAGCCCCTTCAAAATTTGAATTACTATGGCAGCTTGCGGACATTACTTATTTTCCTAAAAATTATTTATCGTCGATAGTGCTTGGATGTTTCTATTACTATTTGATTATAGACCTGTTCGCTAGCAGCCACTATATCACCTGAACTCAAATACCCGTCGGAACCTGCGAAATCGGACACCTTGCCGCCGGCCTCTTCTACTATCAATGCGCCTGCCGCAATGTCCCAAGGTTGCAGAGATGCCTCCCAAAAGCCATCGTATCTACCAACCGCCACATAGGCCAGATCCAAGGCGGCGGCACCCAAACGCCGGATGCCACATGTTTGCTGAGCTAACAGAGCTTCCATAGTTGTAGTGAAGGCAACAATCTCGGCCAGTTGTCTGCCGCTATATGGAACCCCAGTGGCTAATAGAGAACCCTTAAATTCAGTTTTTTCCTTAACCTGAATGCTGTTACCGTTTAAATATGCCCCGCAACCCCTTGATGCGGTAAACAACTCATTCTTGGAAGGGTCAAACACCACACCATGTTGTATTTTTCCATAGCGCGATATCGCAATAGAAACCGCAAAATGGGGAATCTCCCTTAAAAAATTGGTCGTTCCATCTAATGGGTCAACTATCCACTGGTATTCGGATGATTGATCTCCACTACTACCAAATTCCTCTCCCAAAAAACAATGATCGGGATAAGTGCTTTTTACAATGTCAGCAATTATCGCCTCGCTGTTCCTATCAACCTGTGAAACGAAATCATGTAAGCTTTTCTCCTCTACTCTTATGTCACTAACATAATCGGCGGCGGTCATGATTGAGGAGCCGGCCTTACGTGCAGCTTTGATTGCAGTTTCTAGAAGTTTAGACATACACAGTATTCGATATGAAATTTGTTACATCACATTATGATCTACAATAGCCGTATTCCCTATCTAAATTTGTCGGACCAAGGTTTTATTCATCAGGACTTGCAGCACATGCTTACCCAAATCGGGTTCCCTGTAGGCAAAAAAAACGGCCAATCAGGCCGTTTTTTGGTTCATAATTATTATAGTTACTAATTAGGCATCTTGATATAACTATCTAAACCGTGCGGGATCAAACGGCCAGCATTTTCAACCACGGACTGTAAATCTTTTTTGCCGGTCTCATCTAACAGCCACCCTTGAACTGTGCCAATAATCCCCCCAGCCATAAAGTCTGAGATAAGGTCTAATCGATTATCATCAAAGTTGTAACGAAATTGATGTAGTATTCTGTCAGCAATTAGTGTGCGTAATAGTGTTTTCAATAAGGACAAACATTGAATGCCCGCCTGGCCAGTGAAAGCTGCTCGCATCAGGGTTTTCTCTTTGGAGCACTCTTCAAGCAAGTGAAGTAATCCAAGTTCGACCACTTCTTCGCGACCCAAATCATCTCGTTTTATGAGTTTTTCAAAATTCACTCTACTCTTGTCAAATAAAGTTTCAATTCTGTTTAATAAAATTGATTGTTTACTGTCAAAGTTTGAGTAGAATGTTTGTCGACTTACACCCGCAGTGCGAGTTAATTCACCGATTGTGATTTCGTCGATTGTTTTGCTTTGCAAATGTTGTGCAAGGGCTACTTGCAGTTTGTCTTGACTTCGTCGCTTGCGTAAATCCATTGTTTCCTACCGGGTTTGTTACATTGGCACCGAACCAGCTGAGTTTCAGCTTAGCAGGCATGTATTATTGTTGCGTAATGCTCTGTAAAGAAATTGTTTGTTTCGATGGAGTAATTAGACAATAAGCTATTAGTATTGACCAGCCATTAGCGTTATATATGACGAAACTTAACATTCTGTCATTTACATTTATTCATCAAGCCTAAATTGCTCATCTATTTATGTTAAAAACCACAATTAGTTAAAATGACGACAATTAGTTGATTCAAATGCTTATATATCCGGCTTCAAAAACATCGAACATTATATCAATTGTAGTTTGCTGTTTACTGCTAACTTCCTGTGCCACTCGTGTTTCTGAAAGGAGCTGGCCTAGTGACCTGCCAGATCGACAAATTTTTGTCGATTCCTATCAAATAACTCTGGCGGAAGGTTCAACCACCAATGCAATCAGTAATCACCTGGTGTGGATAAAACGCTTCTATCATGGATCCATTATTTACCCAATGGGCTGGAATCGCATGACTGCCACGCTGCTGGACTCAGTAGCTACAGCTCAGGAACGTAACAATATCAAGCCGAGGATTGCCAAACTTGGTCTAGATATTTGTTTAGAATGGTCAAAAAATAACTCATTAAGAAAAATTGATTCTGCAGCAGTTGCAACTTGGGGAAATGCGCTAAGAAAGGCAGCTAAAAGAGGTGAACAGTCCAACTTTATCAACACCGTCCAAGCCGACGTAGACTCTCTCCTAAATGGAACCCTAAGTCTCGATGCTATCCATGAAGAACGATATTATCCGCCAGACGACTACGACGATTTTTAATCTGATTTCGGAAAATTGTCACCGACTACTATAAACTTATAGCATGAACCCAAACATACTCAAATCATTGACCCTCACAACACCATTATGGTGCTGGAGAGTGGCCAGCATATCTATGTGCCTATGTTGGGTCTTACTGTTTGTACCGCAAGCTGTTGCTCAGGATGAAAAGGAACTCAATACAAATAAGCTCAGTGAAAGCGAGCTAAAAGGACAACAGCTCGAGGGAGAGAGCTTGAGTGAATCACAGAATAGTCATGGCGATTCGATTGAACTCGAAGAAATGACCGATTCCAAAGCGCAAGAAAATCAAACCAAACCATGTGTGTTTAAGCATCCCGGCGAGCAATGGATTGACAACGTGCGTCGCTCGGCCCATGGCCGTTTATGCCGTTCAGCTCGATGGTTAGACAGCCTGTTTGGCGATGAACATAAATTCAATGACAAGGACTTTCGTGGCAAGTTGTCTGTCGGCTTTCGACACGATGAAATAGAAGGCTTTGACCCCCGAATTCGAGTACGCATTAAAACTAGGCTACCCAATGTATCGAGAAAATTTAATGCCTTCATCGGCAGAGTTGAAGAAGACAGCTACATTAGTAATACTGAAGATGATAAAGACCGTGTCACAGCCGTAGGCCTAAGATCAAATGATAACGATGAAGCTGAGTGGCTTGTGGGACTCGGCTACCGTAACCCTAAGTCGCGTAACAAAGGCTTTGATTACTCGGTTGGTGCAAAGCTCAGTCACGGTTTAAGCCCCTACGCAAAAATCAGACATCGTTACATGTTTGCACCCAGTGAATTTCACTACTGGCGTACAGAACAAACACTGTTTTGGCGCAGACAAGATGGCTATGGCGTTAGCTCCAACCTGAATTACACCCACCTAGTTGGTGATCGAGATATTCTCGAATGGGATGGGCGAGTAAAATACACCGAAGATGACGAACAATGGGAATGGGTTACCGGCAGCACCTGGCATCACTCTTTTAACAATACACGAGGCGTGTCCTCCCGCATCTATGTGCGCGGTGAGGAAGAAAACCCTGTGTCTGTTCCGGAGTACGGTCTTACATTCACCTATATTCGACCCTTTTTACGACCATGGCTTTTTGTCGAAACGGGAGTCGATTTCCGCTGGGAAAAAGAATACGAGGATGATCGCTATGAAAGCGCCATTCGATACGGCATTCGATTCCAAATGCTGTTGGGTGATTACTATTCACGGGGCAAACGGCGCGAGCATTAGTTCGCATTCAGCGCGTCTATATTCAGCTTTCGTCTAAACAAGCAATATTGCTTAGACATTAAGCTATTCACTTATATAATCGCACTTATTAGTCTTACTTCAGGCACTTTTGTCTAGCTGTGGGTACATTTAATAGAGCTGTGGGCACGTTTAATAGAGCTGTGGGCACGTTTAATAGAGCTGTGGGCACGTTTAATAGAGCTGTGGGCACGTTTAATAGAGCTGTGGGCACTTTTGTACACTAAGTAAGATGAACGTATGCCCTCAAAAAGTGTATGGGGCTGCTAGTTGAGCTTCAGCATTTTAACCATTTGTTTCGATAAATATTTCAAACCCAAAATCACATAGGTTGTTGTATGAGTTTTTACCCTCCCCGCCGAACCCTAATGGGCCCAGGACCATCTGATGTAAACCCTCGAATTACAGAGGCGCTTTCCCGACCCACCATCGGTCATCTAGACCCTGAATTCATTCGTTTAATGGATGAAACCAAACAACTGTTACAGTATGCCTTTCAAACCAACAACCAATTGACCCTGCCTATTTCTGCACCAGGGTCAGCTGGCATGGAAGCATGCTTCGTAAACCTAATAGAGCCTGGTGATACTGTTATTGTTTGTCAAAACGGGGTTTTCGGTGGGCGCATGAAGGAGAATGTCACTCGTATCGGCGCAAGCGTAGTGATGGTTGAAGATGATTGGGGTACTGCAACAAACTTAGATAAATTGAGCGCTGCGGTGTCAGCCAACCCAAATGCCAAGGCAATTGCCTTTGTGCACGCAGAAACATCTACCGGAGTAGAGAGTGATGCCGCGGCCATCTGTGCCATCGCCCAGAAAAACAATATGCTCAGCATTGTTGACACCGTGACTGGCTTAGCAGGCATCAATGTCGATATAGATGGCTGGGGAGCCGATGCGGTGTACAGTGGCACGCAAAAATGTCTTTCCTGTGTGCCCGGACTATCACCCGTAAGTTTCAGCGAGAAGGCCACTCAGGTAATTCAAAACCGAAATACGCCAGTTCAAAGCTGGTTTCTCGATATGAATCTCGTTATGGGCTATTGGGGTCAGGGTAGCCAACGCGCCTACCACCACACTGCGCCGGTTAATGCTATATACGCATTGCATGAGTCACTACTGATTTTGAAAGAAGAAGGCTTAGAAAACAGCTGGGCGCGTCATCGCCACAATCACAACGCTCTGAAGGCCGGCCTGGAAGCAATGGGTTTAGAACTTATCGTGGCCGAAGAATCACGGCTGCCACAACTCAACGCAGTATCAATTCCCGAAGGGGTTGATGAAGCCCTTGTGCGTAAGCAGCTATTGAATGATTACGATCTAGAAATAGGTGCCGGCCTAGGACAACTTGCAGGCAAGGTATGGCGTATTGGCCTGATGGGCTACAGCTCGAGACCAAGCAATGTACGCAAATGTCTAAACGCTCTCGAGAGCTGTTTGTTAGCCCAAAATGTTGAACTTACTCCGGGTGCAGCTATTCGTGCAGCCGATGCTATATACGCGTAGATTTAGGGAGTTTCTGATCAAGTATAAACAACCTCTGCAAGACCAGATCCGAGCTCCCTTAGTCTAAAATACAATCGTGGAGACGCAGAGTAGCGGTTTAAATGTTAGAATCGCGCGCCGTATAATTGGTTCATTGTCATCGTGTCTAGCATTAGCAACTTAAGCCGTTCCCCGCATCAACCACTTCTTCCGCAAAAAGTGGGGGAAGTGCTCAATTGGAGAAAGCTATATGGCTCAGCTGCGAGCTATGCTGCCACTGCCTTAGCCAGTGCCAAAGAGGCAACAGGGCCAGTGGTCTATGTGTGTAGTGAAACAGCACACGTTCATTTACTGGAAAAAGAACTTGCCTTCTATTTAAAAGGACGGATACCGGTTTATTCCTTCCCTGATTGGGAATGCCTCCCCTACGATAGGGTTTCACCGCATCCGGACATTATTTCGCAACGCCTACTCGCCTTGCACCAGTTACCAAACTTAAGCCAGGGTATTTTAATCATACCGATTACCGCCTTGATGCAGCGATTAACCCCTGCAAGCTATATCAGCGCCCATACATTTGTTCTGAAAACTGGCGATAACTTCAACACTGAGCAATTTCGAAAGCGGCTGACTGACGCAGGCTATTACAGCGTAGATCAAGTCATGTCGCCAGGCGAGTTTGCGGTTCGCGGCGGTATTGTGGACGTGTTTCCCACTGGCATGGACAAACCTTTTCGGCTGGACCTGTTTGACACCGAAATTGAAACGATACGACTTTTCGACACTGAAACCCAGCGCTCTTCTGATCAATTGGATGAAATTCGTTTACTACCAGCGCGCGAGTTTCCGCTGGACGACGAGAGCGTGCAAACCTTTCGCCAAGCCTATCGCGCAACCATAGATGGCGACCCAAAATCATCACAAGTTTACCGAGAAGTGAGCAAGGGTTTGGCCCCCACTGGCACTGAATTCTACCTGCCACTGTTCTTTGAAAAGACCGATACGATTTTCGACTTCCTCAGCGCTGATGCCAGCTTTATACTTGAAGAGGGGGTGATGGAAAATGCCGAGACACTGCATCTGGAAATAGTTGAGCGCTTCGAAAACGCCAAGCTAAACGTTGAGTGGCCGCCACTAAGCCCCGAATCTCTATTCATAGCACCAGACAAAATTTATTCGGCGCTCAAGGCATACAAACGAGCACAGTTATTAAATCTGAACCTAAGAGACGCTAAGCACGTAGTTGAATTTGACAGCAAAGCACCGGTTCAATTCAAACTCAATCCACGCGCTGATAATCCTTACGAAGACTTTATTGAGCATCTATCCAAAACTCCGAATAAAACTCTATTAGTGGCCGAATCAGCTGGCCGCAGAGAAAGCTTACTCGGCTTATTAAAAGAGAAAAATACAGCCTGTCAGCTAGTAGGGGATTGGCAAGAGTTTATATCCAGCGACTACAAACTGGCGCTTACAGTAGCTGAAATAGATAGAGGCATAGAGCTTCCACAACAAGGCGTTGAGGTCATTACCGAGTCTCAATTATACGGCGAACGCACATTTCAACGACGTCGCCGATCTGAAAAAAATCGTGACCCTGATGCGATTATCCGCTCGCTTGCGGAATTAAACATCGGTGACCCTGTGGTACATGAGGATCATGGCGTTGGTCGTTACCGCGGCTTGGAAACAATCAACATCGATGGCAACGACAATGAATTCGCCACCATCGAGTATCAAGAAGGCGACAAGATTTATATCCCGGTATTGTCACTGGGCTTGGTGTCTCGCTACGTCGGCGGCGGACCAGAAACAGCACCGCTGCATAAAATGGGTTCTGACACCTGGATTAAGCTGCGTACCAAAGCCAAGGAAAAAGCCTATGACGTTGCCACAGAACTATTGGAAATACAGGCCTTGCGAATGGCACGCCAAGGGCATGCTTTTCCAGCGATAGACCACAGCTATGATGCCTTTGCGGCAGGTTTCGCTTTTGAGGAAACGCCAGATCAATTGCAAGTAATCAACGATGTCATCTCGGATATGACCAATACCAAACCTATGGATCGCTTGGTTTGCGGAGACGTTGGATTTGGCAAAACCGAGATCGCCTTACGGGCAGCCTATTTGGCTATAGCGGGCAGCAAACAGGTGGTTATGCTAGTACCTACCACTCTGCTTGCGCAACAACATTACAATAACTTTGCCGATCGCTTCGCCGACTGGCCAGTAAATGTAGAACTGTTTTCAAGATTCAGAACGTCCAAAGAACTGACCGCGGGTTTAGCTGGAATAAAGAACGGCACCATCGACATCGCCATAGGCACCCACAAATTAATTCAAAAGGACGTCGAATTCAATGACTTAGGTTTAATGATCATTGATGAAGAACACAGATTTGGTGTGCGTCAAAAAGAACAACTTAAAAAATTAAGAAGTCAGGTAGACATTCTCACACTTACCGCAACACCAATTCCAAGAACATTGAACTTTGCACTTAGTGGCCTACGTGATATTTCAGTAATTGCCACTCCGCCTCGTGATCGAATTTCCGTAAAGACATTTGTTCGCGAGTGGGATGATGCACTACTTCGAGAAGCGCTGGTTAGAGAAATTCGACGTGGCGGCCAGGTGTATTTTCTGCACAATGAAGTTCAGACCATCGAAAAAATGCAGGCTCGCATACAAGACCTTGTGCCCGAAGCAAATATACGAATCGGCCATGGGCAGTTAAGCGAGCGTGAGCTGGAATCGGTAATGCGCGATTTCTATCATCAGCGTTTTAACGTATTACTATGCACTACCATTATCGAAAGCGGCATTGATGTGCCAACCGCCAATACCATCGTTATCAACAAAGCTGATCGGTTCGGCTTGGCACAGCTGCACCAACTGCGTGGTCGAGTTGGTCGCTCGCATCATCAGGCCTACGCATACATGGTCGCCCCAGAGCTTAATAGTATGACCGATGATGCGCGTAAACGACTAACCGCCATAGAAGCCCTAGATACCCTTGGTGCCGGTTTTGCCCTAGCGTCTCAAGATCTCGAAATTAGAGGTGCTGGCGAACTGCTGGGCGAATCACAAAGCGGTATGATTGACCAAATTGGCTATAGCATGTACAGCACCTTTTTGGAACAGGCAATCTCCAGCATTCAACGTCAACGCCAGATCAAACGCGGTGAGAAACCAACCATTCAAGACAAGCAGGAAAAAGTTGATATCAACTTGCACATACCAGCACGCTTTCCTGATGCTTATATTCCAGATGTGCACCTACGCCTCACGATGTATAAACGCATTGCCAGCGCGATTGATACTGAACAGCTACATGAACTCCAAATTGAGACCATTGACCGTTTTGGCTTGCTACCAGACGCCACCAAAAATTTATTCGCAATCGCTGAGCTCAAATTAAAATCAGGGCTAAATGATATAAAAACCATAGAGATTGGGCCCGCAGGCGGGCATATTAAATTTGTTCAAAACCCGAATATTAATATCGATCGACTGATGCGAGAAATCGCTAACAACCCGTTAGAATATCGCTTTACCAGCGCAGAGAGCATTCAGGTGATACGGCAAATGCCAGAACCCGAGCATAGATTCACTCTGGCGAACGAAGTGCTTGAACTAATCGCTAATGACTAACTAGTGACGAATCAACTCTATGGCAACTAATTCACTGGAAAATGAAACCATTGAACTCAACGATTTAGTGGTTCAGGTGATTCGTAGCGCACGACGCAAGCGCCTTTCGATCGAAGTTTGCCATAGCGGTGTTATCGCGCGAGCACCGGCTCGCATGCGCCATGCGACCATACGACAATTCCTTGACGCTAAGAGTAATTGGATTCGTAATAGCCTGGCTCATCTACCCGAACAGGCTGCGCCACTACAACTAATCGACGATTGTCCCTTATTGGTATTGGGTGAGACTTATCGCTTAGTAATTATCAAGGGCAGAAAGGCTGTTTTCATTAACGCCGATGAGCAAATTGTTGTTCCCATCAGCATCAGCCACCTAGCCCCAGAAATTACGCTCAAAACTAAACTAACCAAATGGTACAAGAAAGTAGCACTACAACATTTAGAACTACGAGTTAAAAACAGTATGGTTTCAATGTTGCCTGGCGTAAGCATTCCTACAATCAAAGTTCGTGATTACAAACGGCGCTGGGGCAGCTGCGATCACAAAGGCGAGCTCTCGTTCAATTGGAGGATTGTGATGGCGCCACCTGCGATTATGGACTATGTAGTGATCCATGAAATAGCCCACTTAAAGGAATTTAACCACTCCAAGCGATTTTGGAAAATCGTGGAACAACAAATGCCAGACTGGAAAATACATCAAACTTGGTTAAGCGAAAACGGAAGTCACCTATATCGCTTCTAGCCCTTAATCAAGGTTTCATCAAATTAAGTTTTTTTCGCCTTTTTCCATTAGCCTAAAAGAAATTCCTTTGGAAACTAACCGTTCACCAGAGGGGCGAAAACCAAAGGATGCATAGACCGGTTCAGCATAGGACGACGAGCGCACCCAATAGTAGTTCTCATTGCCCGACGATGCGCAAATTTGCTGGGCTCTTTTCCTTCTCGCAACGATCCCTAATGCATAATCCGGGTTAAATTTATATTTTGATTTGCTGATCATACTCATAAGAAGTAATAGGTAATTCTCGCTCAATGTTATAGGCGAGGATGGAACCACCCCGCCACTATCAGCATTTGATGAATGAATAATAACAAACCTCGGATATTGATACATAAGTCGTTTTCGCGAAAGGCGCCCCAGCTAACCACCGTGCTCTCTCGTATGTTGGCACAACACTGCTGGCAAAAACACTGACCAAGAGCTAACAAGGAGCAGGCTTTAATGCCGATTAGTTTTCAACACATTCCAAATTATTAATTTGAAGTATGACCTGCATTCGCGATAGAGTTCCAGTAGTGAACTCATCAAAGGTTTAAGAATTATGACTGGCAAGACCATCAATCGTCGAAACTTTCTATTGAGCGGTGCAGCGGCATCTTCTCTCGTTCAAGGCACGGCCAAGTCCGCGCCGGAAACTCTGTCCAAGATCTTAACTCGGCCAATCCCAAGAACCGAGGAATTACTGCCAGTGATTGGGCTGGGCACATGGCGCACCTTTGACGTTGGAAATGACAGCAGCGCTAGAAACCCGCTTAAGTTCGTATTACACGAATTTGTGCAGGCCGGTGGTAGTGTTGTCGATTCTTCGCCAATGTATGGTAGTGCTGAATCGGTAGTTGGCCATCTAGCCGAGCATTTGCACTTAACAAGCAAGCTTTTTCTCGCCACCAAGGTATGGACTACTGGCCAAGCCGCAGGCGAACAGCAAATGCAGGAGTCACTGGATCGCTTTAAAACAGAATCAGTTGATCTTATGCAGGTACACAATCTGTTAGACACAGTCACGCATATGGAAACAATGCAACGGTGGAAGCAGGATGGCAAAATTCGCTATACGGGTCTTAGCCACTACCATAGCGGTGGATACGCAAAAATGAGTCAATTGATGCGACAGTTCAAGCCCGATTTCATTCAGATAAATTATTCTTTGTTGAGCACAGAGGCCGAACAAGAAATATTTCCGCTCGCGCAAAAACTAGGTATTGCGGTACTTGTGAATAGACCCTATGAAGCAGGTAAGCTCTTTTCTAAAGTGAAGGGCAAGGCCTTGCCAGAGTGGGCAAGCGAATTCGAATGTAATAGCTGGGGGCAATTTTTCCTAAAATTCATTATTGCCCATCCTGCCGTGACCTGTGTAATACCAGGCACATCAAAGGTTAAACACGTACAAGACAATCTTGCTGCAGGACGTGGCCTATTGCCGAGTAAACATCATTTAAGCATGATGCGAGAATACTTCAAACGTTGAATCTAGCTGCCTGCAATTGCAGGCGCTAACGCATAGCCGCTTCGCGAACATATTCCTGATAAAGTTGATCTTGTAAGGTGGTATCGCCATGTGCTGCAAGCGCCTTTTGAACCACATCCTTACTCAAATGCGACGCGAAAAGCTGAATAAATTCATATACATACTCACGTAACACAGCATTTTTTCTAATTGCCAAACTGGTAACACTTGAGTCGAATAAATGGCCTACATCTAGGGCGACCAAGTCAATATCCTGCACTTTATCGTAGGCCATTCGAGCACAAATACCAATTCCTAAGCCATTGCGCACATAAGTCTTAATTACTTCAGCATCGGCCGCTGTAAGTACCACGTTAAGATCAAGATTTCGTTGCTTGAATGCTCGGTTTATCACTGATCTATCAGCAACGCCAAACACATAGGTAATTATCGGATAACTTGCAATTGCCTCATGCGAGAGTATTGCCTCATCACACAATGGATGGCCTTTTGGAACCATAATGCATCGATTCCAACGATAACACGGAAGCAGCGTCAAATTTTCAAACAACTCTAACGCTTCAGTAGCAATGCCTATATCAGCTTCACCATTATCGGTCATGCTGGCAATTTGCTCCGGTGTACCTTGATCGATTTGCAATTGTACGTTGGGGTAACGCTCGCGAAATGCGGTAATCACTGGAGGCAACACATAGCGGGCTTGAGTATGTGTGGTTGCGATTGATAGTCTGCCGGAATCAGGGTGACTAAAGTCGTCAGCTAGTCGCTTTACGTTATCAACCTCGTTAAGTATTAACTCAAAGCGGTCAACCAGCAAAAGTCCTTCAGGTGTCAAACCACTAATGTGCTTACCACTGCGTTGAAAAATTGTGAATCCAAGTTCCTCCTCCAAACGCTTTATCTGACTACTCACGCCAGGTTGTGAGGTAAACAGCTTATCGGCGGCAGCCGTGACATTCATGCCGTTCTTAACTACTTCCACTACATATTGGAACTGTCTCAATTTCATATTAGACTCACATATGCCTTAGGGAGCTTCTGATTATGTCTGGATAATTTCAGTCCGTCAAAAATGGCCAAGTTCGAGACACAAAGCGCACCTAATAGCGAGCTATGGCGCAGCTTTGTAACGAAGAAATTGGGTGATTTGGGCAGACAGGGAATATTCATGATTTGATCAGAGGTTCCTTAGCTAGATTTCTTAAGGTAAGTAGCTTTTTTCGCCTGCTTAGATGCTTAGATCAAGCATCAATAAAACATTGTTCGGGGATCGAAAACTCACTATCTAATGAACCATTTTGCTCATAAAGATCGCAATTTGCCATGTAGTTAGCAGTGGTTACGGGCATCGGCACTCGAACACCACTTAAGTGACTCAACACATCTTTACCCATGTGTAACAATCTGAGCCCATCTTCCCAATACCGAAGGCGACCTTTATGACTACTTAATCCGCAGGGTTTAAACGCCATAATTTTTTCCTTGGCGGTTACATAACGTGGCCAAACCTCGTAGATTGCTTCGTCACGCCGCATTGTTTCAATTTCAGTTTTTGAAACATCGCGTAATTCCTCTAACAATGGAATAACCTCTGTAAAGCCATCTACTTTTTCAAATACCGACACCATACGATCCACAATACAATCAACTGCGGCGAAGGTTTGTGCCAGTTTGACATAGCGCGAATGAAAAAACCTATCGGTTGGCATCGAGAATGCCTTAAATGGTTCACCCCAAAGTTCATCAACGCCCTCCTCACCGCTGAAGTGTCTCACTTGTTTGCCCAACTCAAGAGCCTCCATAAAACAGGCCTCGCACTGCTTCATGAGCTGATTTGTATCATCAATATGAATGCCTTTTTCTTCCAAGTCGACCACACTGGTAAAGATATCTGTCGCCCTGTTGAATAGTGAGCCGGCTAGCATTGCCGCTTTAACTCTCTTTTTGCCTAGGTCAGTTTCTTTATCATAATATCGTCGCGCTATTTCCATGCGCCAGCCGGGTGAATTAATGCCCTCCTCAGTGTGGTGAAAGACCCGACGCCGTAGCGAATATATTAATTCACGCTTCTCTGCCATGGTATTGGGCGGTGGCGCGTAATAACGAATCCAATAACCATCCGTAAAAATGCAAATTTTTCCGTTGTACTCTCTAATTGTTCCATTTTCAGGAACCGATTCTTCTGCGCTACGTTTGGGTTTGTTGTTCATTCTGATGCAAGTGCAATGGTTAATATCTTAATATGCGATGTAAGGCTACTGGTTTTAGGTTTTATGCTTTGCATTGAAAGTCACTCAATCCAGATAGCTCAATCGCTGGATTCCGTCAAAGCTTTGCGTCGCATCTTTTTTCTACGCTTGCACTGCTCCTTGACTTCACAAATATCGCATGCTCCAGCAAGGCCATCAATATCGTTTAGCCCACCACAACTACCTTTTATTTCTCGATTACTGACTATCACCCCTATTGCCATGGCGGCCATAACCAAAGCAAAAATCCCAAATGTAATGATAAATGTGTTCATAATTTTATATGTATAAAATGGCGTATATTAGAATAGTCGAATAGATAACGCTGATATCGATACTTTAGTAACACCTAAGTTAAAGTACAAGATTTTATTGCACATTATTGGCGAATCGCTCAGATATTTTGATCTCATAGTTTGCATCATCGTCAGTGCGAATCACAAAATACGCCGCGATGTGGTTTTGCTGGGCAAATTGTACGGCTAGTTTTTCACCCATAGCCATCATTGCGGTTGCTAGGGCATCAGCCGTGCTAGCATTGGCACTGATTACGCTAACTAATGCCAGCTTATGTAGCACTGGCTCCAGGGTTGAAGCGTCAATGGTGTGGGAATATCTTTTCCCATCCATCATTATATAATTTCGATAATCACCCGAGGTCGCGATCGCTTGGTTAGTGAGGCTGACAATCTCTTGCACACCACCAATCTCCTGAGGCTTCTCAATACCGATACGCCATGTTTGGCCTTCAAGGTTTCTACCATTGGCGCGCAATTCTCCGCCTACTTCAACTAAGTAATTACGCTGTCCATTATCGGACAGAAGTGCAGCGATCTGGTCGACTGCAAAACCTTTAGCAATTGCTGACAAATCTATGTTTGTATTCGAATTGGCTTTTCTTAATCCAGCCTCACTCAGCAACAACTTGTCATAACCAATACTTTCACCAAGAGCTTCTATTTGGGCTCTATCTGGTCGACCTTGGGTGCTTGCTTGTGGTCCAAAGCCCCATAGATCCACTATCGGCGCCAGAGTAATATCGAAAGCTCCAGCGCTTAGTTTGGAAATTTCTATGGCCTCCGTTAGTACAAGCCTCAGCGAGGCAGATATTTTGATAAGCTGGTTCTTCTCAGCCCTATTAATGTCGCTCACTTCGGAATCCGTTCTATAGGTAGACATGCTTTGGTCAATCCGTTCCAATTCCGACGCAATCGCTTCTTCGAAGTGGGATAAGTCCTGATCAGACCCCGCAACAATCGTGACCCGATAATCGGTGCCCATGACGGGACCGCTAAAGGTTCTAGCCACCTGTGTCACAGTTGGCTGGCAGGCCATAAGCTGCGTAATTGCCACTAGCATTAGACTGCGAATAAAAAACAGCGAGCAATGCTCGCTGTTTCCTTTGTTGCTCAACTCTGTATTAGAAATCATCGCTGTGAAAGCCGCTTACGTGCACTTGGCCTTTTATGTGTCAGACGAATACTTTAGCCACCAAAATCATCCAATAAGATATTTTCATCTTCAACACCAAGGTCGTGCAACATGCTAATTACCGCTTGGTTCATCATTGGAGGACCACACATGTAGAACTCACAGTCTTCTGGAGCAGAATGATCCTTAAGATAATTTTCATATAATACATTGTGAATGAAACCGGTATCACCATCCCAATTGTCTTCTTCCTGAGGGTCAGACAATGCCACACGCCAATCGAAATTATCGTGAGCTGCGGCTAGTCGGTCGAAGTCTTCAACATAGAACATTTCACGCAGGCTGCGTGCTCCGTACCAAAATGTCATTTTTCGATCAGTGTTCAATCGCTCAAGCTGATCAAAAATATGTGAACGCATTGGTGCCATTCCGGCACCACCGCCAATGAACACCATCTCAGCATCTGTTTTCTTAGCAAAAAATTCACCAAAAGGGCCAGAAATCGTAACTTCGTCACCTGCCTTCAAATTAAAAATATACGACGACATTTGCCCAGGTGGTAGCCCCTCAGACCGAGGCGGAGGAGAAGCAATACGCACATTTAACATGATAATGCCTTTCTCCTCAGGGTAGTTAGCCATCGAGTAAGCCCGCACTACGGTCTCCTCGACTACTGATTCGTATTGCCAAATATTAAAATGATCCCAATCCGGTTTGTATTCCTCCTGAACACTAAACTCGGTGTATTTTAATTCATGCGGTGGGCACTCTATTTGAATATAACCGCCGGCGCGAAAATCAACGCTTTCGCCATCTGGCAATTCCAACACTAACTCTTTGATGAACGTTGCAACATTATCATTGGAACGAACCTTACACCGCCACTGTTTAACCCCAAACACCTCTTCAGGGACTTCGATTTTCATATCCTGTTTGACAGCCACCTGGCAAGACAAGCGGTCACCAGATTTAGCCTCGCGCTTGGTAATATGAGTTTCTTCAGTCGGCAAGATAGAGCCACCACCCTCGAAAATTTTAACCCGACACTGGGCACAGGTTCCGCCACCGCCACAGGCTGAAGAAACAAATAGTTGGTTATCAGCTAAAGCACCAAGCAACTTGCCACCAGCAGGCACTTGAATACTCTTTTCTCCATTGATCAAAATATTAATACTGCCACTCGCGACCAACTTGCTTTTCGCAAACAAGATAATCGCCACTAACAACAGGACAATCAAAGTAAAAAAACCAACGCCTAGACCGATATCTAACATATGTTAACTCTATTTACGCCACTCGGGCTTAACCAAATGGGTCTTGTGTTTGCATTCGAAAAATTTTGTAAATGCAGTTCTACAACTGCACTCCGGAGAAGGCCAAGAAGCCCATCGCCATCAAGCCTACTGTAATAAAGGTAATGCCCAAGCCTTGCAAACCGTCTGGCACATCACTGTACTTCAGCTTCTCGCGAATACCGGCCAAAGCGGTAATCGCCAGCGCCCATCCAAAACCGCTGCTGGCGCCATATACCACGCTCTCAACGAAAGTATAGTCGCGTTCAACCATAAACAATACTGCCCCCAAAATAGCGCAATTCACTGTGATCAACGGCAGGAAAATACCCAACGCGTTATACAGCGCAGGCATATAGCGATCCAGCACCATTTCCATTATCTGTACCAATGCTGCGATAACACCAATGTAACTAATGAGCCCGAGGAAGCTCAAATCAGTATCCGGCAACCCGGCCCATGCCAAGGCTCCTTCACGTAGAACATATTGATATAGCAGATTGTTTACGGGAACGGTAATGGCAAGCACTACAAATACGGCAAACCCCAGTCCGATTGCTGTTTGAATCTTCTTAGAAACCGCCAAGAAAGTACACATCCCCAAAAAGAAAGAGAGCGCTAAATTCTCTACGAAAATCGACTTGACTGCTAGGCTCACTAAATCCATTAGAATGCACCTTTTGAAGCAGAGACTATGGTAGCGCCATGTGCATTCGAATAGTGTGCTTGCTGCATTTCGAAGTCAGCTTGTTCTACCTGTACCGGGTTCAATGTTCTAATCACCCAGATAATCAACCCTATAATAATAAAAGCGCTTGGCGCCAACAGCATCAAGCCATTGGGTTGATACCACCCACCTTCACTGACTGGCGCAAGAATTTGATAACCTAATAATGAGCCAGACCCAAACAATTCTCTGATAGTAGCAACGATAATTAGAATCATACTGTAACCTAAGCCATTACCGATGCCGTCTAAGAAAGACTGCCACGGGGGATTCTTCATGGCAAACGCCTCGGCACGTCCCATGACGATACAATTAGTAATTATCAGCCCTACAAATACTGCCAATTTCTTGCTGGTCTCGTATGAGTAAGCCTTTAGTATTTGGTCCACCACTATTACCAAAGAGGCAATGATTGTCATCTGCACAATAATTCGAATACTCGAAGGAATGTGATGGCGAATCAAACTAATAGATAGATTAGAAAAGGCGGTAACGCTAGTTAACGCCAGACACATAATTAGCGCCACCGACAACTGCGAGGTTACCGCTAAGGCAGAACAAATACCCAATATCTGCAGGGCAATTGGGTTATTGGCCACTAAGGGTTCAAATAGTGCTTTTTTTGCTTCACTGGCCATAATTAGCCTCTATTCTCTTGAGTTAGTTTTTGAATGAAGTTAGCTGTTCGAGCTTCATACGTGCGAATTGATGCCTGATCTAGCGTCTGTATATCCCTTAGCCGATTTAAATAGGGACCAAAGCCGTTCTCGCCAGCCCAGAATTTGATCAAATTTGAGACGCCTTTACTGGTTAGTGTGGCACCAGCCAACCCATCGATTTGATACTTGGCAGCCGCTGAATTTAGCGTTACTGCGCCTTTTATCACGCTTAGCGCAGGCTCTCCTTGCGCGTTAAACAACTGCTTACCGTGCCATCCCGCTTGCCATTTTTTATTCTCAATTTCCCCACCTAAACCAGGTGTTTCTTTGTGGTCGTAGAAAGTAATACCGCTCACAGTAGTCGCGTCTTTCTCGAGCGCCAAAAAGCCATACAAAGTTGACCACAAGCCATAACCCTTTATAGGGATAATAATTTTTTGTAGATTCTCGCCATCTTTTAATAAATAAACGCTGGCGTACTTGGCGCGCGCGCTGATGCTTGCAATGTCTTGCTCATCATCCAGCTCTACTCGGTAAGCAGGGTCCATAGCGGCCTTTTTCTGATCATAAGTAGCCGCGTCAACCGCATCGGTATACTCACCAGTTTCTAAGTCAACTACACGCGTTTGAATCTGCGTAAATAGTTCGTCTACCGACTTAGAAGCATCTTCAATACCCGCGACGGTGAGAATGTTGCGCTTCATGTCCAACTGCTTATTGGCAATTTGTTTTGGCTTTAATACCGTAGCCGCCGTTGACACAATCACTGAGCACACCAAACACAGCACTAATGCAACACCAAGGGTCTTAACAATATTGTCATTGGGCAGATTTAAAAAGCCAGCTTGTCGATCAAAACGTGTTCGCGGTGTTAGCCTATTTATCATATCGGTGGATCCTGATTTGCCTCTATTGTGCATAACGGCGCGCCCTCCTACGAACATTAGCTTGAATCACAAACCAATCGATTAATGGTGCAAAAAGGTTAGCAAATAGAATTGCCAACATAATTCCTTCCGGAAAGGCTGGATTGACCACGCGAATTAAAATTGTCATCAGCCCAATTAAGAAACCATACCAGAATCGGCCAGTATCGGTCATAGACGCGCTCACAGGGTCGGTCGCCATATAGACCATACCGAAGGCTAAGCCGCCCATCACAAAATGCCATGCCGGCCCAACTGAGAACATCGCATTGGTATCACTTGATATGAAATTAAACAATAGCGATGTAAACACAACGCCAGCCACTACTCCTAGCATGATTCGCCATGATGCGATCTTAGTTACTAGCAAGAATAAGCCACCAATACCAATTGCAATTAAAGAGGTTTCACCAATTGACCCAGCCAGATATCCGCTTAGTGATTGTTGAATGCTAAAACCGGCTTCAGTCAGTGCTGCCACACCACCACTTGCGGCTACGCTTAATGCGGTGGCGCCGGTAAATCCATCAACGGCAACCCACACGGCATCACCGGATAGTTGCGCCGGATAGGCAAAATAAAGAAATGCCCGGCCTGTTAACGCAGGGTTCAAAAAGTTTTTGCCCGTTCCTCCGAACACTTCCTTGCCAATAACGATACCAAAACTGATGCCGATCGCGGCCTGCCAAAGAGGTAAGCTTGGTGGAACGATCAAACTGAATAAAATGGAGGTAACGAAGAAACCTTCGTTAATCTCATGACCTCTAACGGTCGCAAACAATACCTCCCAAAAACCACCAACCACAAATACTGTGGCGTAAATGGGAAACCAATACCAAAAACCATGCCAAAAGTTACCCCACACATTACTAGGGTCTAGGCCAATACCAAACAAGGCAAGAAGGTCGCCGCGCCAGCCGATAACCTCGGTCAGCCCCATACTTTGTAATGCAGTATTGGCTTGTAAACCAAGATTGTAGGATCCCATGATCACACAGGGAATAGCGGCCAGCCATACGTAAATCATTACGCGCTTCAGATCAATACCGTCACGCACATGATTGCGGCCCTGATTAACATCTGCCGGCGAATAAAATACAGTGTCTACCGCTTCGTAAAGCGCATAGAACTTATGGTATTTAGCACCCTCGGCAACATGTGGATGGATACTATCGAGTGTACGTCGTAGAAAAGACATTATCCTTCCCTCTCTATCTGCGTCAGAGTGGATCTCAGCACAGGAGCAAAATCGTGCTTGCCGGGATCTACAAAAGAACAAAGCGCTAAGTCTTCTTCAACCAGCTCCAAACAACCTAGCTCTTGCGCGGAATCAGTATCCTTAATCAATAAAGACTTAAGCAAAGGCGTTGCAAGAATGTCCAGCGGCATTACTTTTTCATAAACGCCAATCGGCACAAGGGCTCGGGGACTACCGTGCTGAGAAGTCGTGATATCGTATGCTTTGGGCTTAAAAAAGTTGGAAACAAATACGTTTATAGCTGAAAACTTCTTAGTTCCCGGCGCAATCCACCCCATGAATTCACGATCATCATTTTCTTCAATAAGCGATACCTGATTGTCGTAACGACCTAGAAAGTCAATGGGGCCAAATGCATTATGACCATTGTAGACGGAGCCCGAAATAGCACGCATCTTGCCTTCAATAGTTCGCCCTTCTATCAGCTCAGATATATTTGCACCCAGCCGGCTTTTAAATACGCGAGGTGAATTCACCAACGGCCCTGCAACCGCCACACAACGCTCCACAAACAATTTACCTTCGACAAAAAGATGGCCAATCGCGATCACGTCTTGGTAGCCAATAGTCCAAACAACTTTATTGCTGTCAACTGGGTCAATCAAATGCACATGTGTGCTGCTCAAACCAGCGGGATGCGGCCCAGAGAAATGCGCTAACTTTGCATTACTGCTGGTTAAATTAGGTAAACTTGCGCTTTGCTCCTGACATACATACACAGGTACGCCAAAGCGACTCAAAATGGTGACACCGTGTGCAAAGTCACTTGAGTTCTCAGCAATAATTAGCTGTGGGTCAACCGCCAATGGGTTGGTGTCCATTGCATTGATAAAAATAGAGTTAGGAACTGAATCAATGGCCGGCACTTTGCCATAAGGCCTAGTGCGAAGAGCTACCCACTGACCGGATTTTTGCAAGAGTTCACGAACGACAGCTGCATCAATACTGGCCAAGTCACCATCGCCTGTAACGGTGTATGTTAGTGCGTCTTCCCCCCCTTCACCATCTATGGCCACTTCAACTGAGATGAGTGCTCTTTTACCGCCGCGGTTAATCGCGCTAACCGTGCCGGAGGCAGGAGATGTCACAATAACACCTGGATTCTTCTTGTCTTCAAACAAGGGCGTTCCTATTTTTACAGAATCACCTTGTTGCACCAGCATCGTGGGTTTAAGCCCTACATAATCCGCGCCCAAAACCGCCACTTTGCTCACTTCATTAGCAGTATCGATACGCCCATCTGGCTTGCCTTTAAGCGGCAAATCTAGCCCTTTTTTTAGTTTAAAAAACAATGATAACCTCAAACTATGCTGTGCATTTTTAGCATATTCACACTCAATGCTAAGCTATAAATGGTGTTAGGAGCCTGTCCGAGAATAAATTAAGCTATTGCGATGCTCGGATAAGCTCCTACGCTAATTGCTAATAACAGGTGCTACGCTATTAACATTAACCGCTAGCTCTATCAATAAAGCTATTTTAGAACAAATTAAGTCGATCAAATATAATGACAAGCTGCCTCAATCTTAGAATCTTGCTCGCTTCTCATTCGTAGTAATAGCATACCCTTATAGATCAACTTATATTAAGGAAAACAATCAAACTGCACTTAAATCTTCTCTATACAAGTTCAAAAACGGGTCGACCAAAAACCACTGATCAGCGGGCGCATTATACAACTTTGATATGCTCGGGCAAGCTTAAAGTTCCTCAAGAAAGCTATGATTAAGTATAAAATGGCTCTGCTTGAACTGCCACCGGTAAATGCAGGGCGAAACATTCATTTGTTGATCAACTAAAATCGGCCTTGTGCTAAGCTAAAGCCCTTGATTTAATAGCTGGCATTGTGTGTTTTTTTTGCAACATAGCAATGTTCAGCCCAACCACAAACCCTTTTTCGCAAAAGTTATAAAATGGAGACCTCAATATGAATTCAGAGAAAGTGCTATTCGCATTCTTCATTATTCTCGCCCTATCACTTAACTTTGGTTTCTTTTTAGGAGAAATTTCAGACTCTACACATCATCACCCATACGAGTTATTTGCAGCGATAATTGTCAGTTTAATCTGCACCTTTATGAAGTTCGGCGACCGAACCAGTTTTGGCTCTACGGTCTTGGCTGCCAGCTTAGTCGCTGACTTGCAACTCATCGCTGCTGCGATTGTATGGGGTATGTCGGGGATAAATGGAGCTCAAGCTCTTAGCGACGGCACTATGGCAAGCATTGTTTCACTTTCAGGCGGGGCATTGGCAGCCAACCTATTATCGGTGGTACTGCTGATTATCGAGACCAGCCAAATTCGCAAATAGCATTGAACATTAATTCAGCATCTAAATTACAAATAAGCAAAATACCTTTGCAGTCGCCAGCAACACGGCCCCTTAATCACTAAACCATTGCATGTCTGACATTTTTTTCCTTGTTCTTAGACGCTTACGGGCACCGTTAATCTTATTAATTTCGGTGTTTGGCATTGCAATTTTCGGAATGACCCTAGTGCCTGGAGTGGACCCGAATGGGGAACCCTGGCGCATGAGTTTCTTCCACGCCTTCTATTTTGTTAGTTACACTGGGTCGACTATAGGTTTTGGGGAAATCCCATATCCGTTCACTGATGCACAGCGCGCATGGGGGGTGGTATGCATCTATACCAGTGTTGTCGCTTGGTTATACGCAATTGGAAAGATCATTCAATTGCTGCAGGACCCCACCTTCAAACAAGCCATCTCAGAGCGCTCTTTCCAACGCAATATAAGTCGTATAGAACTGCCGTTTTACATCATCTGCGGATATGGCGAAACCGGCATGCTAATCAACAGAGGTTTGTCGGATATTGGTATTCCAACCGTAATTATCGATTACAACGCCGATCGAACCAGCAGCCTTGAACTAGAAGACCTGAGTTTTGCACCTATTGTATTAACTGCCGACACTACTGTGCCGAAAAACCTGGTTTCAGCCGGCCTGAATCATGATAAGTGCCAAGGCGTGATCGCGGTCACTGAAAACGATCATACCAATCTGCAAATTGCCGTAGCTTGCAAATTACTCAACATGCAAGTGCCTGTAATCTGCCGCTCAGAGATTCAAGATGAGGCCGACAACATGGCTTCTTTTGGAACTGACACCATCATAAACCCGTTTCTCACCTTCGCAAATCGACTCAATTTGCTGGCACATAATCCAACCCTACACAAAATTCAGAATTGGTTTATCAATCAACAAAGCGCAGAACATTTGGCCGAAAAACCTCTACCCAAGGGTAGATGGATTATCTGCGGCTTTGGACGTCTGGGCCAAGCAATACACACACATTTAAGAAAAGATGGAATCGACATAGTCATTGTGGATGTCGACCCCCAAGCCCACTCGGCCCCCAAGGACGCCATAGTCGGCCGTGGAACTGAAGCTAAGACCTTGCATGAAGCTGGCATCATGGATGCCTCGGTGGTGGTGGCAGCAAGCGATGATGATGCTAATAATTTATCGATATTAATTACCGCCCAGCAAATAAACAGCGATATATATACCATCGGAAGAGTAAGCAAAGAAGCTAACCAAGTGCTGTTTGTACAGGCCAACTGTGATTACATTATGCGGCGCAGTCAGCTGGTAGCCAATGAAACGTTAACCACGATCTCTAGGCCTCTGGTGAGCAAATTTATTAAGTATTCAACCAGCCTTAGCGAAGAAGACACCGAACAGCTGATAGAGCGAATTAGTAAGCTAACACACAACCACGACCCAATTACCTGGCGGTTAGTGGTCAACCATGAGAACGCACCCGCCATTGTTGATCACATAAACAATGGTAAAGTCATTACCGTTTCAACACTAACAAAAAACGAACTCTTACCAAAAGCCAATAGCATTCCACTGCTGCTTTTGCGGGGCGGTGTAAGCCACCTATTGCCAGCAAGCGATATGGAACTTCAAATGGGTGATGAACTATTACTATGCACCAAACGTTATGCCTTAAATATGGCACAACGATTGGCAAACAACGAAGAGCTTGTGGATACCTTAATCAACAAAAACCCACACCATATTCCACTATTACGATGGTGGTCTAGACGTAAACATTTGACCCCTGATTCCTAACATTTAATTTTGCTAATGAAACCTTATGACTACTGAAAAAGTAGCGCTCTTACTCGAGCGGCTTAACCAAATAATTCTGGGCAATCCGCTTGCTACTAAACTATCGGTGATCTGTCTGTTAGCAAGAGGACACCTATTAATTGAGGATATTCCAGGAGTTGGGAAAACGACCCTAGCTCATGCGCTGGCGAATCTGTTCGGCTTGCCGTTTAAACGAGTTCAATTTACCAGCGACTTGTTACCCACCGATATTATTGGCATGACAATCTTCGATGTCGACAGCAAAAACTTTAGATTTAAAAAAGGGCCGATTTTTACTTCAACGTTATTGGCCGATGAAATCAACCGCGCCACACCTAAAACTCAAAGCGCTCTACTGCAGGCGATGGAAGAACAACAAGTGTCTATCGAAGGCAGACAGCTAGACCT
>Ga0316189_10001276_pt1 | contig 25042 bp, 11 predicted proteins | sample LowCovwburrow_MG_FD_204930 | JGI IMG/M metagenome (GOLD analysis project Ga0316189, IMG submission 204930) | Coastal sediment microbial communities from Maine, United States - Lowes Cove worm burrow | ecosystem: Environmental > Aquatic > Marine > Coastal > Sediment | place: USA: Maine... | reverse complement strand
GACCGCCAGCGAGCGTGCGCGCCACGGCGATGCGCTGCGCCTCACCGCCAGAGAGTCGCTCGGTTCCCTGGGACGCCGTCGCCCAGGCCGCGGGAAGGTGCATGCGCTCGAGCCACGCTTGGACCTCTGCGTCGGTGGCGTCGCGTGGGTCCGCTGCGTTGCGCAGCGCCAGGCGGAGGTTACCGGCGACCGACAGGTGGTCGAACAGTGCGCCGCGCTGCGGCACCACACCGATCTCCGCGTTGAGCTGCCGCTCGTTGAACTTCACCGCGAAGCCCGCGGCGCCCAGCTTCGCGGGGTCACCGATGCAGGACAGCAGGGTCGATTTGCCCGACCCGCTGCCACCGACCAGCGCGACGATCTCGCCGCGCGCCAGCTGGAGATCGACACCGTCGAGCACGCGGACGCCGTCGGGACGGTCGACCTCGAGGCCGCGCAAACGCAGCACAGGTGGCAGAGGCTCCGTCACAATCGACGCCCGCGCTTGTTAGTCCGCGAGTCCGATCTCTCGGCGCAGGCTGAGGTAGCCGTCGGATACCGAGAAGCCAACCAAATCACGAATCCGGTCCTTGGCGCTGACCGCCACGCCAGCGTCCCCCTCGTTGGTGAGTACCTTCGCCGCCGCCTGCAGGTCGTCGCAGAGCACAAAGCCCGCGCGCGTCACCGTGTGGCCCGCGGCCTCGAGCCACTGCTTGGTGTCGATGTCGCCCTTGGCGAGGACCTTGCCCGCAACCTTCCCGATCTGGTCCATCTTGGACGGCGACAGGTAGGTCTTGAAGATCTCGCCCAAGCGCCCGGCCTCGGATTGGACATCGCTGGGGATCGCTGCATCGGGCACCGATACCGAGACCAACCCGTACAAGGCCCCCCGAAGGCTCCCCGCATTGCGCAACGTCGCCCCCAAAATGTGCTCGGGGCGGCCGCGCGCGATGGCCCGCGCCGCCATGAACTTCAGCGCCGCCTCATCCCGCTCGGCCTGCGCCTGCTTGCCCGCGATCACGCTGGCGTGCACGCGCTGCTGCTCACCGCTGGTGTCGACCAGAGCCTTGACCGCAAGACCACCCGGTTCACTGTTCATGAAGAAGTCCGGCATCGGCCCGTCGAAGATCTGCTGGGCGTGGGCCATGAACCGCACGAGCGGTGTCGGAGACTGGATCGACACCTCGACACGGTCGCCCCGCGTGACGCCGTACTGCTTGTGCGTCTGCCCCTCGCGCCCCGCCACCATCGGCCAGATGACTCCGAGCAAATCGGATATCCGGTTGTTCTGGCCGCGATGCACGATGGCCTTGCGCCACAGCTCGCGGGAGATCTTGCGCCGCGCGACCGTCCCTGCCCCGCGGTTTTGCTCGGCGAGGTTTTGCTCGGCCTCGTCGGCCTGACGCAGAAAGAGCAACGTCCGCGAGAACGCGCGGGCACGATCACGGTCACCGCGACGGAGGTACAGCTCGACAAGCCGATGGTAGACCTCGAACTCCATCGGGTTGTCCGCCACCAGGGCATGGCCCTGCATGATCGCCTTGTCGATCTCGTCGTCGCCAAGCTGGACGGCGATCTTCATCACCCTCACGCGGCGCTCACGAATCTCCTTGGTTCCGGCGAGCTCGGCAGTCGCGAAGCGCACCGACTGGTTGTACGCCGCCACCGCGGTCTTGAGATCGCCCAAGTGCTCCTCGTAAACCCGGCCCAGGCCGGCGAAGAGATCAACACGCGCCTGCGCAGGTGCATCCTTGGGTAGGGCCTTGAGCCGGGCCCGCATGAAGCGAGCAACCTGCTTGAACTCGCCGGACTTCTCGAGGATCTCCACCCCGGCCGTGTAGGCCTTTTCGTGAAGCGGATCGATCTCGAGCACCCGTTGGATCCACTCCATCGTGCCCGCGGAGTCCTCCATGTGATCGCGATAGATGAGCGTGCCCGCCCACAGGTACTTGAGGCGGTGTGCGGGCTCCGACTGCGCAGCTGCAAGCCGGGCGATGACATTGGCCGCGTCGCGCCAGCGCTCGTTCTTGGTGAACATCGCCAAGATCTCGTGCAGCACGCTCGGGTCGTCGGACTTGATCTCGAGCAGCACCTCGAGCGTCCGCACGGCCTCGACCGGGGTCTTGAGGTCGTCGGACTGCAGCTTGGCCAGCTCGCGCAGCACGACCACCCGCCGCTCGATCAGCGCAGGCTTGTCGGCCTCCTCGGCCGCGTCGTACTTGCGCCCGAGCAGGTCGGCGTTGCGTTGTTTGGCCTTGGCCTGTGCCTCGGGGCCACCGTGAGCCTCAGCAAGCTCGGAGAGCTTCTCGACCGCTTCCTCGTTGTCGGGATCGATCTCGAGCGCGCGCTCGGCCATTTGGACGGCCTTGGCGGGCTCTTCCATGCCACGCCGTGCCTCGGCCATGTGAACGTACAGCCGCGACAGATCCGGCGGCGCAAGCTTGCTCCCGACCCCCAACACCACCGATTGGTAGTGCCGCAGCGCTTCGGCAAACTCGCCCGCCTCGATCGAGAGATCGGCCAGGAGGCGCAAGACCTTGAGGTTGGTCGCGTCGAACGTCCGCGCCTTTTCAAGATACTCGCGCGCCCGCTTGGGCTCTCCGACGGTCAAAGCACACCGACCCGCAACCGACAGCGCGGCGATGTTGGCCTGCTTGTCGTTGGGGGTTGAGGCGTGGATCTGCATGACCCGAGTCTGAGCGTGCGGCCATGCCCGCTCCAGATCGCCCTCGGCAACAAGGCGGTCCACAAGCATCGCCGTGCCGTCTCTGTGGTCGGGGTCGAACTCGACGAGTTCTTCGAGCAGCTTCAAGCCGCGCGAGGGCTGACCGAGGTTCTGGATGAACTTCGATGCCGCCTCGAAGGTCTGCTGCGCGCGCTCGCTGCGACTCGGATTGACCCGAGCGCCGCTGACCTGCGCTTCGATAGCCTTGAGAGGCTGGTCTTGCTCGGTGTACAGCTCAAACAACGCGACCCACGCCGCGTGGAGCGACGCATCAAGCTCGACGGCCTCCTCGAGGGCTTCGACCGCCCCTTCGGTCTTGCCGATTTGCTGCCGCAGCAGCCCACCGCGCAAGAGCAGCTCCGCTTTGCGTTTGGGGTCGTTCTCGTCCCAGACCTGCGACCGAATGAGCGGCCCGGCCTTTTGAAAATCATCGCTGTCGAGGTAGCGACTCAGCAGGCGGTCGCGCCAGCCCGCATTATCCGGCTGGAGCTCGACAAGCTTCTCTAGCGCGGTGGTTGCCCCTGCGGCGTCCTCGGGCTCTGCAACGCGAAGCTCCAACAACTTGGCCCAGGCGTCGACGCGGCTGGCATCCTCGGCATCGAGCGAGGCGCCTTGGCGTTCGAGCAGTCGCACGAGCGCGTCGTCGTCCTGCTGGCGGCGGTACCACTTTTCGAGCGCTTGTGCGGCCTCTTGGGCTTCTGGCTTATGAACACCGAGCACCTCGATGATCCGCTCGCGGGCGTCGGCCGCCCGGGCCTTGCCGTCGGTCTCCTGCTCGAGCAGCAACGCCTGCTCAGCGAGCAAGGGCACGAGTTTTTCGGGCGTCTCGAAGCCCTCGATGTAGATCTCCAACGCGTCGATGAGCGCGACCCGCTGCAGCGGGTCCTCGGCCACGCGCACACGCAGCAGCTCGACCAACTGGCCGGCCGCGGCCTTGTCGGCACGATCGCGCCCCAGCAGCTCCGACAGCAGCTCGACCGCACGGTCGGTCTGCTCGAGCTTGTCCAAACACAGCTGCGCGGCTTCGCGAAGCTGCTCGACCGAGCGCTCCATGTCGTCGCCGGCTTGGGCACGCTGGGCAAGGATGTCGACCAGGCTCTCCCACTCTTCAAGCTCCCGCGCCAAGTCCTCGGCCTGCGCCAGCGCGACCGCGTGATCGGGCTCGAGCTCGAGGACGGCGTGCAGGGCCGCCAGTGCGCCCTCGGACTCGCCCATGTCCGTCTGCAGGAGATCGGCTGCACCGATCAAGCTGCCGATCTTGTCGGCGCCCTCCTGGTAGTCGGCAAGCGAGAGCAGCGTGGTGGCCAGCTCTGCCATGCGCATGCCCGCGCGATACAGCGGGATGAGCACGCCGAGTGTCTCGGCCCCGGGGGCAAGCTCCGCGGCCCGCTCGTAGGCAGCGATCGCGCGCTCGGGCGCACCCAACCGTTGGGTCAGCACCTCGCCAAGCCTGGTTTGGAGGGTCGCCTCGACCTCGGGGTCCGTCGTCCTTGCGGCCGCCGCGGTGACAGCGTCTGCAAACGGAGCCCACAGGCCTGCCGTTTCGGCCAGCCGCGCGAGGTCTTCAATCACGGGGCCCTGCTCATTGGCATCGATGATGTCGAGCAGCTTGCGGGTCGCCTCGAACGCGCTGGCTGGAACGCCCAGCTCGTTTTCGTAGAGGCGTCCTAGCTCCCGCCACGCTGCGATGCGCTCAGCGACAACTTGCGTCAGATCGGCGCGGACGGACAGCACCTCGGCAACCCGATCCCATTGCTGCTTGGACCGTGCCTCGTTTTCGATACGCTCGATGGAGTTCTTGGCACCACTGTTGGTCGGCTTGGCCTTGAGCAGAGCCTTCCAGCCGTCAAGATCGTTGGCGTCGTCGGGCGGGGCGACCGTCATCGACACCTTGGCGAGCAGGTCCGGACGCTCGTCTGGGGTGCTGACGATCTGAGCCAGCGCCTTGTGCAGTGTCTCGACGGTGGAGCGCTTGGCCGGGTCCGGGTGCATCCCGTCGGCGAGCACTGCATCGACACGCGGGTCGAGGTCGGCCGAGATCGAGGTCGCCGGGACGCCACCCGCGGGGGCACCTGTCATCGACCGAAATGCCAACGTCGCGAGGGCAAAACCGTCGCTCTTGGCTGTGGGCGGCGCGCCAGCGACGATCTCGGGTGCGGCCGAGGCAGCCCCGGGAACGCGGCCGAGCGCGGCAGCGGGGCCAAAGCCTCGCAAGACCGCACCGCTGCTCGACAACACAATATTCTCCGCCGTCACGCAGCCGTGCACGACATCAGCCCCGTGCGCTGCACAGAGCGTGTCGGCGACCATTCCCATCAACCGCGCGGTGTCCTCCAACGAGAGCACGCCTGCGGCCAGGCCTTCGGCGAGCGTCTGCCCTTCGTACGGTTCGCACTCCACCACGAGGCGGCGCCCCTGTGCCCGACCACCCACGATCTGCGACACGTCTGCTTTGGCGAGCGCGGCAACGGCACGGTCAAAGGCGGCTCGCTCTTTGGAGGCGACAGCCCGAGGCAGCGTGGTGACCTCGAGGAGCGAACGCTTGCCGTCGGCGTCGGTCACCAGGACCGAGCTTCGGGAGCCCTGGCGACCCACGATCTCGTCGACCGTCTGGCCCGCAGGAACAAGTGCAGCTGCGCTGTGCAGCTCCGCGGCCTTGCGCAATCCCTCTACGGCTGCCTTGGACTTTCCGTCGGCATACTCGACCCAAGCGCAGCCAAAGCGCGCGAGTGCTTGGTCGACGTCCGTGCGCCCTGCACTCAGGGCAGCGTCGAAACACATCCTCGCGGCGGGGACATCGGCGTGCTCGAGCAGCACCGCTCCCGCGCGGAGCAGCGTGTTGACGCCGAGTCCGGGGAGACCGCTTGCGCCGAGATCGCGTACGTACCCCGCGACATCGACCGCGTTGACATCACGCGCAGCGACGGACGCAACGTCGGCACGCAGCGGAAGCTCGCCCACGACAAGCGCGAGGTCCAGCCCGGTCCGCGCATGGTCATCACCTTCGTCGGCGCTCTCTTTTTCGGAGCCAACCTTCACAAGCGCCTCGATGGCGTCGGTCAGCGCGTCTCCAGCCTCGACGACCTCAACTCCGAACCGTCGGGCAATCGCCTCGCGCTCGGGTGCCGTGGCGCCATCGATGACCGCGTAGTGGGCCGAGCCGCGCCCGAGCTGGCCTAGCGTATCGAGCACCATCTCGAAGTCTGGGTCTTGCACGGAGAACCCGAGCAGGAGGATCGTGTTTCCAGCTGCCGCCTGCTGCACGACGTCGTGCAAGTCGGGGTGCCCGACCCAGCTCGGCAGATCGGCGGGCGTGTGCAGCACAAGTCGGCCCGCGCCGTTACCAAACGTACGACCGTCGAGATCGTCGGGAGCCACCAACTCGGTGGAGCCGCTGTCCGTCGAGGCAACCTGCGGGGCCAGGTCTGCATGCACCGTGGCAAAAACCGAGGCCCACGGCAGCTTCGCCAGCGCCGTCAGCGAGTCGGGTGCCTTGGCATCGGAATCACCGCGGTCGTTCAACCCCTCGCGCAGCGCCGCTCCGTGCTTACTCCGCAAGTGTTCGAGAACTGGACGCAATCGTCCCTGCTCGATGAGCGCCTCGACAGCCTTGCGATCATCGTCGCCGAGCGACTCCGCGGCGGAGGCGAGGATCTGTTTCCAGGCCGGGCGGTCCGCGAGACTGCCAAGTCCCGCCCCCATCCAAAGAACACAATCCCCACGGCGAATTGACTGTGCAAGCGCGTTCGGTATCTCAACCATCTCGTCACCCCTTCCTCGCACAACCCAAGTTTGCGAGGAGCCGCGATGGTAGCCTAGCTGAACGCTTCGGCGTGAAACGAGCGCGAGGAATCGATGGGTCAGAACCTGGACGAGAAGATTGACGCACTGCAGCCGGAGCTACGTGAGATCCGGCACGATATCCACAAGCACCCAGAGCTTGGGTTCCAGGAGGAGCGCACCCGTGACCTGATTGTGGCGTTTCTCAAGCGCCATGGTTACTCGCCCCAAGTGCTCGCAGAGACGGGGGTCATCGCAGACCTGCACCCCGACCGCGTCGGCAAGACCAAGACGATCGCGCTGCGCGCCGACATCGACTGCCTTCCGATGCCGGAGACCACCGATCTCCCGTATCGCTCCGTGCACGACGGATGCGCCCACAAGTGCGGGCACGACGGCCACACCGCCGTCCTGCTCGGGGTCGCAGCCCTTCTTGCCCAGCACCGCGACTCGGTTGCGGGCAACGTGCGTCTCGTCTTCCAGCCAGACGAAGAAGGAACGGTGGGTGGCGGCGCTCCGGTCATGATCCGCGAGGGGGCGCTACGCGATGTCGCGGAGATCTACGGGCTGCACAACTGGCCCCCCTTGCCTCGTGGAAAGCTGGCGGTCCGTCCAGGCCCCATGCTCGCCCACGTGCACAACGTGGCCCTCGAGGTGCGAGGGCTCGGCGGACACGCGTCGGAGCCCCAGCGCTGCCGGGACCCGATCGTCGCAGCTGCGCACATGGTCACCGCTCTACAAACAGCCGTGAGTCGCGGACTTGGCTACGACGGTGGCGCCGTCGTCAGCATCACGAAGTTCGACGCGGGGACGACGAACAATGTCATCCCCGACGTCGCGATGCTCGAGGGGACCATTCGCAGCTTCGAGCCGGCCGCGACCGAGCGCGTGCTCGAGCGCGTGCGCGAGATTGTGGCGGGCACGGCGAGCGCGCTCGGCGTCCAAGCCAAGCTCGACCTGGAGGAGGGCTACCCCGTCCTGCTCAACGATCCCATGTGTGCAGCCGCCGTGCAGCGCGTAGCCGAGGGCGTGTTCGGCCCGGACAACGTCGGCGATGACATGCTCCCCATCGCGGGCGGCGAAGACTTCGCCTACTACGGGCGCGAGATTCCATCGGCGTACTTCTTGGTCGGTGCAGGAGAACCAGGCGGCAGCGCTGGTTGTCATCACCCTGATTTTGATTTTAACGACGCGATCATGCCGACCGCGATGGCGATGTTTGTTGGGCTCGTCCACGACCGCCTCGGCGGCCAGGACTAAGCGGCATCACACCGCAGGCGTGGCCGTCGAAGCGACGGCCGCGCCAAGCAGAGAGCAATGGGTTACTTCATGCCCTTGTCGGCGATGGACTTGATCTTGCCGGCTTCCCAGCAGACATCGTAGGTGCGCACGGTCATACCGGAGCCAGCCTCGAACGTGAAGCAATCGCCGGTCTTGGCGACGACCTTCGGGTCCTTGAGGTTGTACATCCCCATGTCGTTGTCTTTGATCTCGTCGGTCGCAGCGAACGCCTTGAGCTGCTCTTCGACCTTGCCGTTGGTGCCGTCGAAGCCAGCAAGGAACTTCTTCATGTCCTCGGAAACCTCGACGGCGGGTGCGGCGGGCTTGGCATCGGCAGCGGGCTTCGCGTCGGCGGCGGGCTTCTTGGCGTCGTCGCCCTTCTTGGCGGCGTCGCCCTTCTTGGCGTCGCCCTTCTTGGCGTCGGCCTTCTTGTCGGTCGCGTCCTTCGACCCACTGTCACAGCCGACGGCGGCAACGGCGAGGAAGAGCGGGAGGACGATCAGTGTTTTGAGGTTGCGCATGGTGTCGGCGCCTATGTGGCATAGGCGAGCGATTCCGACAATCTCTGATTTGGGGGCGTTGCGTGCCCGACCGACCCGTGGCCGATGGCCCGAGAACTGTTCGCGGTTTCGCGCGCGCTGTACCCCGCCCTCTGCGACTTGCGCTAGTTACCTGTCGCGGGCTCTGCGGGCGCACAAAAACCGCGCGATGTGCAGAGCATTCCGTCGCAGCAGCTGGCCGCGTCACTGCACCACGCCTCCGCATCCATCTCCGCGATGCACGCGGTTTGGCAGGTCAGCGGACCGATATCCAACCCCGCGACCGCCGCAGCGCAAGAGCCTGACTGACACTGGCCACCGAGGTCGCATGGCTCGTCGACGGAGGCCAACGGTGCCTCGCCAGAGCTTGCGCAACCGTCGGTTTGTCCACACCCACCCATGGGCAGGTCGTCGTCCTGGAAGCTGTCGGCGACCCCAGTGCCCGCCCCCTGCGACCGATCACCTTCGGGCCGAAAACAACCCACGGAGAGCCCAAACACCAACAACGCCCACCGCATGGGCCCATCATACCAGGCGACGCGCGATTTGGATCCGCGATGTCGTCGTAGCGCTTGGAGCGTCCGCCTGTCACTGTGTTCGAAACGGTCGTAAGGTCGTCGTCCGTGCCCGTCGTCGACCTCAGTCGCGCCACCCCACAAACACCCGTGAGGGTCGGGCGCTACGATGTTGTTGGGCTCCTCGGTCGCGGCGGCATGGCCGCTGTCTACGAAGCCATCGACATCGACCACGGTACGAAAGTCGCGCTCAAGACGATCACCGACCTGGACCCCGTCTCGCTCTTGCGATTCAAGCGCGAGTTCCGACAGGTTGCAGACCTCGATCATCCAAATCTGGTCGCGCTGTATGAGCTGAGCTGCCACGAAGGACTCTGGTTCTTCACGATGGAGCGCGTCGTCGGCGTCGACTTCCTCGAGCACCTCGGGCATCGATTGGGGGAGGACGCCGACGGTGGCCCCGCCGCCACGCGCACGACGACGGTCACCGAAACCAACCTCGACGACCTGCCTGGCGCCAGCCGAGCGCTGCCGCCAATACGCGCGCTGCCTCCGGCTGCGGTAGACAAGCTGCGCGAGTCCCTTTCACAGCTGGTCCGGGCCGTTCGGGCGCTGCATCACGCAGGCTTGCTCCACCTGGACATCAAGCCGAGCAACATCATCGTCGAGCCATCCGGACGCGTCGTGCTCCTGGACTTTGGTGTCACGCGGGAGGTCGGCGCTGAGTCGGCGGCCAACAAGCGGGTGAGCGGAACTCCCGCCTGGATGGCGCCCGAACAACACGAGGGAGACTCGCTCACCGAGGCTTCTGATTGGTACGCGGTGGGTCTCGTCCTGTACACGGCACTCACGGGCACCTTTGCGTTCCCCGTCCACTCGCTGGCCTCCGCGATGTCATACGCCAAGCATCGCGGCGATCCGGTCCCGCCCAACTACTTGGCCGACGTCCCCGCTGATCTCACAGAGCTCACGCTCGAGCTGCTGCGCTCCGATCCGGACCTCCGCCCAAACGGCGACGCGGTCCTCCGAACGCTGACGGGCGACAGCGGCAACCCTCGCCTCGTCGGGCCGCGTCGAGCAACATTGGTGGGCCGCGAAATGGAACGCGCGCATCTCGGTGCCGCGCTCGGGCGGGTGTTGGACGGCGGCAGCGGGGTCGTTCAGCTGTCCGGACCTTCGGGCGTGGGCAAGAGCGCGCTGCTCCCCACACAACAATCGTTGGGCAACGACGGCGATGCCTTTGTGCTCTGCGGCCGCTGCTATGAGCGTGAATCCGTCCCCTACAAGGCGTTTGATGCCATCGTAGACGACCTCGCGCGCCGGCTGTCCACGCTCGACCACGATCAAGTGGTCAGCTGGCTCCCCCCATGGACGGAGGAACTCACGCGGTCGTTTCCCGTGCTCGGCAGTGTTCCGGCCATCGAGCAACAGATGGAGGCCGCCAAGCCGATCGCATCGACGCTCCGCGCTGCTGAGATTCAAAGGCGCGCGATTGAGGCGCTTCGAATCATGTTTGCCTCCGTGGCCGCGGATCGATGCTGCGTTGTCGTGATCGACGACTTGCAGTGGGCGGATGCCGATAGCGCGCGAGCGCTTGGCCGCCTCGTCCAGCATCCTATGCCCCCAGGGCTGCTCGTGGTGCTGGCGTACCGAAGCAACTCGGTCGATCACAACCCCGCAGTGCGCGAGGTGTTGAGCACCATCGAAGCGGAGACCAATGCGCCACGTGAGTCAGACGCAGCCCAGTATCACGCGGTTCGGGTGGCGGTCGGGCCACTCAACACGCGCGATGCCACGACGCTCGCGCACAAACGCCTGGGCGACGACGCGCAACATCTCGCGGCCCAGATTGGACGCGCCTCCGGAGGGGTTCCGTTCTACATCGAAGAGCTGGCGCACCTTGCGACGCAGCAGATGGGGTCCGGCACCCCACCCAAGGTGGAGCTCGACGATGTCATCGCGCAGCGTGTCTTGGCCCTTGGGGCCGAAGAACGGGCCGTCGTAGAGACACTGGCGGTTGCCGGCAGTCCCATCCCGCTCTCCGTCGCAATCTCGGTCGCTGGCATCGAGGACGGTGGGGTCAGGCGTGCTCTGTGGTCGTTGCGCCGCAAAGATTTTGTGCGCGGATCGGGGGCTCGCCCGGGCGACGCTATCGCGCTACGCCACGACGGATTGCGCGAGGCCGTTGTCCGAGGCCTCGACATCGAGCGAGTCGACGCGCTGCACCTCGGCCTCGGCAGTGCGCTGGTGGGGCCGGAAGGTTCCTCAGAATCTCCGTGGCTCTTCGACGCCGCACGCCATCTCAATATGGTGGCGACCAACGCAGCGGGCGACGACTTGGATGACGCGTCGCGACTACGCATCGCGAGGATCAACCTCGCGGCCGGGCAGCGAGCCCGACACGCGGCTGCGTTTGCGCTCGCGTTTTCCTACTTTCAAAGTGGAGCGCAGATCCTCGGGCAAAAAGAGTGGGACGAGCACTACGAGCTCCCGCTTGCGCTGCACGCTGGGGCTGCCGATGCCGCCTATCTGACGGGCGCCTGGGCCGCTGTCACCACGCACGTCGACGCCGTCAAGGCGAACGCCACGTCGGTGCCGGACCAAGTGGGCGCTTGGGAGGCTGAGATCGACGCCCACATCGCACGCAGGGAGTACGGCAGTGCGGTGGATGCGGGTCGCGATGCGCTGAGTCGTATGCACGTCGAGCTCCCTGCGGATCCCGACATGGCGTCCATCGGGCGGGAGATGCAGGAGAGCGCAGCGGTGCTGGCGTCCGTCGGACCCGCCGGCCTCCCAGACCTCCCGCTAGCGTCCGACCCGATGCGTCGCGCGTCGATGCGGTTGCTCTCCCGCATCAGCTCAGCTGCCTACTTTGCCCGCCCCAACCTCCTGCCCGTAATCGCGTGCCGCATCATCGGAGAATCGGTACGGCATGGGCTGACCGCCGCCACGCACTACGGGCTGTCGATCTACGGCATCGTGCTCAACGCGATGGGCCAACATGTCGAGGCGCACGCGTGGGGCCAAACGGCGCTGAGCCTCATCGACCGATTCGATGATCGCAGCCTCGATGCGCGAACGGGGCACGTCGTGCACGACCTGGTCTGCAACTGGGTGGTGCCTCTGGCAGAAACTCTGCCCAACATGTGGGGCGTGTACGAGACGGGCAAGTCTCTGGGCGATGTCGAGTACGCGTCCTACGCGGCGCATGCGTACATCCACAACGGGATCTACGCAGGCCTAAACCTCAACGAGCTTCTGCCAACCGCGATCGAAGTCGGCAACTTCATGCGCAGTCAGGACCAAGGAAGTGCGCTCCTGGTCCACTCTCCGTTCGAGCAACTCCTGCGAGCGTTCACCAGTGCCGCTCCCAATCCCGCAGTCCTGGACGGCTCCGGTTTTTCGGAGCAGGCAGCGCTGGCGGCCGCGGATGCGGCTGGCTCCCTTGCCGCGACCTGCGTGCTGCGGGTGTCGATGGGCATCGCCCGGTATTCCATGGGAACCGCCGCACAGGCCGCCGAGATCCTCGAGCCGACGCGTCCGTTCATCGACAGCATGCCCTCGGTGTGGCACGTGCCGATCTTCCACCAGTTCTCGGCGCTGGCGATCCTTGGCCTCGAGACCGAGGCACGCAAGCCGCTGATGCAGAACGTCCAGTCGAGTCTCGATGCGCTCGGTAAGCTGGCAGAGATCGGACCGATGAACTTCGCGCATCGGGTCGAGCTACTGTCGGCAGAGCGCGCGCGGGTGGAGAACCAGCCCGCCGCGGCGCGCGAACACTGCGATCGGGCGATTGCCTTGGCACGCGAGCACAACTGGCCGCACGACCTTGGGATCGCGCTGGAAGTCTCGGAGCGCATCCATCTCGCCGCCGGGGCCAGCGACGACGCTGCCCGTGACCGCGCCGAAGCGCGCGACGTGTACACCCAATGGGGCGCCACAGCGAAAGCCGCTCAACTCGGTTGAATCCGACTGCAGCGCGCGAGACGCCGGTCCATTGGTGGTAGGTTCCGCTGCGATGATTCGGTGGCACCACGCGGCACTCAGCCTCCTGCTGGGCTGCACGGTCGGCGACGACGGCGGTGGCGGCGGGACAACTGGCGCCGCGACCGGGCCGGGCGAAGGCAGCGACGACATCGCCGACGGCACGGCCGACGACTCGACGACCTCGGCCCCATCGGGCGACGACGCGACCCCTCCGCCGCCCGCGTGTGCCGAGCTGGACTCCCTGGACTGCACCAACCCCGACTGTGCGGACGAGCCGCTGTGCATGAGCGAGACGCTCCGCATCGCGACCTGGAACACGCTGCGGATAGGCCCCGTCGGATCCGACGAGTACGAGGCGCTCCTGGCGATCGTGCTGCGGCTCGACGCCGACGTCCTGTGCTTGCAAGAGGTCGGCGAAGGCGAGGAGCCCCAGCTGCAGGCGCTGGCCGATGCGGCGGGCTACGGAGAGGGCCTGCTCGCGCCCGCCTCGGGGCCCGCGGGCGCAGGCATCGCCAACGCGTGCATGAGCCGACTGCCCACGCTGGACGCCGCGTACTTGTGGTCGAACTGGATCTCCTCCGATTCGTCTGCGCGCGACCTGACGCGACCCTTCGTTCGCTTGCGGCTGTACCATCCAGGCGCCGAGCGCTACATCAGCGTCCTGAGCGGGCACCTCAAAGCCGGGACGGACGACGTCGACAGGTTCCGTCGCATGGTCGAGTCCATCCGCCTCGGCCAAGCCGCAAACGCCGAGCGAGACGAGTACCCAGGGAACTCGGTTGTCGTGCTCGGCGATCTCAACGAGCGCCCGAACCCAGCGGCATCCACGTTCACCGGGCTACCCAGCGGGCTGCCCAGCTTCTACACGCTCGGCAACGACATCGGCTTTCCGATGACCTACGCACCCGAAGAACCGCTGCTGGCTGCAGGCCTCGCACGCGTCGAGGCACGCTGGGAGGACGGGAGTGAAGAAGACACCTTCATCCCCGTCCCGAGCCGCCTCGACTACATCTACGTCAGCAATGAGGACCCACTCGTCGCGTCGGAGGTCTACGAAGCGTGCCAGGACGACGGCGTCGACGCCGATCCGACAGGCGACGTGTTCACCAAGGCTGGCGAACCGCTGCAGTGCGGGCTCAGCGAGATGGCATCAGACCATCGACCGGTGGTGGTTGAGTTTCGCCTGTAGGCGACTCGCCTTCGCCGCGATGAGGGCACCCGCGAGGAACCCGAACAGGTGGCCCTCCCATGAGATTCCCGGGGGCGTCACACCTGGGATCATGCCCATGAGCATCCCGCCCTGAAACCAGGCCACGAGCAGCGACAGTACGATCGGCCCCGGGCGGCGGTCGTACCAGCCGCGCAGGAGCAGAAAGCCGAGATACGCAAACACGAGACCGCTGGCACCGATGTGCACCGCCGATCTCCCGAAGATCCAGGTTCCGAGTCCGCCGAGCACAAAGCCGGCCGCCGTGACCGCAAAGAACTCCCGGCGGCCGATCGCAAGTGTCAGGCCGCCGAGCAACACAAGGCCTATCGTGTTGCCGAGAAGATGGCCAAACCCGCCGTGGAGCAGCGGCGCGGTCGCGAGCCCCAGCAGACCGGTCACGCTGCGTGGGACAAGCCCGAACTGGTCGAGCGCCCCCGCAAAGATCGCTTGGTCGACGATCTCCACCGTCCACAGCACAGCGACAAAACCGAACAGCAACCCGACGACGCCGCGAAGGTCGTCGCGAAGGCTTCGGGGTGAACTGGGAATCGCTGGCGAACGCATGCAAAAACCTCAACCGCGTGTGCGGCCCTCGTATTCCTGCCGCCCGGCGCCGATTCCGCTATCGTCCGGATATGCCTTCCCTGACGGATGCGCCAGTCGCGGTCACTGGTGCCAGTGGATACCTCGCATCGTGGGTTGTCCACGAGCTCCTTGCAGCGGGCGCAACCGTACACGCCACCGTCCGCGACCCCGGCAATGCGGCGAAGGTCGGCTACCTCAACGAGATGGCCGAGTCGCTTCCCGGGTCGCTTGAGCTGTTCGCCGCGGACCTCCTCAAAGAGGGCTCGTTCGCTGACGCATTCGAGGGCTGTGAGATCGTGATGCATACCGCGTCGCCCTTCGTCCTTGGCAAGGTCAAAGACCCGCAGCGTGAGCTCATCGACCCCGCACTCAAAGGGACGCGCAACGCCCTGGAGCAGGTCAACAAGACGGAGTCGGTGAAGCGCGTGATCCTGACTTCATCGGTGGCGGCTATCGCAGGTGATAACGCCGACTGTGCTGACCGCGGGGGCACCCTCAGCGAGAAGCACTGGAACGAATCGAGCTCGCTGGAGCACAACCCGTACGCGTACTCCAAGACGCTGGCCGAGCGTGAGGCGTGGAAGCTTGCGGAGGCCCAAGAACGCTGGCGCCTGGTCGTGATCAACCCAGCGTTCATCATGGGCCCCTCGCTGCCTCCGACGCGCAAGAGCGGCGCGAGCGTCACGTTTATGCGGCAGACGATCGACGGGACGTTTCGTCAGGCGACGTTCGACCAAAAGAACGCATGGGTCGACGTTCGCGATGTCGCCGCGGCTCACGTAGAAGCCGCCCGCCGCGACGACGCAGAAGGCCGGCATGTCCTGTGCTCGAGGGTCGAGACGATGCTCGAAGCCGGCCGGATCATCGAGCGAGTCCTGGGTTCTCGCGTCAAAGTCCCGCTGCGCGCGGTCCCGCGGTGGGCTGCCTATGTGCCCGCGTGGATCAACGGCTTCACGAGTCAGTACGTGCGCCGCAACGTCGGTCACGATTTTCGTTTCGACAACACGCGAAGCATCGAGCGACTCGGGATCGAGTATCGGCCGCTCAAAGAGACGTTGGTCGACCACGCGACCCAGATCCTCGACGGCTAGATCTTTCGGCTACGGGTCGCGGAGCAGCCGATGAATCGCGCCGCCAACAAGCCCCTTTGCAATGGAGCGGGCTGAGGGCGCTTTGATCTCCGGCTTGTCGACGGTGCCGCGTACCCGCACGGGAATGCTGCTGCTGACGCCTCGGGCCGCGGCGTACACCCCACCCCCGTACGCCGCCACAAGCGGCATGAGGTCGACCTCCAGCTCGAGGCGCCCGTCGAGCGCGACGCGCCCGGTCACCGGGGGGACAATGACCGCCCCCTCCGCGGAGACGCTCCCGAGCGTAATCCAGCCGCCGGCCAGCGTGAACGTGGAACTCGCTCGCCCCAGCGTCAGCGGGCCGCCCTCGTGACCGGCCAAAGCCGCAAGCCTGCCCAGAAGCGTCTCGGCGGGAACACGCAGCCCCTCGAGGGTTAACTCGCCGCGCCCCGCCAACCCTGCCTTTGCTTTGGACCAGTGGAGTCCATGCCCAACGAGGTGTGTGGCCAGCGTCAGACGACCCCACTCGGCATCGGGCGCCTCGGCCATGTGCCCCTCGAGCGCGGCGAGCGGTGGGTACAGTGCAGCGGCAACAGGAACGAGGTCGTCGCGCAAGGCGGCGTCTTCGAGCGTCACGTCCAACGACCATTCGGCTGGTTTGCCCTCCACAAGCTCGATGCCGCCCGACGCGACCAGCCGAGCGCTCTGCCCAAGTCCGGCGGTCGCCCGCGAGATCATCAAGCCGTCCGCCGTGAACTGACCGTGGACCGCGACATCCCTCGCCGCGTGCTCGCCAAACTTCACCTCTGCGACCTTCACGGAGAGACCAGCACGCTTGTCATCGGCCGCAGTCCCGACCACGCCCTCAAGGTCGACATGCGAGAGCGTCACCGAGTCATCGAACGCACGATCCACCAGCTCGACGCTGCAGTCGGTGAGCGCCACGGCCAGGTGCAGCGGAATCGGGTCCTCGTCCGTGCTCGCGCGACCCAAGCCATGCAGGTTGGTTTGCGCGTCGACGCGAACGACACGCACGTCCACGCCATGCGCCGTCAATGTCCCTTCGATCGCGTCGTCCAAGAGCGCGTCGATCCCAACCTCGAGGCGCATCTGCTGCGCGACGAGCAGTGCGCCGCCTCCGAACTGCGGTGGGTCGGCGACGCGAACGCCGAACAGCACGACCGCCGACCGTTCGGATTCGACCTCGAGACGCTCGATGGTGACCTCGCGCCCCAGCGCCGTGGAGAGCCGTCGCTCGACTCGATGCCGTAGTCCGTCGGAGCCCAGCAGACGCGGGATGACGACAACGGCGGTCAGCGCGACCGCGACCGTGAGGCCCACAAGCCACCACAGCCAGCGACCACGACGACTGGTGCTCGGGGAGTCCACGAACCTGTCATACCGGAGTTCCGGCGGCCGCATTGCACAAAAGCGAGCACGTTACCCGCCCCATGTGCGCTCGGCGTGCAGGGCCAACCCAGAGGCTATCGACATGAGCTCATCCCCACCCGAGAGCTTCGCCTGCCCAAACCGAGTCTCGAACTCCCGTCGTACGGCCGGCACAAAAGCTGTTCCCCCGGTCATGAAGACGCGATCCACCGCATCGGCGGTCACCCCAGCCTTGGCGAGCGTCGCATCCAGCGCGGTCGCGATCGCGGCGACATGGGCCTCAATCCAGCCATCAAACTCCTCGCGACTCACATCCGCTTGGATATCGACTGGGCCGTCGGCGTAGTGGAAGCGCGCCTGGGCCTGCTTGGACAGCGCGATCTTGACGCGCTCCACCGCCTTGTGGAGATGGAAGCCCTGGTTGTTCTGCACGACGTGAATCAGGCCTTCGATGGCCTTGGGCTCGCACGCGCGTCGACGCAGCCGATCGAGCTCCGCCTGGGCGCGCTTGCCCTTGAGGAACGACAGGTGATGCCAACGAGAGAGCTTGTAGTAGTACGAGTGCGGGATCGGCATCTCGCGCCCCATCTCGACGTAACCCGTGCCGCGACCCAGCTCCGGACACACCACGTGTTCGATGATCGACGCATCGAGGTCGTCGCCGGCAACGTCGACCCCGCCCGTAGCAACAATGTCCTCGCGGCGGTCCTCGTGCACGTGGCGCTGCGGGCCCAATCGCATGAGGCAAAAGTCCGTGGTGCCGCCGCCAAAGTCAGCAACGAGCGCAAGCTCGGGTCGCTTCAGGCCGCGCTCGTAGTGATACGCAGCCGCGATCGGCTCGAGCTCAAACTCAATCTCCGAGAAGCCCGCCTTGATGGCGGCGGCGCGAAGACGACTTTGTGCGCGCTCGTTCTCGGACGGGTCCTTGGCCCCTGCGAACCGCACGGGCCGCCCCACCATCGCGTTGTTGACGGCAGCCCCGCGCCCTCGGCTCAGATGTGATCGCAGCCGAGTGAAGAAGAGCGTGAGCATGTCGTCGAGGCTCACGTTGTGGTGACCGATGAGCGTACGACCGAGCGTTGTGCTGGTAAGATGCGTCTTGAACGACTGGACGAGCCGCCCCTCGCCGAGCGCGTCCAAATACGCGGCGATCGCTTCTCCGCCCGCGTAGAACTGGATCCGCTCTCCTACCTCCTGCTCGTCCGGGTCGAAAAACAGCAAGCTGCGGTAGCTGTTCGTCGGGGATCCGAGCAAGGTGAACTCCACGAACTCGGCCCCGTCGGACTGCGAGTTCGCCAATGCGAGCACCGAGTTGGACGTGCCAAAGTCGATGCCGACATGCGCGGGGCTGGGTTCACTCATGAACGGACCGGAGGGTAGCAGGCGTTGGAGGCACGCTGAGATCGCCGCACCCGGCGGGCTCAGCCGCGCTGGATGAGCTCCTCGGAGTGCGCCCCCGGGCCCTGAACTGCCGCACCCGATCGAGGATCCCGCATCGGCCGCCCGCAAAATGGCGCGCCGGCCGGGCGTACCCACGACCCCACCCGGCCACCCTGTTCCCAGGTCCGAGCGTCAGGGTTGCCAGCGCTACGCCACTCACGGGCCTTGACAGCCAGTTCCCCCGACATGCCGTTGTCTGCGTCACCGATCGCGGGCCCGCAGCGGCCTGCGTGCACCACCCGCCGCGAAGGGATGGTAGGAGGGGGCATCTGCTGATGCCCTCGTCTGTACGCCACATCGGCTATCGCCTCCGCGGCCAGCGCGGGCCGCTGAAGTTGAGACGTGTACTGGTCGGAGGACCGGAGGAGATCCTCATGCCGGCCTCGCTGGCAAAGCTCGACCGCGGCACAGTGCGCGACGCCCCGCCCTTCGAGGCCGACGCAGCGGACCGAGCCTATGAGCGCCGTTTTGGGCCCGCCGTCAAAGCCAAGATCCCGCGCGAGCTCATGGCGGAGTTCCTCGATTTCCTTTCGCGGGTGATCGACGTGCGGCTCGACGGTCGACGCATCGAGATTCAAAAGCCGTCGTCGGGGCTGCGACTGTGCGTGAGCGAGACCAAAGGTGGCGAGTTCGTCGCCCGCATCGAGCAGGATCCCAGCATCAACGAGTTGTTCGACAATGGCGTGTTCCGACGCGGTCGAAGCCTGCACGCAGTCGGGCCCCACGGCCTCGCGCCCGAGCGGTTTGAAGCACTGCGCAAGGGCCAGGTTTTTGTGGGTACCGAGGTCGGCGGGCTCGTTTCGCAGCTGATCCCTAGCGTCCGTCAGCAGCTACCGGTCACGATCCTCACCCCACGGCTGCCCGGCAATCTCGAGCTGCCTCCGCGCATTCAGCTTTCCACCCTGCGCGAAGGCGATACGCTGGAGGTCGTGCCCACGATCGTTTACGGCAACCCGCCCATCGCCAAGGCCGAAGGCGGTCACCTGATCTTGGTGGGTGAGCCTGGAGTGACCGAGGGCCTTCCCCTCCGCAATCTGGAGCGCGAGGAGCAGCTCCGCGAGCAGCTCCTCGAGCGGTTCGGCCTCGAGCCCGGAACCCCAAAAACCCTCGGCGCCACAGAGGCCATCGAGCTCAGCCAAGCGATCGACGCCGAGCAAAGGGACGTCGAGCTCTCTGGCACCGCGCACCGCGAGTTTGTCGCCCCAATCCCGCTCGAGCCCAAGCTGGTGCTCGGCAAGGGCGGCGACTTCGAGCTGTACTTCGTTCCGATCGAGGACGAACCCGGCGATCCGGCGGGCCCTGGGAGCAAACGAGCGCGCAGGGCCGACCCCGCTGCTGTGGTCCGTGCGTGGTCCGGCGGCGAGGCGTTTGCCCCTTTGCTCGACGGCGGATTTGGTCAGATCCCCGCCGACTTCATGAGCAAGCACGGCCATCTGGTCGCCGATCTCCTCGCAGCACGCGAGGCGACGGCGGCCAAAAAGGCCAACGCGAAGCGAGCGATGCTCATCGACCTCGCTGAGCTCGCGCTTGCGCTCGACGAAGTTCCACCGCCCGAGTTCGAGCGGTTATCGGCGCTCGTCGGAGAGTTTGAGCGCATCCCCGCCGCCGTACTTCCGTCCGATCTCAAGGCGGACCTCCGCGACTACCAGCAGCTCGGCGTGGACTGGCTGCACTTCCTGCGCGAGGTGGAGTTCGGAGCCCTGCTTGCCGACGACATGGGCTTGGGCAAGACGCTCCAGGCGTTATGTACGTTCCGGCAGGGCGAAGATGCCGACGGCAACCGACGGCAGGCGCTCGTGGTCTCGCCGACGTCGGTGCTGCACAACTGGAGCACAGAGATCGAACGATTTCGCCCCGCGCTGCGCGTCTGCATCTACCACGGACCGGGACGCAAGCTCGACCCCGACGCTGACGTGGTCCTCACCACATACGCGATCTTGCGCGGAGACATCGACTCGCTACAGCACCGTCAGTGGGACACGGCCGTCCTCGACGAAGCCCAGGCGATCAAGAACCCCGCGAGCAAGGTCGCGCGCGCGGCGTACCGAGTCCGGTCCGGTTTTCGTCTGGCACTCACGGGCACGCCTGTCGAAAACCGACTGGAAGACCTCTGGAGTCAGTTTCACTTCCTGCAGCCGGGCCTGCTCGGCGGACGTTCCGAGTTCAGCTCGCGCTATGTCAAGCCGATCGGGCTCGGCGAGGAGGACGCGACCAATCGCCTGCGTCGGCGGATCCGACCGTTTGTGATGCGCCGCCTCAAGTCAGAGGTCGCCAAGGAGCTCCCACCGCGCACAAGCGTCGTGCTGCGGTGCGAGCTTTCCACGGACGAGCGCGTTGCGTACGACACGATCCGAGCTGCCGCGCGCGAGCGGATCGTGGCCAATCTTGCTGCGGGGGCCAGCGTGATGCAGGTGCTCGAGGTTCTGCTTCGGTTGCGGCAGGCCGCGTGCCACCCAGGGTTGCTTCCGGGTGGGGTCGCGGGCGGCTCGAGCTCCAAAGTGGCGCTGCTGCTCGAGACGCTGGAGCAGGTGATCGAAGAGGGCCACAAGGCGCTCGTGTTCTCGCAGTGGACAAGCCTGCTCGACCTGGTGGAGCCACAGCTGCGCGAGCACGGTATCGCGTGCAACCGACTCGATGGGTCCACACGTGATCGGCAGAGCGTCGTCGACGGATTCCAAGACCCGGCAGGTCCACCCGTAATGCTGCTGTCGCTCAAGGCGGGCGGAACCGGGCTCAACCTGACGGCGGCGGACAATGTGTTCCTCCTCGATCCGTGGTGGAACCCCGCCGTCGAGGACCAAGCCGCCGACCGAGCCCACCGCATTGGCCAAGACAAGCCGGTAATCGTGCACCGACTCATCGCGACCAACACCGTGGAAGAGCGAATCCTGCTACTGCAGCAGCGCAAGCGAGACCTCGCCGAGAGTGCCGTGGGCGACTCGGCGGGGACCCACGGCATCACGCGCGAAGAGCTGTTGGCTCTGCTCGACTAAGCCGCCGAAGTCTTGCCTGCATGTGGCTCGTTATGCGACACGTCGACGTCGCGCGGTTTTGTCCGCAACGTTCCGACAAGTAAGTGTTGAGACGACCCCCCGCACCGTTGCGCGAGCTTGCCGATGCTCTTTCGCCCCAACGTAGCGGGGTACAATCACCACCGTGTTGGGGGATCACAACTTGAAAACGCTGAGCGCGATCGTCATCGGGACAACCGTTGCTATCGCGTCCACCGCGGCGCAGGCAGACGAGTTCGAGTCTGGGTCGTACATCATTCCGATGGATACCGATGTGCAAGATGAGGGGATCTTGCGCGCGTACGGCCTTGTGTACGAGCTGCTCCGCAACGGGGTACCCGTGCGGTGGGTGATTCTCGAGGGCAAGGATTTCGGCGACCCCGACTTCACGACCTCGTCCACCGACGTCGCGACCGGGGCTGCGATCGCTGGTCATGGCTATCGCGCTGGCCCGTGGGTGGTCGACGCCGACGACGCCGACGACGCGTCGATGGTCATCGACGAGTGGATCGCCGCGTATCCCGAGACAACCGTCCACCAGGCAACCGAGGGCTTTGAGGGCGATGTAGCCCGGTACCTCGTCGTCGCGCCCACGATCGCGATGGTCGCGGATGGCAATCAGAAGATCGCACGCGGGTACATGCAGGCGGCCGCCATCCCGGACTCTGCACTCAATCTGGCGTGGGACGACGACAGCCCGGACATGCTTGATATCGACGAGCTGTCGGGGCCCACCGAGGACAACCACACCGACGGGTCTCTCTTCGATGAAGATGGCGACCCCGTCTACTGCCAGCTGATGTCCATGCACTGGGGGGTCAACGACGCCGAAGACAACCCCGAGGTCGTCGCCGAAGTACGCGCCTATCTCAACAACCCCACGCACTTCTTCGCAGAGTGCCAGGCCGTCAACGCATTCGAGAACCTCGAGCCCCACGGCTTCTTCCTGACCCCGAACGGGTTCGAGTTTGGCGACCGGCCGGACGAGGTCGACTTCTTCAACGCCGATTCTCCCTTTGGGCAGCTCGACGGCCCCTTCGAAACCGTGGGGGGAAGCGAACCCTCGTACACCCTGCCGCCGGGTGACGACTATCTGGCTGGCGACATCGTCATGCTCACCGCCGCGGGCACGCCCGAAGGCGTCGAGGATGTTTGGATGACCGGGTTCCTGGACGGCGAATGCCCGCCATCGCAAAAAGAATGCGGGCAGTTCGGCAAGATCAGCTACCTGGGTGGCCACGAGTACTCCACCGATTCCCCCACCAGCGTAAACCCGGACTCGCAGGGGACGAGGCTGTTCCTCAACTCGTTGTTCGAAGCGCCATGCGCCACGGTTGAGGGATTACCAACGATCGCGGTTGCCGTTGGGGCACCCGCCCAGACCACCGAGCCCGACGTCACGCTGCACCTGACCTACGTGAACACCAGCTTTGCCACCGCGCTCGATGCGGTGCTGGTCGATGCCCTTCCCGATGGCGCGACGTTCGTCTCGGCGAGCATGGGCGGCACGTACGACGGCACTTCGGTCACCTGGGATCTCGGCAACCTCGGCCCTGGAGAGTCCGGCGATCTCGAGATCGAGGTGACGCTCGAGTCGTTTGGGATCTACCCCAACGCGGCTACGCTGGACTACCGGGTCGGCCTCAACCCTTTCGTGCTGGCGAGCAACGAAACCGAGACCGAGTATGGCGACGATTTTCCGTCTGAGACGTCCGGCGGTCTCGACGACACGGGCGATGCGAGCGGCGGCGAGGGTGGAGGCAGCGAGGCCGGGAACTCCGATGGGGCGACCGCGGGCGACGACTCCATCACCGCGGGCGGTACGGGCGGTACGGGCGGTAGTGCGGGTACTGGCGGCGGCGCCGATGGTGGTGATGACGATGGTGGCGGCGGCTGCGGCTGTACGCAGGGGCAGGACGAAGCTCCGACCGCGCTACTGCTGGGCGGGCTGCTCGGGCTGTTGCTTCGACGGAGGCGGGCGGTCGTGGCCAGCGCGGCGCTGTTGGGCGGCTGTGGCGGCGACGACGCAAGTGCATCCAGTGATTCCGGGACAGGGGGGATCGCAACCGCAACCGACGATGGGATCAGCGTCCCTGGCGACGACACGGGCGTGAAGCTCGACGTTGGGGTTCACGACGTCTTCCAGCCCCCAAGCACCACGACGGGCTGCGAGGCGATCGACTTTCTGTTCATCATCGACAGTTCGGAGTCGATGAAGGCCCACCAAGACAACCTGATCGCGAGCTTCCCTGGCTTTGCGATGGAGATCGGAGACGCCGTACCCGCCGACAACTGGCACGTCATGGTGGTCGACACCGATGCCCAATGGGGCGGGGCCGAATGCGCCAACGCCTGCGCCACGCTGGGCGCTTGCCCGGGTGCCGATGACTTCGCTTGTGACACGCCGTCGCCCGCGCTTTGCGACATCTCGATCGGAAGCGGTGAGCTCGCGCCCTACGGTGAGGGGGCGAGCAACACCGTCTGCTTTGACAGCGGTGGCGGTCGATACCTGACCAACGGCGCCAAGGACCTGGAGTCTGCGTTTTCGTGCATCGCGCAGGTTGGCGTGGACGGCAACTCGGAGGAGCGCACCGCCGAAGCGATGGTTCGATCCGTCTCCCCGGCCATGCTCGAGGATGACGCGTGCAACGAGGGCTTCCTGCGTGACGAGGCGATCTTGGTCGTCACGATCATCACCGACGAGCCCGACGCGATCTCCCCCGACGATCCGCCCGCCTGGGCTGACGCGATCATCGAAGCCAAGGGCGGCGATCCCGAGGCGGTTGTTGTGCTCGGCCTTCTGCCCGACGGGGGCGACGACGAACTGTGCGACGACCCGATCGCGGCGCCGCGGCTCGGCGAGTTCATCGATCAGTTCGCCAATGCCTCGCGAGCCAGTGTGTGCGAGCCGGACTACAGCCCGTTCCTGGGCGATGCCGTCGGCGTCATCGTGGAAGTGTGTGACGACTTCGAGCCGCCGCCCCCGCAGGGCTAGCAGCTAGCGGGTCAGTCGACCTCGCACAATGTGTGCATATGGCGGCACTCGAGGTTGGGATACGCCTCGCAGTCGTCGTCGTTGTCGCAGTCGAACAAGCAGTGGCCGTGTTCGCACTCGGTGCCATCCGAGCACTCGTCGTCGTTGTCGCAGGGCACAAAGCAGTGGCCCTCTGCTTGAGGCGTCTCGGCACACTCCTCGTCGCCTAGGCACTCATCATCGTTGTCGCACAGCTGTCCGGTTGTGCTGCACGCTCCCATGGTGCAGACACCGAGTGCGCAGTCATCGTCCGTAATGCACTGAACGCACGACCCATCCGGCGCGCAGGCGGGCGTCGGCGGCTCACAGTCCGAGTCCGACATGCACCCAGTGCATTCCCCCGTGCGCGTGTCGCAGTGCGGCGCCGCAGGATCTGCGCACTCGCGCGAGCTGGTGCAACCACCATCGCTCGTGGCGTCGCCCGACCCGTCCGCCGATGCCGTGGTGTCGTCCGTCGCCTCCGATCCGGTGTTGACCCCGTCGCCGCCCGCAGTCGA